>Ga0073936_10000758_pt1 | contig 50677 bp, 47 predicted proteins | sample AliMusrvi5mmetaG_FD_87041 | JGI IMG/M metagenome (GOLD analysis project Ga0073936, IMG submission 87041) | Freshwater lake bacterial and archeal communities from Alinen Mustajarvi, Finland, to study Microbial Dark Matter (Phase II) - Alinen... | ecosystem: Environmental > Aquatic > Freshwater >...
AGCAGGTCCACGGCATTGCGGCGGAACTCAGCATCATACTTCTTGTGTATCCTCACGGTGATCCCTCCATCCTTCTATACTACTTCGTTCACCGTGTCCGTCAAACCGGGATAACCTCAGATTGCCAATATTGCTGATTCTTTTCCCTTTATATTCATTCTGGCCAACAGTGTCATTGAGCCTCAGTCATTAACAATATACCGCGCTTTGATGAATCCCTCGCATGTGCATGCTTTGAACATCAGGCCATCTGCACGGCGGTGCGGATGGCGGCGATCAGGCTGGCGGCGGATGCTTTGCCCTGCCATGCGATATCGAACGCCGTGCCGTGGTCAACCGAAGTGCGGATGATCGGCAGGCCCAGCGTGACGTTCACCCCGGTTTCAAATGCCAGCATCTTGAAGGGGATCAACCCTTGGTCGTGATACATGACGATGTAGGCGTCGGTGGCGGCGCGTTTTTCGGGGGTAAAGGCGGTGTCGGGTGCCAGCGGGCCTGTGACATCCCATCCTTTGCGCCGCGCTTCCGCCACCGCGGGTTCGATCAGGCGCGTTTCTTCATCGCCAAACAGGCCATGTTCGCCGCCGTGCGGGTTGAGGCCGCACACCGTCAGCCGCGGTTCGCGCTGCCGCATCCGGCGCATGGTGTCGGCGGTCAGTTCGATCACGTCCAGGATTTTTTCCGCGGTCAGGCTGGCCGGCACATCCCGGAGCGGGATGTGGATGGTGGCCAGGCTGACGGTGATGGCGTCGGAGGTCAGCATCATGCAGGTGCGGCTGGCATGGGTCAGCGCGGTGATGATTTCCGTATGGCCCGGATGGGTGATTCCCGCCAGCCGCAGCGCCTCCTTGTGGATCGGTGCTGTGGCCATGGCCGCGATCTGCTTTTTCACGGCGGCATCCACCGCGGCCTCAATGCAGAGATAGGCGGCCCAGCCGCAGGGGGCTTGGACTTTGCCCGGCTGGATAGGTGTGTCGATGATGCCGGTGTTGATGATGACCGGTTCCTTGGCCTGGTAGCCCTCCTGCCATGTGGCAAGGGCAATGACGGGCGCTGTCAAGGGGATGCGGCATTGTTTGGCGACGGTGGTGAGGATGGCCGGATCGCCGAAGAGCACGGGTGTGCATAGGGCGCGGACTTTGGCATGGTTCAACGCCGCGAGGCATATCTCCGGCCCGATCCCGGCCGCATCGCCCATGGTGATGCCGATGACAGGTTTTGATCCGCTCTTGCTCATGCGCAATATTTAACCACGCCTGCCAATATTGTGAAAGTCGAAAAGTTGAAAGACAGCATCTAGAATACAGGAGCCAGAATTCAGAATCCGGTGGAGGTGCGACCACCGTAAAATCCATGACGCCGCGTCATGGAAAAAAACCGTTCCGACTCTCCTGATGTCGGAATGGTTATATGGCAGCGCAACCCGGAGTCGGCGAACGTCCAAAGAATCGTTTTGCTACGGCAAAACGAGGCGAACCATGGCACGCATTCGGTATTTTGCCGGGAAAACGGCTGGATAAGTTTGTCCGGGCTGGCAGGCGTCTCAGGCGCCGCTGGATAAGTATCCGCGGCGACTGTACGCAACGAACCAGACGGGATGAAATCGTCCAGCCCTTTTGACGGCCGAATGCGTGACATTTTGGTTTTGATAACGCCACCAGCGCCCAAGATTGCCGCATCCGTTTGCACCCGAAATGCAACCTGCATTAAAGTTTCCGCCCTCTGCCGTCTTCCCCTTGGCGGCCTTTTTATTAGAAAGCGGCGTTTTTTTCGCGGTCACCGCTTTTCTTCCCAGCCGAAAAACCATACATTAGCCGCATGCAGGAACAAAGGACATTTTCCGGGATCACCCACGTGGTCTGGGACTGGAACGGCACGCTGCTGGACGATGTGTCGGCCAGCGTGGCGGCGATGAACCGCATGCTGGCGCGCCGCAACATGGCCGCCCTGCAGGTGGATCGATACCGCGACATTTTTGAGTTTCCCGTGCGCCGCTATTATGACGCGCTGGGTTTTGATTTCAGCCGTGAGGACTGGGATGCGCTGGCGCGTGAATACCATGACGAGTATGAGGCCTGCGCCATGGCCTCGCCATTGCGGGCGGGGACCGTCGACATCCTCCATGCCTGCCGTGCGGCGGGGCTCGGCATGTCGGTGCTTTCCGCCTCCGAGCTTTCCATCCTGAACCGCATGATGGCGGAGCGCGGGGTGTTGGAGCTTTTCCAGTCCGTGTGCGGGCTGTCCAACCTGCACGCGGTCTCCAAGCTTGAGCTGGGTCGGAAGCTGTTGGCGGAAACCGGTGTTCCCGCCCGTGAGGTCCTGTTCGTAGGCGACACGGTGCACGATTATGAAGTGGCGCAGGAATTGCATTGCCCCTGCCTGCTGCTGGCTGGCGGGCATCAGTCGCGGCGGCGGCTGGCCGCCTGCGGCGCGGTGGTTGCGGAAAACGCCGCCGCTGTGCTTGAGTGGCGTGGCGCCGTTTGAACCGGTTGGGATAGGCTCTAAGTACAGCGGGGGCTATGCACCCGCTGCCGTATGAAAGTGGAGGGTCGGGCTCCGTCCCGACCGTTCTTTGCCCGGGAACTTTGCACTCAATCTCTAGTGTAAATGGTATTAGCGGAAGAAATAAAGTTCCAGCAGGACGCCGGTGATCCCGATGCTGAGCAGGATGCGGGTGACCCACAGCCATACGGTGCGATGGTGGGTGATGAATGCGGCGGTGCGCCTCCAGCCCAGCCTGCTGTAGGTGCGCAGGTCCGTATCCACAAGCTTGTCGCTGAAGTTCGTCGCAAGCACGAGCAGCATGCCCAGCGCCAGGATGATCAGCCGTTCCAGTGGCGGCATGGTTGCCTCCTTTATCGCGGATTACAGCTGCACGCTGAATGCCGCCAGCGCCTTGATCTGGCGGCTGATCTCCGTGATCAGCTCGTCGGACGGCAGGCAGTTGATCTTCATGATGGCCAGCGAGCGGTTGGTCTTGAGGTCGTGCGGGTTGCGCACATCCTCGATGTTGATGCCGGCTGCCGCCAGCTTCGCGCCGATGTTGCCCAGCACGCCGGGCCGGTCCTCGTAAAGGAAGAGCACCATCTTGCCGCTGGGTTCGAAGAAGAGTTTGTCGAATTCGTTGATGCGGGACACCATCTGGATGCCTTCCGCCACCGTGCCGCGCACGCTGACTTTGCGCAGGGTGCCGCTGTCCACGGCGCTGGTCAGGTCCAGCGTGATGGAGTTGTCGTATTGCTTCTCGTGTGTCGCCTTGCGGTTGATGTATTCAATCCCGCGGTCGGCCAGGAACTGCCGCGCGGCGTTGGCGTCGAGCGCGCGGTCGAACTGGTCCCACAGGCCCGCCACGGTCGGCACCAGCAGCCATTCGCCGAATGCGGCCAGCTGCCCGTGGAAGCTGGTCTCCACCATCTTGAGCGCGGTCTGGGTGCCCAGCAGGGAGCGGCACAGCTTGGCCAGCGTGTAGGCCAGCTCGCAGTACATGGCGTCCAGCCCTTCGGGGATGTCGCGGTTGACGATGTAGCTGGTCACGCCCTTGAAGTCGAAGTCGACCAGCTCCTCGGCCGCGCGTTTGGCGGCGTTCCAGTTGGCTTCATGCGTGTTCGCGCCGATGTGCGGCAGCATGATGTCGGCGATGTCCGCCACGCTCTTCTCGCCTTCCGCATCCTTGGGGTAGACGTCGTTCAGGAAGCGCACGTTCTTTTCCGCCCTGGCCGCGCGCAGGGCGGTTTCGTCGATGATGCCGGAACGGGCGCAGTTGATGATCGTGGCGCCCGGCTTGACCAGCGCCAGCAGGGTGGCGTTCACCATGTTCTTGGTTTCCTTGTTCTCCGGGACGTGCAGGGTCACGTAGTCGCACTTGGAAAAAATGGTGGGGATATCGGTGAGTTCCACGTTGATTTCCTGTGCGCGTTCGCGCGACATCACCGGATCGTAGCCCAGCAGGGTCACATCGAAGCCCGACAGGCGGCGGGCCACCAGTCGGCCGATGTTGCCCAGCCCGACGATGCCGATGGTCTTGCCGGCGACTTCCCGGCCCATGAATTTGCTCTTCTCCCATTTGCCGGCGCGTGTGGAGATGTCGGCGGCGATCACCTGCCGGGCATCCGCCAGCATCATGGCGACCACTTCCTCGGCCACCCCGTTGGCGTTGGCGCCGGGCGTGTTCATCACGTCGATGCCGCGCTTGCGGGCGTGCTTGGTGTCGATCGTGTCATAGCCGGCGCCGGCGCGGATCACCACTTTCAGCTGGGGCATGGCATCCATGACTTCGGCCGTCACTTTCTCGCTGCGCACGATCAGCGCGTAGGCGTCCGGGTGGGCCTTGGCGGCCGCCAGGATGTCCAGCTTGCCGTCCTGGACGACCTGGTAGTTGCCGTTGGCGGTCAGGATTTCCGCGGCGATCTTGTCAAGCTTGGTCGGAATAAGGACTTTTTTCATATGCCTCTTTCTGCTATAAAGTAACGTGATATGAAACTTGCCGGATGTTGGGGATGAAGATAACAGCAATCGCGGATGGAATCAAGGCTTGACCGCACAAAGGGAAGACGGGTACTTTAAGCCACTATGCGCAAGATACTATGGATTTGCGGTTTGATGGCTTTGTGTTCCCGGATGCCCTGCATGGCCGCCGCCGGCAACGGCGCGTTCCCGGATTCCTCGTCGGCGCAGGATATCCCCGCCGCGTTCGACATCAAGGAATATGAGCCGATGGAGCGCAAGGAGCCGGGCCTGTTCCTGCGCCCGGTCGAAAAGACCGCGGCCGCCGAGCTGAAATATGCCGCCGGGCTCAGGCAGCAGGGCAAGCTGAAGAAAGCAGCCCGGCAGTACGATGCGCTGGTGCACGTCTGGCACAATTCGCCGGAGGCGGCTGTTGCGCAGATGGAGCTGGCGCGGTTGACGGTGGCGATGGGGAAATACCGCCAGGCGTTTGATGAATACCAGTACCTGCTGGATAATTTCTCCGGCGCCTATGCCTATGAGGACATCCTCGACCGGCAGCTCCAGCTTGCCGGCCTGCTGCGCACCATGAAATACGGCAAGTTTTTGTTCCTGCGCGGCGTGACGGATCCGGAACGGGCCCTGCCGCTTTTCGAGCGCATCATCCGCAATGCCCCGAACTGGGACAAGGCCCCCAACGCCAAGCTGCAGATGGCGCAGATTTTTGAAGGTCAGGAGGACTACGATAAGGCGGTGGATGCCTATGAGGCGCTGGTTTCGCGCTACTCCGGCCATGTGCTGGTGCCTGAGGCGGTCTATAGCGCGGCGGAATGCCTTTACAAGCTCGCTAAAAAATCGGACCGGGACGAGGCGCCCCAGCGCCGGGCGCTGTCCGCCTATGCCAAGTTCATCCGCGACTATCCTGCGAATGCCCACCGGGCGGCGGCGGAGGCGCGGATCGCGGAATTGAAGGCGACGCTCGGCAAGCTGCTGATGGACCGGGCGCTGTACTATGATCAGGTCACGAAAAACACGGCGGCGGCGGTGATTGCCTACCAGGATTACCTGCGCGCGTTTCCCGCCACGGCCGGGTCGGACGGGGTTCGTGCGCGGATAGCAACGCTGCAGAAACAGAAGGAAGTCAAACCATGAGATCATGTCAGGGGTTGCGCCGGTGGTGGAAACAGGCGGTCGGTGTGTCGGCGGTCGGGGTGTTGTTGGCCGGATGTGCCGGGTATAAATTGGGCTCCACGCTTCCGCCGGACATCAAGACCGTGCATGTCCTGCCGTTTGTGAACCAGAGCGGTGAGCCGCTGCTGGAAAACCAGACCATGCGTGCGGCGATTTCCGAGTTCCAGAAGGACGGCACGCTGCGGGTGGTGGACAGCGACGCCGCGGATCTGCTGGTGGATGTCACGCTCACGGAATGCAAGCTCGATCCGGTGCGCTACAACCAGGATAGCGCGCGCACCGCCCAGGAATACCGGCTCTGGATTCGCGGCAAGATCCGTGTCCGGCGCCAGCCGGCCGGAACCGTGATGTTCGCGGGTGGTGTGGTGGGGGAGACCACCTTCGATTTTGCGGGTGACCTGTCGTCTGCGAGAACGCGTGCCATCCCCGCCGCGTCCAGTGATCTGGCGCATAAGATCGTGGAAAGTGTTGTGGAATACTGGTGAGCCGGGGTTCGTGGATGCACGGGGCCGCCGGCTGCAGCGTGCCGGGCGGCGGAGTGCCGCCCGGGTCGGGGGCTTTACGCCTTGGCGGCGTTCAGCTTCAGGTTGGCGCGGGACTTGCGGCGGTCGGCGTTGTTGCGCTTGATCACGCCGTTCTTCGCGGCCCGGTCCAACTCCGAACAGTAGGCTTGGAACAAAGCCGGGATCTTGTCCTTGGCTCCGCTTTCAACCGCTTCAAAATAGGCCTTGCGGGTGTTTGCAATGCGGCTGCGGACCGCGCGGTTAAGGTCGCGGCTTACAGCAGATGTTTTCGCGCGTTTCGCTGCACTTTTAGTATTTGCCATATAAAAATTTACTCCTTGGCTTTGCCGATTTAATATGGCCGGAAATCATACCTTGAACATGGGCTGGGTCAATAAAAATCGTGAGGAGAGATCATGTGGCGTTTCGCCGGGACGCAGAGGCTGAAGCCGTTTAGGCGATAGGCTGAAGGTAAAGATCGGAATTTTGACTGCAAAACACACGAAAAGATGCAAAAAATGCGCAATCCCAAGAAATTAGAATGTCTGGATTTCCTAACAGTCTAACTGCCTACAGCCTGTCAGCCTGCATCCCTTGGGATGTTGCGGAGGAGAGATCATGAGGCGTTTTGCCGGGTTCCTGGCGGGTGTCGCCCTGCTGCCGTTCTGCGCGGCCATGGGGATGACGTTTTTCTCGATGCTCCGCATGCTCCAGCACGGGCCGCTGTCTGCAATTCCGCCTGCCGTCTGGGGCTTGCTGGGCGGCTTTTCCATCTGGGTGCTGGTCTATGCCCTCCTGCCGCGGCCGGTGTGGAGCTATGTTCTGGCGCATGAGCTTACGCATGCATTGTGGGGCATGTTAATGGGTGCGCGCGTCAAGCGGATGAAGGTCTCGCAGGCCGGCGGGAGCGTGACCCTGAGTAAGACCAACTTCCTCATCGCGCTGGCGCCTTACATTTTTCCTTTCTATGCCATGCTGGTCGCCTTGCTTTATCTGGTGCTGGGTTGGTTCTATCCCGTCAGGGCGTATGAATGGCTCTGGTTCGGCGCCATCGGGCTCACCTGGGGCTTCCATCTGACGTTTACCGTCAGCACCTTGATGGAAAAGCAAAGCGATATCCAGATGTACGGTGCTTTTGTTTCGTATGTCTTTATCCTGCTTGTGAATGTGACGGGGCTCTGCCTGCTCGTGGCGGCGGTTTCCTCGGTGCGGTTTTTCGATATGGCCGGCTTCCTGGTCACGCACACCACCACGGCTTACCGTGTTGCGGGCCATGGTGGGGTCGCTTTTTTCCGGTGGATTTATGACGCGTTTGCAAAATAATCACGGGGTTTGCCCCGTTGTATAGGGTGTATATGGGCCTTTCGGATATGGAAAACCTGGCGCGGTACAGGCAGGGCGATATCGCGGGCCTGACTGAACTGGTAGAAAGATATCAGCGTCCGTTGTTCAGCTTTGTGTTGCATATGACCCGCACGCCGGCAGAGGCGGAGGATGTGTTCCAGGAAGTGTGGATGCGGGTGATCCGGCGTGCGGATTCCTTTAAGGAAGGGTCGTTCCAGGCTTGGTTGCTGCGGATTGCGCGCAATGTGATGATCGACCGGTTCCGGCGCAGGAAGCCCGAGGTGAGCCTGGAAAATCCCGACGGGGATGCGGAAGGCGATCCGATGGACCGGTTGCCATCGCATGGTGTTGCGCCGGATGGCGAGGCCGCCGCCGCGGATCTGGGGCGGCGGATTGCCGCCGCCGTGGCGGAGTTGCCGGCCGAGCAGAAGGAAGTGTTTGTGATGCGGGTTGAGCTGGATATGCCGTTCAAGGCGATTGCAGAGATACAGGGCACATCCATCAACACCGCGCTCTCGCGCATGCAGTATGCGGTCTCCCGGTTGCGGGGGCTGCTGGCGGAGGAAGGTCGCGAATGGGGGGTGGAATCATGAGCTGTCAGGAAATGCAGTCGCAATGGCTGTTGAAGATGAGCGGCGAGCTGGCGGACGAACAGGTCCGGCGGCTGGACGCGCATCTGGCATCGTGTGCCGCCTGCCGGCAGGAGGCCGCTTTGCTGTCCCGCATGGTGTCATCTGCAAAATTTGCGGCGCAGCGCGGGCAGCCGTCCCCGGCGGTTCTGGCGCGGATTGAAGCCGCGGGCCGTGCGCGGCTTGAAACGGTTGCGTGGCAACGGCAGGTCTTCCGGCGCTGGGTGCCGGCGGCTGCGGCGGCTTTGTTGCTGGTGGGCGTGGGGCTCCAGCAGCGCTATTCAGCACGGCTGGACGCGGTCCGCAGCGGGCGGGTGCTGGCCGCATTGGTCAGCGATAATGGTTCAGACGCATCCCTTGAATGGAGCAGCTCGGGCCGTCATGCGGAGTTGCAGCAGCTGGCGCAGCAATTGATGGCCCTGCAGGGGATTGGCGAGGAGAACGAGCTTGCCGCTGTTTACGAAGACTGATTTCGCGTCTCCAGCGCAGCGGGTGGTTGATCCGCCGTTGCCTTTCGCGTATTTTTGCGCTGTGCCTGGCGTAGTTCTTTAACGAAGCATGGCATTTCGCAGTTAAATCTTATCCATCTTTTATCGGTGTCCATCGTGCTGTGCCCCGCATAGCTTCCGGGCGACGCGGGGTGACCAGTGGGCGGTTCCGTCTCCGGCCTTCAGCCTGTAGCCTGAACAGCTTCAGCCTTTATTTCACTTCCGGCGCATTTGGCCAGAGGTCTTCAATCGCGTAATAGTCGCGGGCCGTCGGCGAAAAAACGTGCACCACCACGTCCACGAAATCCACCACCATCCAGCCGCATTCCGGCGCGCCGGACCGGCGGTAGCAGGGCGAGCCTTGCTGCTTCAGGAAATGCTGCACTTCCGAAAAAAGGGCTTTCAGGTGCGGGGCGCTGGACCCGGTGGCGATCACCACATAGTCGGTCAGGGTTGAGCTTTCGCGGAGATCCAGGATGCGGATGTTCGTGCCTTTCTTGGAATCCAGTGCGATGCGGGCCTGCTTGGCGATATTCAGAGCGTCGATGGTTCACCGTCCTTTCTGTTAACAGTAAAGCTTGTATTCGGTAATATACCGTGCCACGGCCTCCGGCACAAGATAACGAATGCTTAATCCTTCCGCCGCCCGGTGCCGGATGCTTGACGAGGAGATGTCGATCAGCAGGCCCTGCCGGATATCCTGGATCAGCCGTTCGCCCCAGGGCGGGTCCAGCCGCAGGTCCGCCGGCCGCAGCCCGCTCAGGTCGATGCCCGGTCGGCAGAAGGTCAGGAACCGGCAAAGGGTCAGCAGGGTGTAGATCTGGCGCCAGAGATGGAGCTCCATGAGCGAATCCGCGCCGATGATGAAGCAGAATTCGCTGTCGGGCTCCATTTTGCGCAGCGTGCTGACCGTGTCCACGGCGTAGGAGATGCCGTCGCGCGCCGTCTCGATCTCCGAAACCGTGAACGCGGGGTTGTCGGCGATGGCCAGCCGGATCATGGCCAGCCGGTTCGCGGCGGGGATGAGCCCGGCCGTGCTCTTGTGCGCGGGCGTGCCGCAGGGGATGAACAGCACCTGGTCCAGTTCGAAGACCTGGCGCGCGTTTTCCGCCAGGATCAGATGCCCGAGGTGGATGGGGTTGAAACATCCGCCCAATATTCCGATGCGCTTTGCGTGCGTGTCCATGGTGCCTTTCCTGTGGGGACAATATCGGACGCATTGCCTGAATTCAAGCCAAACCCTCCCGAAACAATCGCCTGCCCCGTATTTTCTTGTTTTACATCCTCTGGGGAAGTAGAAATAAACGTAATGGTATACGCAAGGTGTCGAGGTCTGGCACAAACTGGATTCCCGAACCCTGAACCCCAACACCTGCGCCCTTTCAAATACCAAAGGAATCTTATGCATCTTGTGACTTTGAGCTTTGATGACGGGTTTCTTGATTCCACCCTGAAAACCGCAGATGTTTACGAGAAGCATGGGCTTTCGGCCTGTTTCAATGTCACGGCCACCGGCCATCTGGATATCTTTCCGTCGCCGGACAGCGGGCACGACGGATTCCGCAAGGGGGATTTCAAGCTCTGGAACGAGCTGCAGGCGCGGGGCCATGAGGTCATGCCGCACGGCTATCGGCATGCGGACAAATCCACCCTGCCGCTTGCGGAATCCCAGAAGCTGATCATGGACTGTCTGGCTGTTTTCTCAAGGGAGCTTGAAGGGTTTAATCCCGGGAATGCCATCTTCAACTTCCCTTACAACCGCTCCACGCCGGAATTGGAGGCGTGGCTGCCGTCCGTGGTGAAGGCGTTCCGCGTTTCCGGCAACGGCATCAATCCGCTGCCGCATCAAGGGCAGGTCAAGCTGACCACGACCGGTTTTGGTCCCTCCAATTGCGAGCAGCATCTTGATGCGGAGCTTGAAAAACTGCTGGCCTTGCCTTCCGGCTGGCTCATCTATAACACCCATGGCGTGGATCAGGAAGGGTGGGGGCCGGTCGGGGTTCGCTACCTTGACCGGCTGTTGCAGCGGCTGCTGAAAATCCCCACCGTCCGCATCCTGCCGGCCGGCCGCGCGCTGGCCATGGTATAATTCCGGCCTGAACCCTTTTTCTTTTTGCGTTTCGGGTTGATGCGGGGATGCCATACAGGTACATTCATGCGTTTTCACAGGCGTCCCATGGGGACGTGTAGAGGCGGAAGTTGTTTAGGCTGCAGGTTGGAATGAAGGCATGCGATCCCCGGAAATCGTAAACCGGGAAAGCTAAAACGAGTTTGAAAATCTCGTATTCACTAACAGTCTACAGCCTAATAGCCTACAGTCTGCATCCTCTGTGGGATGCGACGGTTGCGGTTTGATAAATACGAGCTATCCGGGGGAATGACGCGTTATGGCCGGCGAATATGTTTTTAATTTGCAGAACCTGACCAAGCAGCACAATAAAAAAACGATTCTGGACGATGTCACCCTGTCGTTTTTTTTCGGCGCCCATATCGGTGTCATTGGCGGAAACGGCTCTGGAAAATCGTCGCTGCTCAAGATTCTGGCCGGCCAGGATCAGGATTTCATCGGGCAGTGCTACATTGCCAAAAATACGCGCATCGGGTTCTTGCCGCAGGAGCCGGAAGTCGATCCCGGCAAAACCGTCATGGAGGTGGTCCATGAAGGGGTGGCGGCCTCGCGCGCCATCCTGGACCGGTACGATGCGGTGTGTGAAAAGCTGGGTGAAGATTTGCCGCCGGCCGAGGCGGACAAGCTGAATGATGAGATGGGGCGGCTCCAGGATATGATTGATTCCCACGACCTCTGGGAGTTGGACCATCTGGTGGAGGTGGCCATGGAGGCGCTGCGCCTGCCGCCGCCGGATGCGCCGGTGAAAAACCTGTCGGGCGGTGAAAAACGCCGCGTGGCGCTCTGCCGCCTGCTGATCTCCAACCCCGATGTGCTGCTACTGGATGAGCCGACCAACCATCTGGATGCGGAATCGGTGGCCTGGATTGAAACCTACCTGAAAAAATTCACCGGCACGCTGGTGGTGGTCACGCATGACCGTTATTTCCTCAACAATGTCACCGAATGGATTCTTGAATTGGATGCCGGCCGCGCCTATCCCTACAAGGGCAACTACACCAGCTGGCTGGAGCAGAAGCAGGCCTTCGTGCACCGTGAGGTCAAGCTGGCGGAGTCGCGGCGGAAAATGCTGGAGGAGGAGCTGGACTGGGTCCGCGCCAATCCCTCGGGCCGCCGGACCAAAAGCAAGGCCCGCCTGAGCCGCTATGAGGAGCTGGTCAACCAGCAGGTGGATTTGCGGGAGGATGAGCTGCGGATCCAGATCCCGCCGGGCCCCCGGCTGGGCGACCTGGTGGTGCGCGCGGAAAAGCTCGGCATGTCCTTTGGCGACCAGCTGCTCTTTGAGGACCTGGAGTTCAACCTGCCGCGCGGCGGCATCGTCGGTGTCATCGGCGGCAACGGCGCCGGCAAGACCACGCTGTTCAAGATGATCATGAATGAGCTCAAGCCCACCAGCGGCCGGCTGACGGTCGGGCAGTCGGTGGTGCCGTCGTATGTCAACCAGATGCGCGACTCGCTGGATCCCGCCAACACGGTGTATGAGGAGATCACCGGCGGCGTGGAGTTTGTTGACCTCGGCGGACGCCAGATGAACGGCCGGGCCTACTGCAGCCGCTTCAATTTCAAGGGCGGCGACCAGCAGAAAAAAGTCGGGATGCTCTCCGGTGGCGAGCGGAACCGGGTCCATCTGGCCAAGCTGCTCAAGAGCGGCGGCAACCTGCTCTTGTTGGATGAGCCGACTAATGACCTGGACGTGACCACATTGCGTTCCCTGGAGGAGGCCATCACCGGCTTCGGCGGCTGCGTGATGGTGATCAGCCATGACCGCTGGTTCCTGGACCGGGTCTCCACGCATATCCTGGCGTTTGAAGGCGACAGCAAGGTCACCTGGTTCGAGGGCAATTTCGACGATTACCACGAGCAGCGCCGCAAGCTGCTGGGTGACGCGGCCGACCGGCCCACCCGCGTCCGCTTCCGTCCCATCCATCACGGGTGATGCGTGGCCTGTTTTCCGGTGGCTTCCGGTGGTGGGCTTGGAGCCTATCCGGAAATCCGCTGGGACATGATGGTATGAGTTTTCGTGCCGGGCAAGGCGGCTGTTCGGGCGGGAATACCCAAGGTGGTCTTTCCCCCGGACAGACAACGCCGCCCGGCGCGAAAAGACACACCACCCGCTGCGGGCACGGCGGCTTCTGCCCTGCCGCGGTGTTCCTCGCCAGGGCCGAGACCGTTACGGGTATTGGCCCCGGCGCGCGTCTTGCGGACAGGGCTGAGCCCGCCATGTCATGGCTCAGTGGGTTTTCGGATGGGCTCTTAATGAATAAAAACACAGGCGCAGGCGTCTAAAAAACAAATCGGTGCTGGGCCCGGGGCCGGTGGTGAAACGTTAAAAAGAAGAGATGATCAAAATATGGAAAAGTTTTTCAGGGGATTCAATGGGGCCGCGTTCGTTCTGCTTGCCGCGCTTTGTCTTTTGCCGTTTTATCCGGCAGCCGGTGAACCCGCGCCGGCGAATGGTACTGGTGATGCCTCGGCCTTTGTAAAGGAGCAGGGCAAGATTCTGATTTTCAGCCCGCGCACGCGCAACTTGAAGGAATTCGAGACGCTGGCGCGCGCCGCCAGGGATGCCGGCTTCACGCATGTGGTCGTTTCCGAGCTTTCGGAGCGGACCGACCTGCAGGGCGCGGATAAGGACAGCCCGTGGTGCGAGTGGTCCACGATCCTGCCTTCCATTTTCAAGCATGCCACGCCCCCGGGGCTTGAGGAGGCCTATCCCGCCGATTTTGTGAAACGGCAGATGGCCTTCATGAAGGCCAAGCATGACATTGCGGCCCGGCTGGGGCTGCGTTGCGCCTATCATGGGGTTGAGCCGAATTGGCTGAATGACAAGGTGTACCGGTCGCATCCCCGGTGGCGCGGGTCGCGGGCGGATAATTCCCTGCGCTCGACCGGCATGTTTTTTGCCCCGAATACCGACAATCCCGAGGTTCGCGAGCTGTACCGGCAGGCGGTGAAGGAAATATGCAGGCAGTGTCCGCTGATTGATGTTTTCTGGTTTGCGACGGATGACTCGGGGGCTTTTTATCCGTGGGAGAACCGGATGTATGTCAATCCGAACGGGCCCACGGGTTCCGAAAACCAGGACATGGGGGAGCGCGTTGTCGGGTTCCTCTCCGCATTGAGGCAGGGGGCTTTGGACGCGGGCGTGGACGGCCATTTTTACACCGCGCAGTATTTCACGCCGGATGAGAACCATACGCTCCTCAAAAGTTTGAAAAAAGGGATCGGCGTGCAGGGCTGGGCGCCCGAGCCTTACACGGAGGACGGCTCGTTGGGCTGGGCTGGCGGCTGGGGTGGGTGCGACTGGATGCCGGTGCCGGTGATCAACTCGTTGCCGACCCCCATGGAGGTTGTGGATGGGGTCGCCAACGTCAAAATGTCAAAGGTCAGGCGTTTTGTCGCGGGCGGCAATTCACTGGATTATTTCACGGCGTTCAAGGTGGCGATGGAGATGCCTCCCGCCACGACCGTGCGGCAGCGGCTCGAGGTGCTGCAGCGGATGGCGGCGGCCATTTATGCGCCGGACGTCACCGACGAGGTGCTCAACGCATGGGATACGCTGGACCGGGCGAATGTCATGATGGGCGTCGCCAATGTCGATTTCCTCAAGGGGCCGGTCATGTTGCGCTGGCTGACGCGCCCCTTGGTGCCGCATCAGGAGTTGCTCACGGGCGAGGAGCGGGCCTACTGGGAGCCTTACATTTACCAGTCCAGGGTCTCCCAGCCTGATACGTATCTGGATTATGTCAATGTCTGCGGCTATCCCGACGTGCGGACCTGGGAGGAGGCGACCTGGAAGTGTGTGGCAATTGACAGTATTGCCTCCGCCTTGGCGGAGGCGGCGGGCGGGCTGCAGGCGGCGGCGGACAAGACGACCAACACGGCGGCCAGGGCCAAGCTCCGGCTGGATTCGTCCCGGCTCAAGGCGGAGCGGTGCATGGTCCTCACCATCCGGCATTATTTGCAGATGGGCACGCTGATCCGGCAGCGCGAGCTGGATAACGCGAAGGATCCCAAGCTGGCCTCCACGGATCCCTTGAGCCCCAACATGCCCAGGGGGGATACCGGCTCGGCGGGCCTGTTCTTTATGTACCGGACCATGCGTTGGGAATTGGACAACACCTATGACCTCATCAGCCTGCTGGAGAATTCACCCGAGCCGCTCATTTTTTATGAGGAGAAAAAAGCGAATGAGGGGTCGCTGTTCCTGGGCCCGGATATTCTCAAGAACCTGCACAAAAAAGTCGATATCATGCTGAAGTACTGGCGAACGGCCGAGGATGGCTATTACCGGCCCACGCTGGGCGGCTGATCCTGGAAAACGCAGTTGAAACTTTGCGTTTCAATGGGGGAGACTTTTGCAAAATCCGGGGCAAGCGGTCGGGACGGAGCCCGACCCTCCAAAAGATGCAGCAAATGGTATGGGGTTGGCAATGGAGGGACGGCCTCCGTGCCGTCCGTGGGCGTTTTGCTCTGATAAAACCCCCATCCATTGCAGGTGGGGAAAAAAGCCGGATTCTGGCGTCTTGACGTCTGGCATGCATTTAGGCATGCTTCTGCCCGGATTAAAAATGGCCGTTTCCAGGCCAAGGGGAGTCTGCTGTGTATACGATCTTGATCAGCGTCATCATCGGGTTGGTCCTGGGCTTTGGCCTGGGTGTTTTCGGGGGCGTCCATTGGGGATGGGGCATGATGTGGGGCCTGCTGGCCGCCATGGCCTCGCAGGTCGGTTTTTCGCTGGTGTTGAAGCGCCGGGTGCAGGCCGCGATGAACAAGGTGCAGGTCATCCTCCAGACCGGGCAGGACCGCGTGCAGAAAAAGGCGATGCAGATGCAGAACCGCCCCATCGGCAGCGTCAAGGAGGCCCAGCGCATCCTTGAGAAGGAGCAGCAGGTTTTCATCGGGCAGGCGCTGGCAGGTACGGCGGGCCTGGAGCCCTATTACCGCTGGATGCCGCTGCTCGACCGGCAGGTCGCCACCATGCGCATGCAGCTGTATTTCCAGTTGAAGGATGATGCGGCTGTGGACAAGCTCTTGCCGCGTTGCCTCTTCCTCGACCCCATGACCGCCGCCATGCGCATGGTGCGGATGTACCGGACCGATGTGCCCGGCGCGGAGATCGCGAAATTTTACAACAAGCAGACGCGCAAGCTGCGCTATGGCCAGGGCGCCGTCCTCTATGGCCTGATGGCCTGGATTCACGTGCAGCGCAACGAGACCGAGGAGGCGCGCAAGGTGCTGATGAAGGCCAACGAGCGGATGTCGAACGACACGCTGAAGGCCAACCTTGACCACCTGACCAACGGCCGTGTCCGCCAGTTTTCGAATTCGGGGCTGGGCGATGAGTGGTATGCCTTGGGCCTGGAGATGGTGAAGGTGCGCCCGCAGCGGCAGCGCATGTCCGGCCATGGCGGACGTCCTTTCTGATTTGGGCCATGACCGGCTGGCATGATGGTCTGTGCGTGGATTTAGAGCCTGTCCGAAAATCCATTGGGACCATGATGGCCTGAGTTTTTGCGGCGGGCAAGGCGGCTGTTCGGGCGGGAATACCCAAGGCGGTCTTTCCCCCGGACAGACAACGCAGCCCGGCGCGAAAAGACACGCCACCCGCTGCGGGCACGGCGTTTTCCGCCCTGCCGCGGCGTTCCTCGCCGGGGGCCAGGATCGCTGCGGGTATTGCCCCCCGGCGCGCGCCTTGCGAGCAGGGTGGAAAACGCCTGTCATGGCCCAATGGGTTTTCAGATAGGCTCTTAAGTGGTATCGCCGGAAACACAGGGGGACTGCCATGAAGCTCGAAAACGGACGGGTGCGGTTTGAGTTCAACGACAACACCGGGAGCCTCGCGCAGATCACGGATTTGAAGACCGGCTGCCGGCACCTTGATGATCCCCGCGGCCACCGCCTGGTGAAGCTGGTCGTGCCGACCCCGGAGCACAACTCCCGCCCGCTCTACTCCCATGAGGCGGGCCGCCCCGCGATGCGCCGCCACGGGGACACTCTGGCTATGGTGTTTCCCGAACTGCGCGACCGCGGCAAAAAAACAGGCGTGTTCCTGACCGTGCGGGTGCGGCTGCCCGCAGGCGGCGATGAGGCGTTCTTTTCCGCCACGATTGACAACCGCAGCCCGTACCGCGTGCATGAGATGTGGTTTCCCTGGATTGGCGGGCGCAGCGGCGTGCCGGGGAAGACCCGTCAGGTCTGCACGGACAGCAAGCGCAGGGAGTTCGATCCTTACGCGCGCGTTGCGCGCGATGCGGCCTCCACGCACACCTTCGGCCATCACCACCTGCGGCGCGGCGATGACGGCATCTCCATGCTCCCCATGCTGGACTGGAGCGGCCCGTCCGGCGGCCTGTCTTATATCAAGTACGAGCGGCAGCCTTCGCCGCACAACGTTGTGTTCGAGAGCCTGCCGCAGGCCTGCGACGGCATATGCCTGACCTGGGCCTGGGCCACGGGCGTGTTTGTCGGGCCGGGTGCAACGTGGACGAGCTGCGAATTCGGCGTGGCCGTGCACCAGGGCGACTGGCACTCGACCGCCGACCGGTTGCGCCGCTGGGTGCAGGACTGGTGGGTGCCGTGCGACACGCCGCCGGGCCTGCGCGAGAAGATCGGGCTGTTCCATGTGCACACGCACGGGTTTTCGGGCGAGCGCTATCATGAGTTCAGCGAGCTGCCCGCCATCGCGCGCGACGCGCGGAAGTTCGGCGTGGATGATCTGATGTTCTGGGATTACACGGCCTCCGTCTATTACCGGCCGGACCGGGGCGATTTCTGGGAGATGCCGGCAAAGCGGCGCGCGGAGCTCAAGCGCGCTTTGGCCGCGGTGCGGCGGCAGGGCGTGTCGGTTTCCTCGTTTGTCAACTGGCGTCTGGCGTCAAAGAGGAACAGGTCCTGGTCGTATATGGAGCCGCTGGTGCAGGAGAGCCTGTTCGGCCAGGGGATGTACGGCTTCCCGCCCGGCACCATGGACGGCGGCTGGTACACGGATGCCGCCTACGAGATGGGCTCCCATTCCGTGTGCTGCGGCGCGAAGCAGTACCTGCCTTTCGCGCGCCGGATTCTCGGGCGGACGTTGGATCTCGGGTTCGACGCCATTGCCGTGGACCAGGCCGCGGAATGGAATTACTGCCTCTCCAGGAAACACGGCCATGCCTCGCCTTGGGAGGCGTGGAAGCGCACCTATGCGTGGTTTGACGAAGCGACCCGCACGGCCCGCGCGCGGAACGCCACCGGCTACACCGTTGCCGAGCTTCCCGACCTCTACAACACCCAGTGTATCGATCTGTGGTGGAACTGGGGCTGGCGTGACAACCAGTGGGTCAGCGCCCCGGTTTTCCGCTATGTGCTGCCGCCGATGATTCCGGTCTGGTGCATTGATGAAAACCAGCGCGATGTCATTGCGGACGCGTTTGCGGTCGGCAGTTTTATGGCCATTGCCACGCGCGACATGACCGGAAAGCTTTCCGATGTGCCGGCGCTGGCGCGGCAGGTGAAGCGCCTGGCCGCCCTGCGCAGGGCGGCCGCGCCGTTTGTCGGCCACGGCACCTTCTGTGACACGCTCGGTCTGGAGGTGGAGGATGGCGGGGGCTATGTCTACACATCGAACCGCGGCCTGGCGGTGACCCTGGCAAACGGGCGTGCGAAGAAGGCCCGGCTCGGCGTGAAGCTGTCGCCGTCGGCTGTCGGGCAAAACCCGGGCAGGACTGGCATCCTCTATGTGGAGGGCGCAAAGCCCGTCCGGCTTGCGCCCGTGCGGCGCAACGGGACCCTTTCGTTTGGCGTCAGCCTGCCGCCGTATGCGGCGGCTGTTTTCACAATGGAACCATAAAGGAGGTTGCGGATGTTGCCGACCCCGTATGCGGAAGTGAAGATGCACAACGGCGTGCCGACCGTTTTTGTGGACGGCAAGCCGGTGTTTTATGATGTCATCTGGATGCCGGTCCAGGATGATAAAATGGCCGGTGCCGTCCAGCGCGCGGTCCGCGCGTGCGCGCGGCGCACCGGCGTGCACTACTACGCCATTGAGAACGGCACCAGCCCGTTCGGCTATCCTGCCGCGCCCTGGATCCCGGGCCCCCGCAAAGGCCATGACGGCCACTTTGATTTTTCGCATGTGGAGCGGGAGCTGCGGTGTTTCATCGATGCCGACCCCGAGGCGCGTTTCCACATCCGTTTCTTCCTTGAGATGAATCCGGAATGGGTCACGGACCGCTGGTGGTCGAAGCTGCATCCCGATGAGTGTGTGGTCAACAGCGAGGGCTGGCAGGCCGAGGAGTCGTTCGCCTCCACCGTCTGGCGCGGGCAGGTCAATGATTTCCTCCGCAAGTTCATCGCGCATATCGACAAGATCGGCCTGTCCGACCGTGTCCTGGCATACCAGCCCAATGTCGGCACCACCTGCGAATGGTTCAAATACTCGCTGGGCGTCGGCGACCTATGTGGCGATTTCAGCCCGCCGATGGCCCGCCACTTCCAGTCGTGGCTGCGGCTGCGCTATGCGGGCGATGAAAAGGCGCTGCGCGCGGCCTGGCGCAATGACAGCGTCACCTTTGAAACCGCGGCGGTGCCGGACAAGGCGCAGCAGCATCACGCGGGCCATTATATTTTGCGTGATCCGGCGGCCGAACAGCAGGTGATCGACTATCTGATGGCGAATGCGGACCTCAGCGCCGGGGTGGGTATTGATTTTTGCAAGACCATCAAGGACGCCTGCCAAAACCGCGCCATGGCCGGCCTGTTTTACGGCTACTGGCTGGGCTTCCAGCTGAACAGTGATTATTTCCGCGAACGGACCGACCTGCCCTCGGCGCACACCCGCCTCCAGCGCACGGGCCATCTGGGGCTGCACCGCGTCCTGCATTCGGAATATGTGGATTTCGTGACTTCGCCGATGGATTACGGCTTCCGTGCCATCGGCGGCCACTGCCCGGCCATGCAGCCGGTCGATGCCGTGAACGCGCACGGCAAGATCTATATCCAGGAGAACGATGACCGCCCGTGGCATCCGACCTCCCGCGATTACGGCGCCTGCCGGACGGTGGATGAGTTCATATCGGTTTACCGGCGGACGCTGGCGGATGCGTTCACCACCGGGCAGGGGACCTGGAACACGTCCATCCCGTTCCACGTCCAGCGGGCGGAGGGGATCAATAATGAAGATCCGGTCGGCATGTCCCATTCGGTCATTGTCAAGGATCTGCCGGGCGGGGAGTGCGGCCGCTTTGTCGATGAGTTCGCCGCCTGCCGCCGGGTGGGCGAAGCCGCGCTGGATGTGGACCGGTCGCCGTGCGCGGAAATCTGCGTGCTGGTGGATGACAGGAGCTTCTTCCATCAGTCATATCTCAAGAACCTGGAGCTGCCGCTCGTGGAGTGGCAGCATGTGCAGGGCCTGCCGCGGCTGGGCGCGCCGCATGAAATCCACATCTTGGACGATTTTCTGGATGGCCGGCTGCGGCCCTACAAGCTGTATGTGTTCCTCAACGCCTTCTGGCTGGATGACGGACGCCGCGCGAAGTTGAAGCGCGAGCTGCGCCGTGGGGGCCGCACGGCGGTCTGGATCTATGCCGGCGGCGTTTTAAATAAGGACCTCTCGCTCGACCATATGGCCGATGTCACCGGGTTTCGTTTCGCCATGACGAAGACGCCCTGGGGGCCGTTCATGCATGTGACGGACTTTGACCATCCGATCACCCGCGATGTGCCCGAGGAGCTGTTCTGGGGCACGGACCTGAATCTTTCGCCCACGTTCTATGTGCAGGACCCGGAGGCGCGGATCCTCGGCAACGTGGTCCATGCGCAGGGCCGTTGCGCGGAAGGGCTGGCGGTGAAGGAGTTCAAGGACTGGCGCTCGGTGTTCATCGCCGCGCCGAATGTCCCGGCGCCGGTGCTGCGCGGGCTGGCCCGCTATGCGGGCGTGCACCTGTATAATGAGGCGGGCGACGTGATGCTGGTCTGCAGGGAGCTGCTCTCCGTGCATACCCTGCGCGGCGGCGAACGGACATTCAGGCTGCCGCAGCGGGTGGGCATGGTGTACGACATGTTCGGAAAGCAGGTCGTGGCGCGGGATGTGGACCAGTTCACGGTGGATCTTCCCAGGGTGTCCACCAGCGTGTTTTTCACCGGCCCGGCCGCCCGGCTGTCCGGCTTCAATTTGTGAGGGGTTGAATCACGGGCCTCCCTCAGGGACACCTCGCCCTACCATTTGAAATCAACCCTTGGATGAAGGGTGAAGCCTCCAACTGAGCTGTGGTTGATCTTTTTCGCGATTTCGGCATATAAAAGACGCGCTTGTGCGGCACGGTAATCATTCACCTTTGCCACGGACGGCACAGAGGCCGTCCCTCCACTGTAAAATCCTGTCATTTGCGCATTTTCAGGAGGGTTGGGCTCCGTCCCGACCGTTCTTTCCCGGGGACGCTGTACTCAATCTCCAGCGTGAATGGTATCATTCATGGCAAACATGTAAGTGGGATCACTCGGAGCGTTCGTCCCACCTGCCTGAAGTTTCAAATTCCAGAGGGTAGGGCGAGCCGTCCCTGCCGAGCCGTCAGTGCGAAGTCTCCGACTGAGCCGCTCTGCCTGTGGCGGGTGGCAGAGGGAAAGACGTTCGGTCAGCCCGAAAGTCTTTCCATAATCCTGTTGATCCATGTGAAATGTATCCTGTCTTTTTTTCGTCCCTTTCGCGCATTTCGTAGTTAAACTCTTTTGCTGTTTCTTCAACTCTGTGCCCTCTGCACTCCGCGCCATGCGCCATGCCTTTCCGCCCATCCGTGTTATCAGTGGTTTCACTGTCTTTCATCCGTCCTATCCGTGGTCAATTTTTCATTCTGAATCCTGACTCCTGTATTCTGTCTCCTTGTTTGAACATCCGCCTTGCCTGGCACGAAAACTCATGACATCATGGTTCAAACAATTTGAGATAGGTTCAGGCTGACAGCCTTCAGTGGAGCTTGGATTATGAATTTGACGATGGAGCAGATTGCGTCGTTTGCCACGGGTGTGGACCATGTCGAGATACGGCAGACGGGCTGTGTCCTGCACCGCATGCCGGCCGCCATGGAGGCGCTTTACACCAACGATCAGGGCGTCCGCGCCGGCTGCACCAGCGGGGTGCGGCTGCGGTTTGCCTCCGACTCGCGGTGGATAAAAATCACCTTGCAGTATGGCGAGCCCGCCCGCTGGTATTTCCTCTGCGCCGTCGTCGTGGACGGCGCGGCCAGCCAGGCCTTCGGCCCGGTGGGCCATCAGAAGACGTGGCAGGGCATGGTGTTCACGCAGGAGCTGAACATGCGCCGTGTGTATGACATCTGGCTGCCGCACTTGTGCCCGGTTGAAGTGATGGGCCTTGAAGTGGAGGACGGCAGCGTGGTGGAGGCCGCCCCGGCGCTGGCCTTCAGATGGCTGGCCTATGGCGATTCGATCACGCAGGGCATGAATGCCTCCCTGCCGCTGTTCACCTGGCCCGCCCGTGCTGCACAGGCCCTGTCCGCCGGGGTGGTGAACCTCGGGGTCGGCGGCGCAACCCTGCGCGCGGAGCTGGCGCAGAGCGTGCCCGATATCGGTCCGCAGCTTGTCACCATTTCCTATGGCGCGAATGATTATGTGGTCAATGTGCCGCTGGCGGACCTGCGCGCCAATGCCGTTGCCCTGCTGGATGCCCTGCGTCGCCGCTATCCCGGCGTCCCGGTGGTGGTCACCACGCCGGTCCCGCTCTTCAAGCCCGTGGGCTTGAACCAGCTGGGCCTCTCCCTGGATGACTACCGCCAGGCGCTTGAAAGCGTGGTTGCCGGCCGGCCCGATGTCCATCTGGTGCGCGGCACGGATCTGGTGCCGGCCGATCACTACTATTTCAACGACTGGACGCATCCCAACGACCAGGGCATGGTCAGCTATTCGGAAAATATCCTGCCGCATTTGAAAAAGCTGGTGCAGCCCTTGAAGGGGGCTTAGCCTAGACCATTAGGCGATAGGCTGAAGGTCGGGGTGAAGCAGAGAAAACTTGAATGGCCCTTGGCTTTGCTGGAAGCTACGTCGGACGCAGCGTGAATCGGGAGAATTTGCTGACAGTCTAACTGCCTATAGTCTAATTACGTTTTTACGTTGTTAGCGTATATTGGCGTGTATTAGCGGTTGAAAATAAAGAAACAGACATGTCTGGATTTCCTAACAGTCTAACAGCCTTTATCAAGAGGTGCCTATGAAGCCATGGTGGATCGTGTTGCTGGTGTGTTTGATGGCCGCGGGTTGCGACTATTCTGTGCCGCTGGCCACCACCCCGGAGCTGGATGCGGATGCGCAGCTGGTGGGTGTCTGGGCGCAGACGAATGAGCAGAAAAATGTCCAGCAGTTGTTGGTCCTGCCGTTGGACAAGCGCGAGCTGATGATTGCGTTCCCCGCAGGCTCCGCGGACAGCATGTATGCCAGGGTTGTGTTTCTGCGCCGGGCGGACATGAACTTGGCGCAGCTCGAATGGATCGGCTCCGGCAAGGGCCGCGCGGACACCAGGCAGGTGTTTCAATTCGCCGCATGCGACGTCAAGGCCGATGCATTGACCGTCCGGCTGCTCAATCCCGATGTGGTCAGCAACACCGTGACGTCCGCCCGGCAGCTGGTCCGGCTGATCAAGGCCAACCGCTCCAATCCGGCCCTGTTCCGCGACGCCATGAACTTCCGCCGCATCCCCGCGCCATGATATGTCGCTTCCTTTGCGACCTTTGCGCCTTCGCGCCTGCCGTGCTTGGGGAGAGCGTAGCTGTTGTGTTGGGACCAGGCACGGCGGGGATTATGCACTCTTAGTTGCATGAAGGTAGGGCGAAGTCTCCGACTGAGCCGCTCTGTCCGGGGCGGGTGGTGAATCAGCCCGCAGTCGGAATACAGGATTTCAGCAAAAGAACTGTATCCTTGCTAACCAATCTCGCCTGTTACCCATTGCTCCGAAAAATCCATGGCGTTGCGCCATGCAAGAAACCGTCCCGACCTCCGAGAGTCGGGACATTTCGTGCCTTTAGGTGAAAAAGATGCGGCAAGCTTGGGATGATGGCGCGGCGTCGCGGGTGGGGCTGGGATAAAAGCCAGTAGCCAGAATTCAGTAGTCAGGATTCAGAATGATAAGAAGTTGTACCCTTGTAATCCAGTTCCGCCTGCTGCCCATTGTCCCGCAAAATCATTTTGTGCTGCACAAAATGAGGCAAACCATGGCACGCATTCGGTATTCTGCCGGGAAAACGGCTGGATAAGTTTGTCCCGGCTGGCAGGCGTCTCAGGCGGCGCTGTATACACATACGCGTCGCCTGTACGCAACGAACCAGACGGGATGAAATCGTCCAGCCCTTTTGACGGCCGAATGCGTGACATTTTGGTTTTGATAGCGCCACCAGCGCTCAAGATCGCCGCATCCGTTTGCACCCGAAATGCAACCTGCATTAAAGTTTCCGCCTTTCGCGCCTTTTCGCGTGTTTCGTAGTAAAGCTTCGGCTGTCGCCTGTCATTCCCGTTGTGATTGTGCCGTCGGCACCGAACATCCGCCTTGCCCAATGCGAAAACTCATGTCATCATGTTCCCAACAAATTTCCATGGAGGTGCGGCATGAATCAGGGCTTGAAGCTGGCATTGGTCGCGGTCATCCTCGCGTTGGGCATGATCCTTTCCGCATCTCTGCTCTCCAGATTCTTCGTCAAGATCCGCCACGAGCAGGCCATCACCGTCAAGGGCTTCGCGGCGGAGGACTTGACGTCCGATGTTGGCAAATTCTCCTGCGAATGCAGCGTGCGCGGCGCGACCTTGCAGGAATCCTACGGGAAGCTGCAGGCGAGCCGGACCGCCGTGCTGGCGTATCTCAGGAAAATGGGCTTCAAGGATGATGAGATCGCTCCCGGCACCATCGAAAGCCGCAAGGTCGCCCGGCGCGATCCGCAGGGCAAGGAGACCAACGAGATCGAATACTATGACATCACCCAGCGCATTGCGGTCATGTCGGGCAACGTCCAGTTGGTCCGCGAGGTCGCCACCGGCATCACGGAGCTGATCAAAGAGGGCATTGACATCAACGCGTTCGCTCCCGAGTTCTACGTTTCCGACCTCAAGGACGACAAGTTGAAACTGCTGGCGGAGGCCACCCGGGACGGTTACCGCCGTGCGGTTGAGCTGGCGGAGAACAGCCACGGCAAGGTGGGCGCCTTGATCTCGGCCCAGCAGGGTGTTTTCCAGATCACGGCCAAAAACTCCACGGACACGTCCGACTGTGGCACCTATGACACGTCGACCATCCGGAAGACGGCTAAGATCGTTGTCACGTTGCAGTATGCCATTGAAGCGGGGGGAAGATGCCCATAACGCAACAGAATGCCCGGATTGAATCCATTGTCCGCCGGGTGATCATCACGGTGATCGTCATCGGCTGCCTGGTGGTTCTGCGGCCGTTTGTGAGCGCGCTGGCCTGGGCGGCCATCCTCTGCTTTTGTTCGTGGCCGCTTTATTTGCGGTTGGGGAAGCTGTTCCGTGGCCGCAAGGAGGCGGCCGCCGGCGTGATGACCGCCCTGGTGGCCCTCGTCATGGTGGTGCCGTTTGTGATTGTGGGGTTGAGTTTTGCCGACAACATCGCGCATCTGCTGGACCGGATCAGCGCGGTCCGTGCGAACGGGCTGCCGCCCGCGCCGGAATGGGTGTCTCAAATCCCATTGTTCGGCGACATGATTCAGAATTATTGGAGCGGTTTGGCGGCCAATACCGATACGCTGATGGTCCTGCTCAAGCAGCTGCTCGTGTATTCGCGCGCCTGGCTGCTGGCGCGTGGCCTTAATATTGCCGAGGGCATCCTCCAGTTGAGTTTGAGCGTCATGATGGCCTTCTTTTTCTACCTCAACGGTGAGCGCATCACCGAGCGGGTCAGGGAGGCGGGCAAGCGCATCCTCGGCGATTATGGGCAGCATATGATTACCGTGACCGGCCAGACCGTCAAGGGCGTGGTGTATGGCATCCTGGGCACCGCGCTGGCGCAGGGCATATTGGCGGGCATCGGCTTTTGGATTGCGGGCGTGCCGTCGGCGTTCCTGCTTGGGCTGCTGGTGTTCTTTCTCAGCATGATTCCATTTGGACCGCCGCTGGTGTGGATACCGGTCACGATCTGGGTTTTCCTTTCCGGCCATATGGGGTGGGGCATCTTCATGGCGCTCTGGGGCTTTTTGATCATCAGCGGCGTGGACAACATCATCCGGCCTTATCTCATCAGCCGTGGCGCCAACCTGCCGTTCGTGCTCGTGCTGCTCGGCGTGCTGGGCGGGCTGCTGGCCTTCGGCTTCATCGGCATTTTCCTCGGGCCCACCCTGTTGGCCATCGGCTACAGCCTCGCCCGCGAGTTCCTGCGCAACAAGCCGAATGGCCCGCCGCCCGCGTCTTGACCCTTAATCCATGCCCAGCCTGTACTGAGCTTGCCCGTACTGAGCTCTTCGAAGTGTCGAATCGGTCGAAGTGCATGCCCTTGGCCACGCCGGGTTCACAATGTCCACTGTGTCCACCCCGTCCACTTCGTCCGTGTCCAGCCTGCGGTGAGCCGGTCGAACCGTCCATTTTCCCGCCTGCCCCGCCATTGACCCTTAACCCGTTTTCAACTACTCTGCTTCAAGCGAGGCATTTAACTCAGGCTATTACCCCCGTTGGCTGGATATAAGATCGGCGCAATTATATGTAAATAACTATTGCACAATAAAGCTTATAGATTTATTGTGCAAAAGATGTTTATATAGGAGTGCGTTATGGCGTTGATTCAAAAACTGGCGGAGTATCTGGCCGAAGTTACAGGTGCGGACTTGCAGGTAAAGGTGCCCGAAGGCGGGTATGACATAAACCTGCCGCTGTTTCTTAAGGCCATGTATAAGCTTCATACCGTTGATTTGTTCGAACGTCCGCTTGTCCTGGCCTTTCAGACCGGCAGAAAAGAGGAGCGGACGCCTGCGGAGTATGAGGGGCACCTGAATCAACTGCGCGGGGCGCTGCATCGCCATGAAGTCGCCTTTGTGCTGCCGGACGTGCCGTCTTACGTGCGGAATCGGCTTGTCCGGAAGGGCATCCCTTTTATCGTCCCCGGGCGGCAGCTGTTTTTGCCGATGTTCCTGGTGGACTTGCGGGAGCGGTTCCCGCCTCGGAGGGTGGAAACCGCAGGCCATGTTTCCTGGGCGGCGCAGGCGGTTGTCCTGTATCACATCCTGAAGAAACCGGCGCCGGATCTATCCTTGCGCCTGCTGGCGGAAAAAACCGGATACTCCGCCATGACCCTTTCCAATGTTGCCGCTGAACTGGCGGATTTGGATGTGTGCGAGATACAGTCGTCCGGGAAAAGCTGCCACATCAATTTCAGAAACCATGGCCGGGAACTTTGGGATGTGATGGAGCCCCGGTTCAGGGCGCCGAACATGCGCAAGCGGTGGGTAAAGGCAGGCGGCCCGATAAAAGGGGCGCTTCCTGCCGGCCTGACCGCATTGGCCAGCCTGACGTCCATCAATGACGATCCAGTGCCAACCGTTGCCATGCGCGAAGGCGAATATCGCAAATTGATCGGGAGCGGGGTGATTGCAGGCTGCCACTCCCGGATGGAAGCGGATACCGGTGTTGAATGCTGGGGCTATGATCCAAAACAGCTCGCGGATGGCGGGACCGTGGACAAACTGTCGCTCTACCTCACCTTGAGAGGCGGGGAAGATGAGCGGGTCGGCAAAGAACTGAGGATCATGATGGAGGGGATGGCATGGTGAAGGGGCTCCAACGGCTTAAAGATTATTTCCGCCACGATCAAGGTTCCTTTGTCGTGATCGGTGGCGCCGCCTGCGAAATGTGGATGACATCAAAATCCCTTCCGTTCAGGGTGACCAAGGATGTGGACATGGTGCTGGTCCTGGAGGCGCTAAACGCTGGTTTCGTAAGGAAATTCTGGGCGTTCATCAATGCCGGGAAATATCAGCTCCGGCAAAAGTCACAGGAAAGGCGCGAATATTACCGGTTCTCCAGGCCGTTGGCGGAGGATTACCCTGAGATCATCGAACTGTTCAGCCGGCGCTTGGATTCCGTTGCGCTGGATAGCGGCCAGCAAATCACGCCGATCCCCATGGGCGAAGACATCTCAAGCCTGTCCGCCATATTGATGGATGATGACTACTACAACCTGCTGGCGTCAACGCGCATCACCCTTGACGGTCTTCCGGTCATCAGCGCGGATGGCCTGATCCCATTGAAAGCAAAAGCCTGGCTTGATCTGAAAGAACGCAAGGCCAGGGGCGAGCCGATGGACGACAGTGACATTAGAAAACACATGAAGGATGTGTTCAAGCTGGCCGCAACGCTCACGGGCCCGGTCTTCACGCCCCGGAAATCCATTAAAGACGATCTCCAGAAGTTTGTTGATTGTTTCCCGGAGGATTCCAATGATTGGCATGCAATCGCGGCTTCAATGAAAGAGGCCCGCATGCCTGAGCTCAAGCCGTCTGACCTTATGGATGCGCTGGTGCAACATTTCGGGCTGACCGCTGGAAGATGAGTCCACTTCGTCCACAATGTCCACCCCGCCGTGCCCGGCATCGTGTCCGGCATAGCCCTTGGCGAAGCCGGAAGCCTCTTGGCGACGCCGGGTCCGCTTCGTTCTGACTTCAGCCTAACCGCCTACAGTCTAACAGCCTTTCCCCCGCCCCCTCCTTGACCCTTAACCCGTTTTCAACTACTCTGCTTTCAGGCATCCATGAGATTCAAACACAAGGAGCTGAGCATGAACACAGGCGTTCTGAAAAAAGGCATCGCAACCTGTTTTACATTTCTTGCACTGGCCATTATCGCCCGCAGTGAAACGTTTGAAGAGACAAAGGCCAAAGCCGAAAAAGGGGATGCGGTGGCGCAATACAACCTTGGGGCCTGTTACATACTAAGCAAAGGCGTCAAGATGGATAAAGCCGAATCCTTTAAGTGGTTTCGCAAGTCGGCTGACCAAGGATATGCTGATGCTCAACTTTACGTTGGGGTCTGCTATGAAAATGGCTCATCAGGCGTCGCGACGAACAAAGCCGAGGCCGTCAATTGGTACCGCAAGTCGGCTGAACAAGGAAATGCTATGGCGCAGATGGCGCTTGGAACCTGCTACGTACTAGGCAAAGGCGTCAAAAAGGATGAAGCTGAGGCCCTCAAGTGGCTCCGTAAGGCGGCCGCAAGTAGTGATGCGACTGCAAGCTCATCAGCAAAAGACTACATACGAGAGATTAAGAGTCTAATGGCCGAAGATGAGCAGTTGGCGGAAGATGCGCAGGCCGAAAAAGAGACTGGATCCTCTGTTAATACAAATTTACTTGCTGCCGAGAAGAAGTTGCCCGATTTGGCAAAGGTATTTCCTGATGAGGTGCTGTTTACACAGACCAAGATTGGCACGATAGAAACATATGGTTATATGACCGATCGTAGTTTTTCAGACCTCAAGTCGATACTACAACTTTACTTGGGCAATGGCTGGATTGAAGAGAAGCAGGATGCTCAGGATACTGTTTTTGAGAAAGCCGCTAACAAACAGATGAAGGACCAAGGCATGATATTTGTTGGTAATCTGCTCTTTAGCAACTCGGCTTATCCTGACATTAATATCGGCTTTACGATGGTAGAAATGAATATGTCCGGGAAAAAATATCTCGCTAATATCACCGTTTTACGAAGGGATGCCGAACATGCGCCTGCAGCGGGACGCGGCGAAACGCCGCGCCCCTGAGGCTTGTCGTTCCCGGCTCGCTAACGCTCGCCGCCGCTGTTTGCCTGTTTCAGGCTTGGCCCCTCATTTATCCTCTTGCCAAACCCGGGTCGGCCGACCGCCAAATGTCGGACCCCAGCCGGTGGTGCCCGGCAGGTAATAGACAATCACATCATCGGCAAATTGAAAAACGTCCGACCCAACACTGGGCGCATTGCCTTTGAAATAGACGCCTGTCATGGCATAGCAGCCGCAGGCGAACGCCTCCTTCCCGATGCGGGTGACGTTCTTACCGATCATGACTCGGATCAGTTTTACACACCCAGAGAATGCCATGTCCCCGATGCTGATGACGCTGTCGGGAATGGTGACATTGGTCAGGTTGCAGTCAGCGAACGCCCCTTGTCCGATGCTGGTGACATGGTTACCGATCGTGACATTGGTCAGGCCACAGAAATTGAATGCAGTGTCTCCGATGTTGGTGACGCTATCGGGAATGGTGAGTCTATCTAGTTTGGTGCAGCCATCGAATGCCCCATTCCCGATGCTGGCAACGCTCTTGCCGATTGTGACATTGGCCAGCTTGTTGCAGCCGAAGAACGCCATGTCCTCGATTTTGGTAACGCCGTTGCCGATTGTGACACGGCTCAGGTTGGTGCAACTGATAAATGCAAAGCCACCGATGCTGGTGACGCTGTTGGGAATCGTGACGCTGATCAGTTTGTCGCGGGCAAAAAACGCCCTGTCGCTGATGCGGGTGACGGGCCGTCCATTGATGGTTTCCGGGATGGTAACCATGCCGCCGGGTCCGGCGTAATGGGTGATGGTGACGGTTCTGCCATTCGTCGTGTAAACAAACCCCCGCTGGCGGCAACCGCTGGCTGACAGCAGAACGAATCCCAACAGGACTAGCAGTGTTTTTTTCATCGCAACAGTCTCCGATCAATGTCGGCATCATAGCCGCAGCCCCTCCTTGCGTCAACGACCGGATTCAGCGCATTGCGGCAGCCAATCCGCTTGCCCGGCTGCTGGTTTTGTTGTTAAACTCGCACGCAATGTGGCCAACGGGTGACGTGTTTAAGACGTGAAACTCTTCGCGGAGTGGAGACAATGGAAATCCAAAATACAATCTATGCGGGGTTCTGGCGCCGGGCGCTTGCGGTCCTTCTGGACACACTGGTTCTTTGGATACCGGTCTCTGTGTTTCACTGGCTTGTTGATGAGAGCCAATGGAATGTCTGGGTGTTGGTCTCGGTGGCTTGGTTTCAATCGCTCGTCATTTGGACCCTCTACTATGGATTCCTTGAAAGTTCCAAGCTCCAGGGCACACTGGGGAAGATGGTCCTGGGTTTGAAAGTCACGGACATGAACGGCGGCAGGATATCCTTCCCCAGGGCATGCGGCCGGTATCTTGCCCAGATGATATCTCTGGTGCCGGTTGGAATCGGGTTCATGATGGCCGGATGGACGCAAAGAAAACAAGCGCTCCACGACATGATTTGCAGCTGCCTGGTGGTCAGGAAGACAGGGCCAGCAACCCAACCGCCAACAATCTCAGCCCCGCATTGACTCCACCCGATTCAATCCGCTTGCCCGCCCGCCGGATTTGGGAAGAGTCTGTCCGGGAACCCATTGGACCATGACACGGTGGGTTCTGCCCTGTCCGCAAGGCACGCGCTGGGGGCCAATACCCGCAGCGGTCTTGGCCCCCGGCGAGGAACACCGCGGCAGGGCAGAAGACGCCGTGCCCGCAGCGGGTGAAACTTGCGTGGATGTTTCCCCGAACATCTGCCTTGCCCGGCAAGAAAACTCATGCCATCATGGCTCCAATGGGTTCCCTGACAGGCTCTAAAATCACAAGACAAGCAGGGGAGCTTGTTTGAGGCGTAAAACAACGGTTGGGGACAAAAGATGAATAGGAGAATCGCGATATTCTCTTTGACGCTCTTTGCATTTCTGCTCTGTTCTTGCCATAACGTCCGCGAGTACAATCGTGGAAGCATTCGCTTGAATACGGCCTTCTGGCAAGACGACCAATACGCGACCTTGTCGATTGGAAGTCCCACGACGCCATACAACGGCATCCCTCCGCTGCTCATAAGAATGTCAGACGGGACAATCATCAACACCGCCACATCCGACGTGACCGCCATCGAGAAGAAGTGTGCCGGGAAAACCGACCTGTCTGGATTGCCATACTTCGATTTTTCGTATAATTCGACATTTGCGCCATACGGCACACGATGGCCTGGTGGCACACGCGAACTTCAGGATCTCTGGCGCAGCTTTTTCATATGTTCCAACAAGATTATTGCCATACAAATCCACTGGAACGCCACGGACAAATGGGGGAAGTCAGAGATTGGCAATCCGACTACGGGCGAAATGTATGCCTTCCCATTGCGCGAGACGACCGTAATTTCACTGTTCGGAAAACCAGATCGGATCGCGGAATACTTGAGGGAATAGGAGTCCGAAAAAGACGTTGGAAGGCCTTAGGGTCACGCCATCGACAAACGACAATCAGCCCGCTCCTTGACCCTTAACCCGTTTTCAAATACTCTGCTGGCAGGCGGGGGAGTGTTTGAGGCGGGATTCCACAAATCCTGAAGTAAGGCCAATAACACTGTTCGCTGAACAGAATGAAAGAGAAGAAGAAATCAAGATTGCGCGACCAACTCCTGATCGTGGTGCTTGCCCCGATCTTGATTCCGCTCGTGGTTTGCATTCTCATCATACTCCCGATTGCTAGCCTGATAATGTACCTTACCATCTGGACTTGGTGGAGTTCCCGAGGGATTCGACTCCTCTTTGTCCATTCCAACAGTCCCGTCTGGCAGGATCATGTCCAAAATGAGATCCTTCCGCATCTTCCCGATCGGAGCATAATTCTGAACTGGTCCGAACGAAAGAAATGGCGGCCAAGTTTGGCCGCCATAGTGTTCCGCCATTTCGGAGGCGGCCGCGATTTCAACCCTCTAGCCGTCGTTATTAAACCGTTTCGGAAGGCAAAGGTCTTCCGGTTTCACGAGGCGTTTGCCGAGTTCAAACACGGAAAACCGGAATCCTTGAATAAGATGGAGTCAGAGTTCTTCGCGGCATTGAAAACATAGGACAGCGAACAACGCCTTGATCGGTACGGCTCGCTATCGCTCGCCCCCCTCAATCCGCTTGCCCGTCATCCGGATTTGGTGTTAAATCACCAGCCAAGCAGGGGATGGCACAGGCATGATTTTACAAATCCTGAAGTCAAGGAGCTGAGGGGTCAGTCCTAAAAGTAAAAAATAACAGTTGCCGGACGAGGGTAGGCGTGGTAGAAGCAATGAATCATGGCGCGACAACTTAGAGTGCAGTATCCGGGGGCGATTTACCATGTCACCGTGCGGGGCAACGCGCAGGGCGACATCTATCTGGACGATCAGGACCGGCGGGTATTTCTCGCTCGGCTCGAGGAAAGCGCCGCGATGCATGCCGTGCGGGTGTATCTGTACTGTTTGATGACGAATCATTTCCATTTGATGGTCGAGACCCCGAAGGCCAACCTGGGCCGCTTCATGCACAGCCTGCTGACTGGGTATACGGTGTACTTCAATCTGCGGCACCGGCGGCATGGGCATCTGACGCAGGGGCGATATGGGGCGAAGTTGGTGGCGGGCGATTCCTACCTGCTGAATCTGAGCCGCTACGTGCATCTGAATCCGGTAAAAGTCAAGACGGTGGCGGCGCAGCCGCTGGTGGCGCGCCTGAAACATCTCAGGGAATACCCGTGGAGCAGTTGCCGTGGGTACATGGGCGCAGGCCCGCAGCAGAACTGGGTGGCGTATGGACCGCTGGCTGCGTTGCTGGGTGGCCGGGGCCGTGAGCGGGCGGAACGGTACCGGCGGTTTGTGGAAACTGCGGTTGATGTGGATGATGAGGCGTTCAAAACGGAGCTGATGCGTTCGCCCCGCAGCATTGGCGACGATAAGTTCCGTGTGTGGGTGGATGAACAGTATGCCGGATTGGTGGCGGGGCGGCCCCGGCCCGAAGATGTAGCCTTTCGCCGGATGGACCAGCCGGTAACGGTGGAGGCTGTGCTGGGGGCGGTTTGCCGGGTTGCAGGCGTGGGTGAGGAAGATCTGAAGGCGCGCAGGCGGGATTGGATATGGCGGAGCATCGCTGCGCAGCTATTGTGCAAACATGCCGGGTTGACCCGGCGTGACTGTGCCGGCAGGTTGGGATTGGGAAGCGGTGCCGCCGTCAGTTATCACGTGCGGCGGGCAGAGTGTGCCATCTTGCAGGACAAGGCACTTGGCGTACAGGTCGCGAAAATAGAAAAACGTTTGACCGCGAGGTGAAGTAATGGTCTTATTTTTTAATTTTAGGACTGACCCCTCCGCCTCCGCCTCTAGCATTGGCGAGGCGGCGTTCTATGGATGCTTGAACCTGACGAGTTTCTATTTCAAAGGAAGCGCGCCCAATGTTGTTTCAGATGTGTTCAAAGATACCGGCAATGTGATTGTTTATTACTTGCCGTGCTCCACCGGCTGGGGGCCGACGTTTGGCGGTCGTCCGGCCCGGGTTTGGCAAGGGGATAAATGAACTTATGAAATCGATGCTTCATGTAAAGTCTGTCGTATTGTCAGCTAAACAAAAATGGTTTGCGCGCATTATCTGTTCCTTCGTATGTGTAATCCTTGTTCTTCTAATATTTTCCGGGCCAGGGACAAAGGGATATCTTTGTCTTGGGCTATCCATCCCGATTCTGCTTGTTGTCACTTGGATTATTAATGATGCATTCATTCGTAATATATGCCCAGCTACAGCAATATTGATAACATTAAAATTCGTCTTTTTATGAAATTAAGGGATCGCGGCAGATTAAGATCAGATAGTATAAAAGGCAAAACTTCCGAGGCAGACGAGGGGTCAGTTCTAAGAATAAAAAATAGCAGTGGCCTCGCGCCGTCCATACGTCCGATACGACCGATCCGTCCGACGCCCCCTCAATCAACGATTTTCGCCATCCCGCATTGGCCATTGCACCCGCAGGGCATTATCAGAGGTTCGCGACCATGGCTTTCGAGTCTGTCATTCATGATGATGCGCGGTGCGATCCAAATTGATGCCAGTCCGTTTCCTTCATCTGGATATCGAAATGGGTGGCAGCTTTTTGAATGTTGGAAAACGCGAGATCTCTTTCGGAATCAGTGACATCCTTGACCTGATTGAACCTCGCCATCGCATCGCGAACATGGGTTGCATCGGTCATCGGCTCTTTGCGTGTGCGGGGAAATGCGAAGGCAGTCCTTGGGAGCGACGTTTTCACCGCCGTGGAAAGGCGGCCATGCGTTGCAGGGCTGCGGGGTTTCCAAGTGGGTTTTGGCATGTCTTCACCATTATGTTTATGAAAGAGAGGCGAGCGCGTCTTTGCTGAAACCGATCAGCTCCGAGGAACGCCCTTCGCGAATTTTCCGCGCCCAGCCCGCATCGGCGAGCAGGGCACGGCCTGCAGCCGCCAGGTCGAAATCTCCCCGGTCGAAACGTCGGAGCAGTTCATCCAAAGAACTGGGCGTCGAGGTTTCCCCCTTGAAGGCGGCCAGAAAATCTCCGGAAAGCCCGATTGAACCCACCGTGATGGCCGGTTTGCCGGTCAGTTTCTTGGCCCACCCGGCAAAGTTCAGATCCGAGCCGGTAAATTCGGCATCCCAGAAGCGGCGCTGCGAACAGTGGAAGATGTCAACCCCCGCTTCGGCCAATGGAATGAGCCAGGTCGCCATCTCTTGGGGCGTGGTCGCAAGTTTCGCGGCGAAATTCTGAAGCTTCCATTGCGAGATGCGCAAGCTGATCGGAAAGCCCTGGCCGACGGCTGCGCGGACGGCGCGGATCAGTTCCGTGGCGAATCGGGAGCGCTCCGCCAGGCTCTGGCCACCGTAACGGTCGGTGCGTTGATTGGTGGGATGCCAGAAGAACTGGTCAATCAGATACCCATGCGCTCCATGAATCTCGACCGCGTCAAATCCCAGCGCTTTGGCATCTGCCGCCGCTTGCGCGAACGCCCTGATCGTTTCGGCAATGTCGTGTTCCGTCATTGCGATGCCCCCGGTTTTTCCGGGTGCGACACAGCCTGACGGACCTTCAAAAGGGGCCGCTGGCAGCCAGCCGGAATCCTTGGGAGCCACCACGCCCATATGCCAGAGTTGCGGGGCCATGACGCCACCGGCGGCATGTACCTTGTCGATCACCGTTTTCCATCCGCGGAGCGGCTGCTCGCCATGGAAATGGGGGATGTTCGGATCATTGGAAGCTGCCGGGCGATTGACCACCGTGCCTTCTGACACGATCAGGCCCGCTTCCCCTTCCGCGCGGCGCATGTAATAGTCTGCCACATTCAAAGCCGGCACGCCGCCGGGAGAGAATGAGCGCGTCATGGGAGCCATGACAATCCGGTTCTTGAGTTCAAGCGACTTCAATCGGAATGGCTGAAACAGTTGGGAAGCGGTCATGGTTCACCTGTTGCCTGCGTCATGGCGGCGCGTCATTTCCGGGCCAGCTTTGCTGCAATCTGCGCCACATGGCGGCCTTGAAACTGCGCGATGGCCAGTTCGTTGTCGCTGGGCAGCCGCGAGCCGTCTGCATCCGCCAGCGTGGTTGCGCCGTACGGTGTTCCCCCGGTGATCTCCTTCATGTTCAGCAGGCGTGGTTCCGAATATGGCACGCCGACGATCACCATGCCGAGATGGATCAAGGTGCTGTGGAAGCTCGTGATCGTGGTTTCCTGCCCGCCGTGCTGCGAGGCCGTGGAGGCAAAGACGCTGCCCGCCTTGCCAATCAGCGACCCTGCCAGCCACAACTGGGTCGTCCGGTCCATGAAGTTGCGCATCTGGGCGCACATGTTGCCGAACCGCGTTGGCGTGCCGAAGATGATGGCGTCGGCTTCCGGGAGCTTCTCCACCTGCGCCACAGGTATGTGCGCGAAGGCCTCGCGCGCCTTCTTGGCGCCTGACTTGGCCAGCGCGTCCTCCGGGATTAGCTCGGGCACCTGATATATCGCCACCTCGGCGCCGGGAACTTGCCTGGCGCCCGCCGCAATGGCCTCGGCCATTCGGTAGACATGCCCGTACATGCTATAGAACACGACCTGGACTTTCATCGCAACTCCTTTCCCATTTCGTTATCGCTTTTTTCCGGATACAGGCTACACGACGGGCCGGCCCGTTGCAGTGGGGTATAACCCTACCGCCGGTTACGGGTCGCGCTCCCGGTCTTGAGGAATGCCAGAAGGCCGGCGTTGAGCTGGTCTTTGGACTTGGGTTAGGATCAGAATCCCTCAATTTAAGCTTTAACAGCTGCCGCTATCCTGCAATCCTGCACCCGTAGGGCGTCAGAGATTCTCGCGGTTGATCAGGTTCACGATCACCTTGCAGATGGTGTCCTTTTCCGGCGGTTTGCTTTCGGCGATGAGCAGGGTCAGGGCGACCAGCGCATTGTCGGCCAGCCGCTTGCCGCCGTCCTTGCGGTAGAGCAGTCCGTTGGCATTGAGGAACCAGATGAACAGGAACGCGCCGATGCGTTTGTTGCCGTCCACAAAGGCGTGGTTCTTGATCACGAAGTAGAGCAGGTGTGCGGCTTTCTCCTCGATGCTGGGGTAGAGGTCGCGGCCGCCGAACGTCTGGTAAATGGCGCCGATGGCGCTTTCCAGGCCCTTGTCCTTTTCCCGGCCGAAAAGCCCCCCGGCCAGGGGCCCCATGCTTCCGGTCATGCGGGTGATCGCGCCGCGCGCCGCGTCGCACGTCAGGACAAAGCGCCCGGTTTCCGTGGTGCCGTGCAGCCGGAGCTGCTGGTGGTCATATTGGTCGAGCAGCCGCAGGGCCAGTGAATAGTCGGTGATGACCTTGAGCAGCCCCTCGGCTTCGGTGCCGGTGACCGCTTTTTCCAGCAGGATGCGGCCCATGACATCCACCGCGGCCTGGAGTTCGCGTAGCCGCGCATTCTGCTCCCGCAACCGCTTTTCGTTGAGGCTGTACCCCTTGAGGATATGATCCTTGAGCACGCCGGTCGCCCAGATGCGGAATTCAGTTCCCCGCCGGGAGTTGACGCGGTAGCCGACAGAAAGGATCATGTCGAGATTGTACAGGTCCATCATGCGGATCTTGCCATCGGCGGCAACCTGTGCATTTTTTGCACAGGTTGAGTCTGGGTCCAACTCTTTGGTCTGGAATATATTGCGGATATGCCGGACAATCACCGTGCGGTCCCGTTCAAACAGTCGGGCCATCTGGTGGGCATCCAGCCAGATGGTTTCCCGCTCCAGCCGGACATCCACATGGTTGCGTCCGTCTTTCGTTTTGTAGATGACGATCTCGCCACCCTGCGTATCTATGGCGCTGGGCATACTGATGACAACTTTCCATCCTGCATTTCAGCTCGGATTTGATGGCAACAGCGTTCGACTTAATAGGTAGCATATCCATGTGTTGGCGGGCAAGCACGGTTTCCCTTGCGCCGGTTCGATTTCCGCCGTCCTCAATCCGCTTGCCCTTCAGTCGTTATTGTCAAAACTCCGACGAGATGTGCCGAACCACGGCGTTGACGCATAAAGTGGATGCGGCTATGATGTCGGCGTTGGCTAGAGGCTGTTTTTTGACACAACACCCTATTTGGGACCGCAAGGTGATGAAACAAGAGATCGTTGCTGAATTCACGAAAGAAATTGTTAAAACAGTGGCGCGGCGCTTTGTCCTGCGGGTGCTCGGACCCAGCTATTTTGTTGCCTTGGCGCTCGCGGTGGCTGGATTCGTCTATCTCGTTTGCAACCGTGTCAACGAGTGGACAACCGGGGCAATAGGCGTGTCTCTGGGCTTGGGTATACTGTTTCCTGTTGTCCTTTGGTGGAAGATAGAGCGTAGTGGCCTGGGCCGGTTGAGGCGCATGTCATCGCCGCATGTGAAGTTCGTTTTCGATGACCGGGGTGTCACCGCCGATTCAGAACTCGGCGCCGCAACTATCGGATGGAAGTCCATCGAAAACATCTGGGAATTTCCTGAAGCGTGGCTTTTGATGGTTGGCAAACAACAGTATGTCACCTTGCCCATTTCCGCGCTGACGGATGAACTGAAGGAAATGATCAAGACCGGGGTCAACAAGGACAAGAAGACAAGCAAGCCCCAACCACTGAATTCAGCCGGGATTTCAAAATCCTGAAGTCATGCCAATAATACTGTTCGAATAAAAAGAAGATGAATTACCGAGCATCAATTTGCCTGGCCCTCTCGCTTCTGTGCAAGAGCGCAGTTGCACAGGAGCGGGTCCCTGATGGCTTCAAGCTCATTGATGGAGCATCACGCATTAGGCTCAGTGCCGCGGTCGTGAAGCCCGTCATCGCTGAATCTCACGGTTCCAACCGAGTCGAAGCTGTTACTCGTTATATCGCAATGCTCTCATCAGGCAATGTCACATCGCGTTGCTTTGCTGCGTGGGCACTCGGGCAGTTCCAATCGCAACGGTCATGGGATGCGTTGTTTGCGCAAGCGGAGAACGAAAAGCAGGAAAATGTCCTCCGAGTAATTGCTGATTCACTCGCCGGGCTATCGGGTGGTGGTTTGCCGGGCAGCACGGACATAGTCGAGGGGAATGCCAGAGAGCAACTGAGCACCTGGCGAGATTTCTATCACGCTCACGGGTATCTTGGAGTCTTTCGACAAAAGTACAAGGAATGGAAGGGCAATCTGGAAGGCGAAGGTATGCTGGTTGGGTGTTTGGCGGATTGGCTTTCTCCGGAACTTGTTCCTGTGGTTCACGAGATCGAGAAAGAGACGTCTTTCGAGCAACTTCGACTCAGATGCAAAGAGACTGCCCTTAAGTCTGAACAGATAGGCGATGTCAACCGTCAACAATTTCCGCCGTCCTCAATCCGCTTGCCCGTCCATGGAAAATGATGTTAATTTTCAAGCCAAGCAGGGAACTTGTTTGAGGTGTAAAACAAATATTCTCAGCCGGGTGGCCGTCGGATTCTACGCATTGGCTGCATTTTATGGAGCCGTATGTGCTCTGGTCCTGTGTACGGTAATATGAATATGAAGAAGCTGGAGAGTTTGCGACGATCAGACATCGAGGAATACGAATTCCCCGGAACCGATGCGGCTGTCTTGGTCGTTGAAAAGAAGATCGGGCGGAAGGAGCTTGAGGAGTATTTCCACGGCCTAAGCGGCGATCATCGTTTCTACAAGACTGGCACAGGGTGGAAGGTCAAGTTCCCCTACTGGTACTTTGAAGCGGTGACCGCTTCCGGGAAGAGCGGGTTCAATATCCAGGATTTCAAGCGGGAACACAAAGGCTGGGACCACGAGCACTGCTCGTTTTGCCACGCTCACATTTACATCGGCGACAAGGCCTTTACTCATCCGCATGAAAAGGGCGGGGTTTATGTGATCTGCATCAAGTGTGCAGAACAATGCAGATGAATCCATATAAGCGACAAAATTGAAGGTGAACGTAAACGGCAAGCCGGCAGTTGCCAAGCATTGAGATCGTTTTCTTCACCTCAGCCGATGATCACATGAATAGTCACAAAATAACTCATTTTGTCTATTGAAATATACAAAATGATACATGATAATGCATCTATGTACCTGAAAAGACTAGCAGAGCAACCTTTGAAGGATATGCTCGCCGGGGACAAGGTGGGGATCATCCTCGGGGCACGGCAGGTTGGCAAGTCGACATTGGTGGAACATGTGTTGGCCGGTCAGCAGGCGGTGTTCCTTAACTTTGATGTCGAGGTCGATAAGGCGCGGTTCCAGTCTGCCGCCGCCTTGTCACCCCTCGATGGCCTGCGGTCCCTCGGCAATCCATCGGTGCTGGTGATTGATGAGGCGCAGCGTCTGCCTGAGACCTCCCGTATTGTCAAAGGTTGGCATGATGCGCGGCTGCCCGCAAAACTCTTGCTGCTGGGTTCCTCGTCGTTGGATCTGCTGGATCAGGCGGCGGAGAGCCTCACCGGCCGAAACCGGAAGCTGGTCCTGCCGCCGCTGCTGTTTTCCGAAACGCTGGGTAGTCAGGCTTGGGCCGCTCCGGTGGTGCCATCCGGCCACCTGAAGCAGCACTTTGCGCCGCAGTTGCGGGCGTTCCTGATGCAGCGGCTGGCGTTTGGCAGCTATCCCGAGGTCGTGACCAGCGCCGACCCTGTGCAGCTGTTGCGCGAACTGAGCTCCGACTACCTCTGGAAAGATGTGCTCCAGACCGGACTGGTCAAGACCCCGGATCTCATCAAGCGGCTGCTGTTGCTGCTGGCGCATCAGGCTGGCGCCGAGGTGTCGGTGAACGAACTGGCCACGCAGCTTCAGATGGCACGGCCGACAGTGGAGCGTTATCTGGATTTGCTGGAACAGACCTTCGTCATTTTCAGGCTCCCGGCGTTCAGCACCAATCCCCGCAAGGAAATCACCAAGAGCCAGAAGGTGTTCTTCTGGGACACCGGCATCCGCAACGCGCTGCTCACCGCGTTTTCGCTCGATGAATTCAGGCCGGATATCGGTGCGTTGTGGGAGAACTGGGTGATTGCCGAGTTCGCCAAGCGCAATGCGCTGCTCGGCTCCCCTGCGGAACTTTTCTTCTGGCGCACAAGGGCCCAGTCGGAGGTGGACTTGGTCATGAAACAAGGAAGCAGCCTGCGGGCGTTTGAGATAAAATGGTCCCCGCGCCGAACCCCGGCCCGGGCTTTCCGCGATGCCTATGGCGTGGATGTGGAGCTGATCAGCCCGGACAATCCGCTTGCGGTGGAAGACATCAGGGCATAATGACGTGCCTTTCCTCCGTGTTTAACATCTGATGCAAGACATGCTTAAAAAGATCATATCCATAATCTCGCTGACGGGGATTACGGTTGCAGCCGTGATCCAGTGGATGGAGATCATGGGGCGTATATGGCAACTCTGTATTTACTCTCAGTTTTATGACGGAAGCCTTCACAGCATGGCGATCACGGCAGGAAAAAACACCTTTGAGCGTTTCATCATTGCGACTCTGATTTTCATCGGTTGCGGATTTGCCACTCGACGGTGGTTGCCGGCGGCTCCGGGGTTTTTAAGGAAGATGAACATGATCGGTGTGGTAGTCCTGATTGCGGGCGGCCTTACTTGGACAGCTCTGGTGGCAAGTCCACTCGTGGACTTGTGCGAGCGATAACGGCATTTCTGTGACGACGATACGAGAATGGGAGCCTCTAACCCCGTCGCAATCCGTATGCCCGTCCGGGGTCTGTTTTCAGTCTAACTCGCTTCAGCCTCTGCGTCCCTGTGGGACGATGGTGAAAATAAATGGCGTGAAACAGACTGCCTCCCCCGGCAATGCCTTGAAACAGGACGGACACCCCGGATGTGTTCGCAGTATTTCAGATGCTCAATCACGGTGTCATGGTATTTCAGAATTCCGTTTGGCCAATCGCATTTTTTGCGCCCTGATAAAATGTGTAAACACATCAAAAATGGGGGAGGGGAGTACAGTCTTAAAATGGCCCATGTCAGGCGGTTATGATGGTCCGGCCGGATGCAATAAGCCCGAATTCATTCTTAATCGTTGTTATTAACAAGGGTCAATTTTGTAAAATGCTGCAAGGCAATATACTGCGAAACCGCGATTTTATTGATAAAATTCGAAATTCCCTGGATTCTTTCATCTATGAATTGTTATGGCTCTGTTCATGTCCACACGCCATTTTCGGCAGGCATTTTCAGTCAACCGCAGAGCGGGCAGGGCGATGTTCCGCAGTTGGAAGATAGCGGCGTCAGGATTCAGCGTTCAAGACCAAGTAAGGCAGGCGCTCTTTTGTTGAACAGAATCCGGTGGAGGTGCGAACACCGTAAAATCCATGGCGTTGCGCCATGGAGGCGAACCATGGCACGCATTCGGTATTCTGCCGGGAAAACGGCTGGATAAGTTTGTCCTGGCTGGCAGGCGTCTCAGGCGGCGCTGGATATGAGGGCAGGAGGCAGAATATAGAATACAGCATTCAGGACGAGGAAAACGACCGTAACCCTGTAAAGTATTCCCGTCTGAATGGTAAGTCCCGAAAATCCATGACGTCGCGTCATGGAGGCGAACCGCAGGTTGCATTTCGTGCCTTTAGGTGAAAAAGATGCGATAAGCTTGGGATGATGGCACGGCGTCGCAGGTGGGGCTGGATACGCATCCGCACCACCTGCGAGAACAAAGCCAGCGCCCAAGATCGCCGCATCCGTTTGCACCCGAAATGCAAACTGCATTAAACTTTTCGGCTTTGCGCCCTGCACGTCGATGCTATTCCAAACCCCACTCGCGGATCAGCTCGTCATTGATGCGCCGCTCCTGCGCCGGTGTGAGCGCGGCCTTGGCTCCGCCGGCCGCTGAAGCATCATGCGGCCGCCTGCGCTGTTTGGTCATGGCAAGAAAATCCATCACGCTCATGGTCTTCGCGCCCAGCCTGACGGCGTGCTGGATGATCTCGCGGTCATCGGACACCACCACGCAGGCCGCCGGATTCGCGATGCTGCGCAGCAGGGCCAGGATGTGTTCGTCCGCGCTCTGCGGCTTGCGCGAAAAGGAAACCTGCACGCCCTGCCGGGGCAGCGACGGGATGTCCGGCAGGCGGGACTGCCCGTCAAACACCAGCTGGATGCTGAGCACATCGCCGCGGCTGGCGCGCCATTCCGCGCAGAGGGCGGTCAGGGTGTCGCGCGCGCCTTCCAGGCTTTTGTCCAGCTGCTTTTTCAGGGCCGGAATGCGGTGGATGGCGTTGTAGCCGTCAATGATGATGACGGATTTGGCCGGCAATGTTATTCGCTGGTTTCCCATCGCCGTAGTCCGATCCGTGAGAGGTAGGTGGGGATGATGCGGCTGCCGTCGTTGCGCGCTTCAATGTCATGGATCAGGGCGCGCTTCTTTTCGCCCTCCGGTCCGCAGAGGAGGGTGAGCGAGCCGCCTTCGCCGCCGGCCCCGTTGACTTTCCAGCCGATGGCGCCATGTTTCCTGGCCAGCGCGATGATCTCCCTGGCCTGCGCCGAGACCAGCGCCGGGTGCAGTTCGCCCTGCGCGTCCGTGTTGTCGATCATGGCGCGTCCGAAGGCATGCAGGTCGTTGGCATAGAGGGCGTCTTTGCCCGCATAGGCCGCCTTGCGCAATTTGTTGAGCGCGGATTTGTCGGCGCTGGGCTGCTCGAGGCGCTTGATCACCGAGCCGTGCACCTCGCTGGAGGAGTGAGAGCGGCCCAGGAACACCAGCATCATCCGGCGCTCCAGCTCCCACCACAGGCTGTTGGGCAGCAGGATCTGCGAGACCGAGGCGTAGGGATATTTGAACATCTCGATGAAGCAGATGCCGCCATAGGCGGAGCTGATCTGGTCCTGGATGCCCGACTGGAGCTTCAGCTTTTCGGTTTCAACGCGGTGCGCCAGCGCGGCGATCTCATGCGGGGTGCGCCGCCCTTTGGTGAGCATGTCCAGCGCGCCCAGCAGCGCCACGCTGATGGCGGCGGAGGTGCCGGTGGAGCAGACCGCTGGGGCGGCCGAGTAGAGGTTGACCTCGAAGCTCAGGCCGCGCAGGTCGAGGATGTCGATGGAGGCTTCCAGCAGCGGATGCCGGTCGTAGATGATGTGGTTCGGGTCCAGCGTGTAGCGGTCGCCGTAATTTTCCACGTTGATGGTGATGGCCGGCTTGTCGGGGTTTGCCGGGGAGACGTAGATCTGTACCTCCGCATAGGGGTAGACGCCGATGTTGCAGACCGCGCCGGTGTCGGCGAACCAGGTGTCGGTCCAGCCGCCCAGGTCGCAGACACGGATGGGCGCCATGGCGTTGATGATGCGGCGTGTGAAAGACATGCGCGGCTCCTTGGTTGAATGATCCCTTCAAAATTAATTAAAACATTCTTGCCATGTAACCGGCACATGGCAAGATGGAAACTTTAAATTCGGAAACTTTTTAGGGCCTGTCCCGGGTTTGCGGCAGGTTCTGACACTCAAAACGGAGATTAGAGATGAAACGTTGCTGGAGCGGATGGTTGCTGGCGGGTGTGTTGGCAGTGGGCGCGGCGCAGGGGTCTGTCAAACCGGCGTGGATTTTCCAGGATAACATGGTGCTCCAGCGTGATCTGGCAGTGCCCGTGTGGGGGACCGGCGTGGCCGGCGAATCCGTCTGCGTGAAGGTTGGCGCGCAATCCAAAAGCGACGTCGTGGATGCCAACGGGCAGTGGCAGGTCCGGCTGGCGCCTCTGGTGGCCTCTGCGGTGCCGCAGAAAATGCGGATTATTTCCGGCACGAACACCTTTGTGTTCACCAATGTCGTGGTGGGCGATGTCTGGATGTGTTCCGGGCAGTCGAACATGGAATTTCCGCTGTGGAGCTGTGACCCGGCCGTGGATGTGGCTGCGGCCAATGACAAGGCCCTGCGTGTGATCAAGGTGCCGCGTGTCCCTTCTGTTGAACCCGAGGAATCGGCCGGAACGCCTGAAAGGAATTGTGACCGGGTGTGGCGTGCGGCGGATGGAAAAATGACCGGTGTGGGTTATTATTTTGCGCGCAAGATCCGGCAGGAGACCGGCATTCCCATCGGGTTGATTGATGACAATTGGGGCGGAACCGACATCGAATTATGGGTGCCGCCCTGCGGCTTGCAGCAGGAGCCGGGGCTGGCTGCGGAATCCGCGAAATTGCAGACCCGGCTTGCCCAATATTTGGTGGATTATGCGAAATATATCCATGAGGCGCAGGCCTGGTTGCCCGGCGCCCGGGCCATGATGGCGCAACGCGGCAAGGTTCCGCCGCCGCCGATGGAGCCGCAGCATCCGGTGTACAGCCTGGGTAGCCGGAAAGGATGGAGTTCGCTGTTCAACGGCATGGTCCATCCGGTGCTTCCGTACGGCATCAAGGGCGTGATCTGGTACCAGGGTGAAAACAATGGTTCAGAGGGTGACATTTATTTTCATAAGATGCGGGCGCTGATCAACGGCTGGCGGCAGGTGTGGGATCAGGGCGACTTCCCGTTTTACTTTGTGCAGCTCCCCGGCTATCTGAAGCCGACGGATGACCCGGCGGGCGGCACTGGCTGGAGCAGGCTGCGTGAGGCGCAGGCCCGCACCCTGTCGGTCACCAATACCGCCATGGCGGTGACGATTGATATTGGCGAAACGGATAATATCCATCCCAAGAACAAGCTGGATGTCGGCGAACGGCTGGCGCGCTGGGCGCTGGTGCGCGATTATGGCATGACCAACCTGGTGGCAGGCAGTCCGACGTATCGTAAAATGGCGGTGGAAGGCGATAAGGTCCGTGTGTTCTTTGATGATGCAGGCCCCGGATTGATGGTGGGCGTCAAGGAGAAGGCGACGCCTGTGCGCGAAGATATGTCGTCCACGCTCAAGCAGTTTGCGGTCGCGGGGGCGGACCGCAAGTGGCATTGGGCCGATGCCCGTATTGACGGGTCCACCGTAGTCGTGGCCAGCACCAATGTGCCGGCACCGGTGGCGGTGCGTTACGCCTATTCCATAAATCCGGTCGGCGCGAACCTTTATAACCGCGCCGGGTTGCCGGCCGCACCCTTCCGTACCGATGACTGGTAAGGCTCTTGGCTGGCGGGGTGCATGGTGCTGGCCGCGCAGGGAATGCCGCTTGCATTTCGGGTGAAAACGGATGCGGCGGTCTTGGGTGCTGGCGGAGTTATCAAAACCCCGCGTCGCTCGTAAGCTATGCGGGGCACAGCTAAAATGGCACGCATTCGGCCGTCAAAAAGGCTGGAGGCAGCGAAGCTTTAACTACGAAACACAAAAAGACGCGAAAAGCTGCAGAAGAGGTTTCACGCAAAGGCGCAAAGCCCGCCAAGGGGAAGACGGCAGAGGGTGGAAACTTTAATGCAGATTGCATTTCGGGTGAAATGCAACCTGCGGTTTGCCTCCATGACGCGGCGTCATGGATTTTCGGTGTTCGTGCCTCCACCGGATTCTGTTCAACAGGGTAGCATCCGCTTCCCTTATTCTGGATACTGACTCCTGTATTCTGGATGCTATCTTTATATCCAGCGGCGCCTGAGACGCCTGCCAGCTCCTTCGACAGGGCTCAGGACAGGCCGGGACAAACGCAAAATAGCGATCAGCTTTCAGCCATCAGCATTCAGACAGAAATGAAAAAACACCGAATGCGTGCCATGGTTCGCCTCATTTTGCCAAGAGCAAAATGATTTCAGAGGGGCTTTCCGCGTTCTGCCTTCATCATTCATACCATTTACGCTAGAGATTGAGTACAAAGTTCCCGGGCAAAGAACGGTCGGGACGGAGCCCGACCCTCCAGAAATTTTAGCAGGCGGCATGAGTTTTACACACTGGAGGGACGGCCTCTGTGCCGTCCGTGGCAAAGGTGAATGATTGCAGTGCTGCACAAGCCGCGTCTTTATACCGAATCTTTAGCGCAAATGGTATCATACTTCCGGCATGCGGTTCGCCTCGTTTTGTGAAGCACAAAACGATTTGGGGTGATCCGCGCTTCCAGTGTGTTCCTCGGTTACTTCCAGCTTGCCTGAACCCCGAACCCTGAACCCTTTTCTGGCTGATCTTCCCCGCCATCCTTTTCCGCCTAACAGCCTGACAGTCTACAGCCTAATAGCCTTTTCAAACTCACGGCTGCAGCATGTTGATCATGCGCAGGGTGACACGCCCGATGGTCTCGAGGCTTTGGGCGCTGAGCTTGTCGAAGGTGTCCGCGGGGGTGTGCCAGTAGTCATTCAGGCCGGGCGCTGATCCGTACTTGAAATCGATCAGGTCAATGGCCGGCAGGCCTGCTTCCAGGAACGGGACGTGGTCGTCCAGCATGTTGGATTCATGCAGGTAAAAAGCGTGGCGCACTCCTTCCGCACGCGCGGCATCAAAGACGGTTTTGAACAGGATGGGGGTGCCGTTGCGGGGGATCGTCACCGTCAGGTCACGGTCGCCGATCATGTCGAGCACGATGACCGCGATTACCGGTTGAACCGGCGACTGCTCCTTGATCTGCTGTGCCAGCCGGCGGCTGCCGTTCAGACCGTCATGCGCCGTATAGTCGATTGCGCACTCCTCCCCGTCAGTGAAGGCCAGCATCACGGTGGTGGCCAGCCGTGGTTGCGTTTTGAGCCAGGCACCGATCGCCAGCAGCACTCCGGAGCTGGAGCCGGAATCATTGGCGCCGATAAAGGTGTCGGAAATTCCCGGCTTGGTGTCGTAGTGGGAAACCAGCACGATCAACCCGTTGGACTGGCCGGGGATGGTGGCCAGCACATTGCGGAAGGTCTTTGAGCCCACGGAGGCAGGATCGGAAAATTCATCCACCCGGGTTGACAGTCCGAGCGATGCCAGGCGTTTCTGCAGATAAGCGGCGCCTTGCGCCGCGCCCGGTGTGCCGGAAACGCGTGGGCCTGTTGCCAGGAAGTTGCGGGCTTCATCCAGCGCAGTTTGTCCGGAAAACGCCTTTGGGTCCGGGGTTGCGCGGGCTTGGACGGCAGCGCCCAGCACGCATGCGATGATGACTAGATGAGGGGAAACACACCGCATCCGGAGCGGTTTTCTGGAACCCCATTTTTTAAACCAGCACATGTTGCGCCCCGTGGTTGGCATCAGATGGTGTCTTCCTGAATTCCCATCAGGGTCAGGATGCGGTCGAGGTCCTCGTTGGAGTAATACTCGATTTCGATCAGGCCGCGGCCTTTCTTGCCGTTGGCGTATGTCTTGCAGGGCGCGAGGCGGATGCTGGTGCCGAAGTGCGAATGCAGCTTGTCCGAAAGATAGGTGACATGCGCCGGCGGCAGGTCGGCCCGTGCGGCGCGCGGCTTTTTGGGGATCTTGCGGGAGTGCTCGACGATCTTTTCCAGGTTGCGCACGGAAAGGTTTTCCTTCACCACGCGCTTGGCCATCAGGATCTGCTCCGAAATGGATTCCATGCCGGCCATCACCTTGGCGTGGCCGGGCGATATCTGGCCGGTGATCACCATCTGCTTCACCTCGGCCGGCAGGTCCAGCAGCCGCAAGGCGTTGGCGATGGAGGCGCGGGCCTTGCCCACGCGGTCGGCGATCTGCTCCTGTGACAGGCTGAACCGTTCGGCCAGCAGCTGGTAGCCTTCGGCTTCCTCGATGATATTCAGGTCCTGGCGCTGCAGGTTCTCGATCAGGGCCAGTTCCAGCGCCTCCTTGTCCACCGCTTTCATGATGATGGCGGGGACTTCGGCCAGCCCGGCTTCCGTGGCGGCACGCAGGCGGCGTTCGCCTGCGATCAGCTCATAGCCCGAGTCGCTGGTGCGGACCAGCAACGGCTGGATCACGCCGTGCTCGCGGATGGATTGGGTCAGCTCCACGAGCGCTTCCGCGTCGAAGTGGTGGCGCGGCTGCCAGGCGTTCTTGCGGATCGCGCTGACCGGCAGCTTCACGATGCTCTTCTCGCCGGGCGCCGGCGCTTCATGCGCGGGCGCGGCCGGCTGCGGATGTGCCGGTTTTGATCCGTCGCGGATGAGTGCGTCCAACCCTCTTCCCAATCCGTGCTTAATCGCCATGTTGCTTCTCCCAGACTTCTTCTTTGTCAATCCGCATTGTGCCTACGGGTAAATTCCCGGCCTGAGCAGCCCGGTGGTTTCCGGCAGCCCGAACATCAGGTTCATGTTCTGGAGCGCGGAGCCGGCCTGGCCTTTCATCAAATTGTCAATGTGTGCCACGATGCGCAACCGGTTGGTGCGGGCGTCCGTGCTGATCACCAGGTTGCAGAAATTGGTGCCGCGCACATGGAGCGTGCCAATGGCCGCCTGGCTGTCGAAAATGCGGATGAAAGGGCAGTCGCGGTAGAACTCGCGGTAAAGCTCCATCACATTTGCCTCGGTGGCTGCGCGGGTCAAGGTGCCGTAAAGCGTGGAGAGGATGCCGCGGCAGGCCGGCATTACCTGGGCGGTGAAGGTCACGCGGATTTCATGGTCTGCGGCGAGGCTCAGCTCGCGCTCGATTTCGCAGACGTGCTGATGCCCGGCGAGCTTGTAGGCGTTCATCTGCTCATACCGGGCGGGGTAGTGGAACGAGGCGTTGAGCTTCTTGCCGGCGCCGGATACGCCGCTCTTGCAGTCGCAGATGGCGCTGGACGGCTCGATCAGTCCCGCCTTGACGGCCGGGGTGAGCCCGAGGATGCAGCTGGAGGCGAAGCAGCCCGGGTTGCCGACAATCACGGCCTTGCGGATGTCGTCGCGGTGCAGTTCGCCCAGCCCGTACACATTGCGCCCGAAAAGGTGCGGGGAGGCGTGTTTGGGTTCCTTGCCGATGCGGCGCGCATATTCCGCGTACGCCTCGGCCGTGGTGAATCGGAAATCGCCGCTGTAGTCGATCAGCTTGGCGCCGCGCGCCAGCTCGGCCGGCGCAACGGCCATGCCCACGCCGTCGGGGGTGGCGCAGAACACCACATCCACGGGCGTGGTGGCGCGCGGATCATCGGGGGCCAGGATCGGCAGGTCGCAGAACCCGGTCAGGTGCGGGTACACGTTGTGGATCGGCTGGCCGACATCTTCGCGCGCGACAAGGGTGGTGATTTTGACTTCCGGATGTTGGAGCAGCAGCTCGATAATACCGATGCCGCCATAGCCGGTTGCGCCGATGACTTTTGCCCGAATCATAAATCCCTTTCATTTCCAGCCGGTTAAATCGCAATTTGTCATAATATGCATGGTTTTTCGGCGGCATGTCAAGGATTGCGCGTGGGGAAAAAAGACGGGGTTGCCTTGTCGGGTTGTTTACGGCAGTCAAAATGCACCATGGCGGATGTCGTGCGGGTCATCGTTTCTACTGCAGAGGCCCCGGGTGCGTAACCCGTTCGTCCGGGGCGGATACGGCTGTGACGCGCTGGGTCACCGTGTTCGGATTGTTCTCTGTCGAAGTGGTTATATCCAGCACGGAGGTGTGGAGGTGAGCATTTACAGCGGTATCCTCGCAACCGGTAAGCCCTAGAAACATCAGGACCACCACAAGCCTGCCCCTCCGGGTTGCCCATTTCAAAACCACCGTATTGGTTTTTCCTGCACGCATAGATTGCTGTTCCTTAGTAGCCTCGGTCCGGCCCGTATCCTGTGGCAAAAAGAATGCGCTCATTTCCAGTGGAAGTCAAGAATGCGGGATTTCTTGTCGCGACTTTTTGAAAATGTCCCCTTGTAACTCAATAGGAATGTCCCCATTAACGGTCTCCAGCCTAAAGGCAAGGAGAGCGAATGGAGATGATAGCAATGAGCGTAAAGGAGCGACGGCG
>Ga0073936_10000760_pt1 | contig 50656 bp, 40 predicted proteins | sample AliMusrvi5mmetaG_FD_87041 | JGI IMG/M metagenome (GOLD analysis project Ga0073936, IMG submission 87041) | Freshwater lake bacterial and archeal communities from Alinen Mustajarvi, Finland, to study Microbial Dark Matter (Phase II) - Alinen... | ecosystem: Environmental > Aquatic > Freshwater >...
GGGTGATGGCGATGTTCGTCGCGATGCGCATCACGGGGTCGGACTTGAGTAGTGCACTCCGCGAGGGGCGCCGACTGAACGAGCATATGGGAGCCGCAAATATTCTGCCGCAACTACTCGCCTCACTGGGGGTTATATTTACTTCGGCGAATGTAGGAGTACTGATCTCCCACGGGATCACCACGGTTGTCCCCTCCGGGAATCTGCTTTTATTGGTGACTGCCAATTGTCTCGGAATGGCAGTTTTTACCATGTTGGTCGGCAATTCGTTCGCGGCGTTTCCAGTGATCGCGGCCGGGGTCCTGGTTCCGTTGCTGATCCGGCCCTTTCACCTGGATCCGGCGATGGCTGGGATTCTGACTCTGACAGCGGGTTCGAGCGGGACATTGATGACGGTGATGGCCGCCAACTTCAATGTAGTGCCTGCCGCCCTGTTGGAGATGAAGGACCCCTATGGGATTATTAAATACCAGTTTCCCGTAGCAGTCTTTCTGTGGACAGCCCACGTCTTACTGTTCTGGTCTTTTGCCCGATGGTTTTGAACAGCTTAGCTGGCGTTGAAGGGTATGGGGCAGGTGGCGCATTCTGCCACACCCAGTGGTTCGTTTGAGGATGCCTGAAATGTGGGGAACGGGAATAAGTTGAACCCTGAGGAAGTTTTCAGCGTCCAATCAGAATCCGGCTAACGTAAACAGACTGAGATGCCGATATGATTGATCACTGCGTGGATATTGACTGAGACCACGGCAGGTAACAGATTGAAGGGCAAGGAAAAGCCACAATCCGAAAGATAGAAAGACTGTGGCACCAAAATTGCTTGACAGGCGTGATATGATCGCATGTGGTAGTTTGATTGGTGCACTTAAGCTTGGCAGTAAGCGCCGATCAGGCCTTCGTTAAGTGTGTCAAGACATCTTAGCGCAGGTTGCTAAGATTTGTGGAACATTTTAGGCAGTGCAAGCGTCTGATGTTTTTGAACGGAATTAGTTTTCGCAGCGAAGAACAAGATAACTGCTAAAGAAAAAAACAATCGCACCCTCGGGTGACGAAGAAAACAAAGAGAAAGGCAGGAGGACAAGTAGCCATGACAAAGAACGAAATCAACAAATTCAAGGAAATCCTGGAAAAGAGACAGGAAGAGCTTTCGGAAGTTTTAAGGAACCGCGAAGGCATTGCCATCGAGAAGTCACCGGACGCCCTCGATGAGGTCCAGCGCGCCGCTGAGCGTGAACTCGCTATCCGGAATCTCGACCGTGAATCGAATCTGTTGCGGAACGTTCGGGCCGCGCTGCGCCGTATCAATGACGGCGCATTTGGAACTTGCCTGCACTGCGAAGAAGAGATCAGCCCGAAGCGCCTGAACGCCGTGCCGTGGACGCCCTATTGCATCGAGTGCCAGGAACTCGCCGACAAGAATCGCGACGAGAACAACGAGATGTTTGACGACCTCCTCGTCACTGCAGCGTAACCGGCTCGAACTTCGTCGCCACTACTTCACATTTAAGAAAGGCGCGGCCTCAAGGTCGCGCTTTTTTTCATATCTGCGGGTTTTCATGCGCTACGAAGTATGGTCGAGGATGATCTTCCACCCCATCGCACTTTTCTTGAAGACCAGAGTATAAATCCCCCCGGTGTCGCCGCCATCGGCCGTCTTCCGCGCCAACGTCCATTTTCCGATGACGGAAGCATATTCCGGCCCGAGCATTTTTACTTCAACGATTTCAAAATCCAGACGGCCCATCTTTTCCTGGGTCGGGTAGCTCTTCCGGTAGTTCGCCAGTACGCCGGAGTGACCGCGAGTGATGGTCTTACCTACAAATGTCAGGGTGTCCGACTTTTCGTAGGTCTCCATGAAGCCCTGGATATCTCCCCGATTCCAACACGCAACCTGGCTGGCAAGAACAACTCGGATCTGCTCTTCATCGCTTCCCGTTTGGGCCCCGAGCAGGCAGCACAAACCGAAAGCAATGTATACCTTAGATAACATTTGTTCACCTCGAATCGACTAGAAAAGACGTTCGTTCTTTTTGAGCGTTCCAAACGTGCCGATGTTGGCGATGGCAAAGGCAACCCGGAACTGGTTCTCGTTTCGGGTACCGAAGTTGAAGCGGCGGAACTGCACGCTCAAACCGCAGCAGTCGGAGTTATAGCTGATCTGGGTTGTCTCATATTGCATGATCTGTTTTCGATAATCATACACAATGGAGAACCCAGTGTTCCAGCCGCGCCTGTTTTCATTGCCGAAGCCACCTCGGGCACTGATCTGATTTGCCGCCGGCGTCAGGGTCGGGATGCCGTTGACCTGATTGTTACCTACGGAGAAATAGTAATCGTTACGCCTAAAGTCCGCACTGAAGGAACTATTGGTAATCCGATGATAGAGCGGATCGTAATCGGTACGCCATTCGGCGCCGAAATTGCCATTGGGATTCAATTTCAACACGCTGACAACAGGAGAGTAATGCCGCGGCCCAGCTATAAAGTTGTAGGCGCTCATCCCTATCGCAGAGTCGATGACGTTGCGGACGCCATCGGTGACGGCGCCACCAAAGGTCGGGTCAAAGAACCGGCGCTGCCAGACCTGCCAGCTGAGAACTTCAGTCACGGTGTCATTCTTCTTTAGATAGAAACGATTGATCAGACTCAGTTCGAGTTCGCTGGTGTTCGCGGCCGACTCGGTATCATCAAAGCGGATCAATTTGTTGAAGTCGTTGATTCCGGAGACATTGCGGTAAGAGGCTCGGGGTTCGATCACGTGCTTCAGTTTATCCCCCAACTTGGCGTTGCCAAGCCACTTCGGCGGCGAATAGATGCGTTCCAGCGAGGGCGGAATCAGTTCCACGCCAACTTCGCGAGACGAGCGCAAGACATTGGCGCCGCTGATCACGCCATTGTTCACACTTGAGCCGTATTGAGTCTCACGAGCAGAAAACGAAGGAATCAAATTGACACCAAACAGGCGGAACGCGGTCATCACACGCGGGGCAATATCCGCCCGGTCCACGAATTGCCGGGTCTGGAAGAGCGGCTGGGTCCTGCGCATAAGCGCCACACTGGAATCGAAAGACACCCAGATGGGGAACGTGTGGGTGACCTGCCGGTCGCGACTGGCGAATTCGATACTGGGGAGCTTGCGGATGGTGATCTTGTCGTCGGCAAGCGTGCTCTGGAAGATTTCGTTGTTGGCAAACACACCATTGAACGAATAGGTAGACCAGTGCTTGGTCAGGTAGGCGATGGAGTGCACTTCAGAGAAGATGGCCTCGTTAAAGCTTTGCGTAAAGGCTTGACGGAAAGTATAAGAGCTCAAATAATTTATATTCGCACGAGACTCGAATCCATCCCCCAGGAGAGCACGCCCAGTAAACGACATCTGAATCCCGCCCTGCTTCAACCGCTGACCGTTGCCGAGATCCAGTCCGCGATCATTCACCCCGAACAAGATGAAGTTAAAGTCTGATTTGTCAGTGGGTATGCCACGAAAGTCAACGTGATGGGCGAAGCCACGCGAAGTAAAAATTTGATTCCGATAGGTCAGATCGAAATTTCGGTTGATCGCCCAGAAGTATCCGGTGTTCACGACCCGCCCATAGCGGGAACTGTTGCCCACCACCGGAAGCAGGAAACCACTGCGGCGAGGCATCTTTTCCAACGACTTATAGAAATAGGGAGAGTAGAAGAGCGGGATCTTCGCGATGCGGAAGACAGCCTTGTGAACAATGGCGCGCTCTTCGGGAACAATATCGAATGACTCCCCGTACATCCGCCACCAGGGCTTCGGCAGTTTGCAACTGGTAATGAAGCCTTCATGCAGGATATATCGATCACTGAGACGCTCGGCCCACTTGCCCTCAAAGACGAAAGGATTCGCCGAGGACAGAACGCCCGGCCGCGCCTGGATCTTGGCAGGAGACAAACCCTTTACTTCGTAGAACTTTCCAGTCTCTTTCTTAACGTTATACTCTACTTTCTCGGCCTGCAGTTCTTCATTATTGGCGTAATGAACAAATTTTACATTCCCCCGCGCCTCGGCATCGCCGGTTTCCTGATCGTAGTCGAGTTCATCAGCTCTGAGCATCACCTCAGTCGTCTCGATATGTGCCTGCCCGCGCAGGTGGATAAGTGAACCTTCCGATTCCTGAGTCACAGCTTCGACGAGTATCTCATTGGGAGCCGGAGCATTAGCGCGTATCACCTTAATCTTTTGATTAGGGTTTGGCTGTGGCCGGACCACCCGTATCGGCCCAGGATACAGCCCAGGTACCTGCCCAACAGCAATTATTGGCACGAAAACTATGAAGTTTAGGAAACAGATGGCCGATATAATGCCATGGAAACCGCTGCGTATCCAAGCGCTTAAGAAAAGTTCGTGACATTTTCCACCAATTATGTTACTTAGGGAAGTGGTAAGGTTTTTGCGCTGGGTAGTAGACGGTTGGTACTGGGAAGGACAGTTGTTAAATGGGTATGCCAACCGAAAACCGTAACATGGAATGGCCAATGACTGCAAGTGGGCCATTCAGCCTGGGAGGGCAGGATGTTTCCAGGCGCGAGAATCCTACTGTGATTGGGAGTCCGGCGAAGAAGGAGAGTAGAGCCTTCGCCGCGCAAGAACTTCGGGGGGATTACACGATGCGTTGCAATCGTTGCCGGGAATGGAACTCGGAAGAGGAACACCGTTGCAGAAGATGTGGACGGCGGCTGGAAACCGCGGGCGGCTTCGACGCGCCTGCTGGGTACGGTTTGCATTCCGTGAATCTTGGAGCCACGGCACACAAGTTCGAGGTCTTCACACAGACGGCTGTGGCTGAGGAACCGGCACCGGCGCCAAACATTGTCCACACGCGCCTGCAACCAACGCAATCAACGCTCTTTGGCCGTGGCGAGGGCCAGAAGGTCGTCTCCATCGCTCCGGAAGCCCCTGCCGCGCCGGCAAAGCGCGCATCAGCCAAGCGTGGCTGGTCATCTGGCCAGCATTCGTCAGGAGCCGAAGGCTTCACGCAACAGCAACTGCAATTCCCGACTCCCGAAAAGATCCAACGCCGCCACACAGACACTAACGTAGAGGCGGTGATCTATTGCACCGATCCGGTGGCCACCATCATGCATAGACTGCTTGCCTCGGTGGCAGACGCCGTGATGATTATGATCGCAGTGGGCCTGTTCACGATCGCCTTCTATCTCTCCGGGGGAGAAATCAAGTTAAACAACCAGACGGTATTCGTTTATGCTGCGATCCCGGTCATCATCGGCCTCTTCTACAAGTATCTGTGGGCTATTGCCGGTGCCGACTCCCCGGGCATGGCATGGGCAGGACTGCGAACGGTCAACTTCGATGGCAAGAAACCTGAGCCTTTGCAGCGCTTTGTACGACTTTGCGGGGGGTGCCTGGGTCTGGCTGCGGTAGCCATCGGCTTTGTATGGGCGTTTGTAGACGAGGAGACGTTGACCTGGCACGATCACATCTCCAACACCTTCACAACACCCATCTAAACACTGGCCCGAATGACTGGAACTGTGGATTGACGTGGAAGGATCGGCCCAACCCGTTGTATACTCAGATCTAGATGGCAATCCAATTCGACGAAACTAATCTATCCGCTTCCCTTGTGGGTAGCGCACATGGCATCACAAAGACCGAGCTTGCCGCATCCAAGACGCAAGCACTTGCCGCACTAGCAAGCTTTGAGAAGGCCAGTACAGAAAAAGTCTATGGTTTTCCTCATCTTCCATTTGAAAAAGAGATCGTAAAGGAAATCCTCACCTATACCGCCAATGTCCGCGGAAGCTACGATACGGTCTGCGTTCTGGGAATCGGAGGCAGCGCTCTTGGAGCATGGGCTCTTGATTGTGGCTTGCGCGGTCCCCACCCGGTGCAGGCGGCATTTAGCACCAAGAATCCACGCCTGGTGATTCTCGATAACGTCGACCCCTCATTCATTGGATCAGCCATCCTCTCGATGAATCCCAAGAAGACTCTGGTGGTAGTGATCGCCAAGTCCGGCGCAACGGCCGAGACGTGCTCCACCTTCCTGATCGTTTCCAACTGGCTCTATTCCCGAATCGGAAAAGCGGCGGCACGCCGCATCGCGGTAGTTACCTCGGAAGGCCGCGGCGACCTGAAGACGCTCGCAGTCCGGGAGGGGTATGCAACATTCCATCTGCCCGAAAACGTCGGGGGCCGGTTCAGCGTTCTCTCGGCAGTCGGACTTCTGCCTGCTGCCCTAGCCGGTTTCGACATTGAAGCGCTACTCAAAGGCGCCGCGCAAATGAACCAGCTCTGCTGGAGCAAGGATCTGGCAAAGAACATCGCGCTTCGCGCGGCACTGGCTCATTACCTTTTGCTCACCAAGCACAATAAACCGATCCAGGTGGCATTCCCCTATTCCAATCAACTCTGGGGAATGGCGTTCTGGTTCCGCCAGCTGTGGGCCGAATCGCTTGGGAAAGCCAAGACGCGGGCCGGCGAACTGGTAAACGTGGGACAAACTCCGATCGCGGCACTCGGCGCCACCGATCAACACTCTCAGGTTCAGCTGTACATGGAAGGCCCAAACGATAAGGTATTCAGTTTCTGGGCAGTCAAGAAACATGCCGATATCGGCGCCATCCCGGAAAAGAAGCTCAACCTCGAAGGGTTCGATTATCTGGCCGGCCAGAACCTGGCGAAGCTGCTCGACTGCGAGCGCCGTGCCACCGAGGCAGCCCTGGCGGAAAACAATCGCCCGAACTGCACCTACACGCTGGACAAGATTGACGCGAACCACATCGGCGCATTCTTCCAACTGATGGAGTTCCAAACGGCGTTTCTGGGTGAGATGCTGGACATCAACGCCTTTGACCAGGAGGGTGTCGAACTGGGCAAGAAGTTCACCTTTGGCCTCATGGGGCGCAAAGGTTTCAAAGACTACAAGACGCGCTTCGCTGCTTACGAAGCAAAACGGAAGTAGCGCAAAGCGGTTACTTCCCTTCCCCTGCCGGCTCAATAATGGCCGACATGGATCCCTTCGATTCCGGCATCAGGGGATCGGCTCCAAATGCATGGATCTGATCCCTGCCGAATTCCGCCTGTGGCAACTCGCAAGTGATCACAATCGTGCGTCCGTGGGTATCCACTTCGACGGCCTTCTGAAACGCCTCGCCTTTTGTCAGCAGGAAGAGCGTTGTCAGCATTTGAACGACGTAGGCGTAGGAGTGCTCGTCATCGTCCAGCAGCACGACGTTGTAAAGGGGAGTTTTCTGCTCGAGGTCGGCAGTTCCCACTGCCTCTTCAACCCCAGGAAGACTTATGGTTGGCGGCATCGTTCAGCTTCGGTCCAGTGCTGTATAGATCTGTGCAATGTTCGTGTTTACAGCGTTGGCCAAGATTTTAGCTTCCTCTGCTCCAGGCGGCTGGAGCGCATATTTACTAATCGACTGACCCAGGAACTTTCCGTAGTCGCCGCGCGACAAAGAAACCAGCGATGCAGGCGTGATGCTCTGCTGCAACTGCTCGATGGTCTTGCGAGACCGCTTCCCTCGCCCGACCACTTCCGTTAACTCTTCAATATACCCCGCCATGCTGTACACGCGTTCTTTGGAATGCTGTACGCCGCCGTGGCCGCCAATCAGATGCTCAAACGGGAACATCGCCACAGCCTGAAGCGTGATGGGCCAGGAGAGCGGAAAGCCATCGGAGATGAAGGGAGCGAAGCCGTGCATCAGGTCTCCGGTTGCGATTACTTTCTTCTGAGGACAGAAAACCACCACGTCGCCTTCGGTATGGCCGCGGCCGCGGAACGCCAGATGCAGATCGTGGGCTTTGTCGTGAATGATCAAGTCATTGTCGAAAGTGACGTTCGGCAACTCCGGCTGATAGTTCTTCATCTCGCTGATGTAGCTCTGCGTATCGAGCGCTACCTGCTGGAAGTGCGCCTTTTCCTGCGGCGTTTTGGCCTGCGCGGCTTTATCCTTGTAGCCTGGTAACGCTGCCATTGCGGTCTCGACGGACTCCTTCAGCCGCTGGGCACCGTTTTGAGAAATCAGCTTGCGCGTGATCTCACTCGAAATCACATCGGCGTGCGGTGCAATACGCTTATAGGTCGGGACTCCCTGCGTGTGATCCCAGTGGAAGTGCGAGTTGACGATGTACTTGACCGGCTTCTGGGACACTTCCTTTTTCAACTGCCCCACCAGCGACACAACGGCGCTCGGCTTGGAGTGGGTGTCGACGATCAGCAGGTCTTTCTCCTGCTCGAAGATGACGGCGTTGCAGTTGATCAGGGCCTGTGGCCGGGAGATCGCGGCGTAGATTCCGTCGGCGACTTTCTCAATCTGGAACAGCCTGGGTAGTCCGGGAGTGGCTTGCGCGCGGGCTGCGGTGGCGCGAAAGACGGCCTGCTCCAGCAGTGCAGCGCCGGTCCAGGCAACTCCCAACGTGTTTTTCAGGAAACCACGGCGAGAGGACATAGATTTAGATGCTAACATAGAAGAGAAGGGGGGGCGCAACGGATTCGACGGGATTGTGTTGTTTTAGTGAGGCGTGCCGGGTTTCGAGCTCCCGTTAAACGATCGAAAAAACATAACTGCCAATCAGCAGTTTGCATACGCAGCTTAATTAACTGAGCTGCCGCTCTAGCCAGTAGGCCCGCATGGGGGCTAGCAAGCGTCATATGGCGGGATAGGTTCGAGGCTTCTGTCCGGAGTCGAAGGACCAAAATTAATCGGGCTGGGTCGCCACTTACTTGCCGGTTCCAATGTGGCGGCTGAGACCAACGAATCGGAAACGCACGTAGTTCTCATTAGGGCAAGCATTTTCGGACGTGGGTTCAACTCCCACCGCCTCCACCAGCCTTCGCCAAGGCTTCGGCTGGCAAGCCGTAGCCCGCCATTGCTCGAAGAGCGACGGCGGGCTCCACGAGCGTCCGACGTACTACGTTTACCTTCTTCAAAGTGAATCCGACCCCTGCCAGCGCTAAATAGGCCTGACCATTAATCTAGAATCCCGTCTCGCCAAACACAATGCCGGCGAAGGTCCACACACATCCAACTTTCGCCCATGGACGCTCAAACCTACATTGCATTTAGTTCCCGCGAAAAAGCTGCAGCATTCGAGCAATACTTGAAATCCGGTTCCGGCCGTGCCTTCTCGATGCGCCATCTTTGGCCCCGCGCCATCTGATAGAATCGCACTGGCACAACTGAAGTCCAAGGAGCCTTCCATGCAATCAAACCGCATTTCCCGCCGCCACTTCTTCTACGGCACGCTGCTTACCGGAGCACTCCGCCCCACAACTTTATCCGCACTCGGCTATAAGTCACCGAACGAGAAATTGAACATCGCGGCGGTGGGCTTTGGAGTGCGCGGCCCCGCCATCGTCGTTGGCGCTGCCGCAACGGAGAACATTGTGGCTCTTTGCGACGTAGATGAAGAGCGCTCCGCACGCGGCTTCGCCCAGTATCCGAAAGCGAAAAAGTACAAAGACTACCGCAAGATGTTCGAGACAGAAGGCAAGAACATTGACGCTGTGATGGTAGCAACGCCCGACCACATGCACACACCAGTAGCACTGCTTGCCATGCAACAGGGCAAGCACGTCTATTGCGAAAAGCCGCTCACGCGCACGCCGTGGGAAGCGCAGCTGCTGGTGGATGCGGCCGCCAAATACAAGGTCGCCACGCAGATGGGCAACCAGGGTTGGAATCACGAAGGCACCAAGACGGCATGCGAAATCCTGTGGTCCGGCGAGATCGGCGAAGTGAAGGAACTGCACGCCTGGACCGGAGCAATTTACGGTGGCCAGCCCAACCTTCCGGCCACTGGCCCCGAAGCCACGCCTGTTCCTGCAACGCTCGATTGGGACGCGTGGCTCGGCTGCGCCGCTCCGCGTAACTTCAATCCATTGATGACCAATCAGTGGCGGGCATTCATCGACTTCTCTACCGGTGGCTCGCTCGGCGACTGGCTGGTCCACAACCTGGGCCCGGCGCACCTTGCACTGCAGCTCGATAAAGTCAGCCCCACGAGCGTCGAGTGCGTGTTCGTCGAAGGCAAGAATCAGTGGCTTTGGCCGTTGCGCGCACATGTGGTCTTCGAGTTTCCTGCGCGCGGCAACATGCCGGCGGTCACCGTCCACACGTATCAGAATATGCGCGGTGACTTCCAGGATCCAGCAGGCATGAAGGAAGGAGAACGACTTTTCCCGCAGATGAACAACCTCACCGAAAAGGGCCGCCCCTTTGTGCAGGGCGGAGACGGCATGATGCTGGTGAGCACGCAGCTGACTGTCGACGGCAAGCCGATTCAACAGCAAGGCCGCGGCGGCGGCTTCCCTCCCGGAGGCTTCCGTGGCGGTGGTAAAGGTGGCGGACTGCCACCCGGCGCTTCGCAGGATCCGAAGATGCGCTCGCCCGGCAACGGCGCTGTGTTTGTAGGCTCCAAAGGCCACATGGCAACCACTTCCCGCGGCGAAGGCGTGTGGCTGCTGCCCGCCTCGCGATGGGCCGAATACAAGCTGCCTCCGCAAGTGCTGCAGCGCGGCATCAACCATCAGCAGGATTGGATTCGAGCCTGCAAAGGCGGTGCTCCCGGCGTCTCCGAATTTCCGGTTGCGGCGAAATACATTGAGTGGCTCTCACTCGGCGCAATCGCACTGCGCGTCCCCGGCAAACTGATGTGGGATGGCAAGAAGCGGCAGTTCACCAACAGCCCGGAAGCAAACCGGCATTTGAAACCATTCCTGCGCAAGGGCTGGGATCTGAAGGCATAGGCTATCAAGACGCTAATGAGATACCTTCTGTTATTTTTTATACTCGCTCTTGCGTCGCTGGTGATGGCGTTGGATGGTACCGTCGGAATCCACGATCCATCCACCATCGTGCGATGCGACGGAAAATATTACACCTATGGCACAGGGGGCTCATCGCTGGTCTCCGAAGATGGCTGGACGTGGAAGCGCGGGACGCAACTCCCGCGCCGCGGCCTGGCGCCTGACGTCATTCACATCGGCGACCGCTACTACCTCTACATCGCCGCAAACATCGGCGCCCAACCGAAAGCCGCAATCAACATGCTTTGGAACAAGACGCTTGACCCGAATTCCCCGGACTACAAGTGGGAGGAGGGCGGCGTGGTTGCATCGTCGGATGGCGTCGAAGACTGCAACGCAATCGATCCCGGCGTCTTTCGCGATCCCAACGATGGCAGGCTCTGGCTAGTCTACGGCTCCTACTTCGGCTACATTCGTCTGGTAGAGCTCGACGCCAAGACAGGCAAGCGGCTCAACCCCAAGGTGCCACCCCGCGACCTCGCCATCAACTGCGAAGCGGCGGACATGATATTCCGCGATGGCTGGTATTACCTGCTGGCAACACACGGGAGTTGCTGCCGTGGCACAGACTCCGGCTATAACATCCGCATGGGACGCGCGAAGAGAATTACCGGGCCGTTTCTCGATAACGCCGGCGTCGATATGATCCAGGGCGGCGGCAAGCTCTTTCTCGGCTCAGGCGGCCGCGTGGTTGGGCCCGGCCACTTCGGACTGCTGGATCTCGGCGAAGGCGTTCAGAAATTCTCTACGCACTACGAAGCGGACCTTGATCGAGGCGGCGCCAGCGTGCTGGATATCCGTCCGCTGCTGTGGAAAGACGGTTGGCCTGTTGCCGGTGACAACTTGAAGGAAGGCGCCTACAGGATCGAATCGGTAATCACCGGAACGGCACTGGAACTTGCCGTCGAGGGCATGCCGGTCGGAGGACGGCGCACACGGGGTCCCAGAGGCGGAGGTCCGCCGGGCACTGGCCCGGGAACTGGGCAGCCACCAACCCCGGGAGCCGGACCTCGCATGTTCGAAGGAGTGGGCGGCGTGATTGCATCGCAGGATGCCGCACAAGTGGAGAAGAACTGGCCGGTGGGCAACACGGATGTCCGCATGGCGAATTACCTGTGCCAGGCTCAACAGAAGTGGGCGGTTTCCGTAGTTCCGAACGCGGGCGGCTTCCCCGGTTCGCCATACTTCAAGATCACGATCGCCGGTACCAAACGTACACTGGCTGCGACAAAGGATGCCGAATTGATCGTGCTGCCCGCCTTCACAGGAGGAGCCGGACAACTTTGGCGAATGGACCAACTCGCCGACGGCACCTGGCGAATCATGCCTAAATCGATACCAGATTCCAAAGAAGCGCTCGCCCTCTCCGCAGTAGGCAGCAGCTTTGCGACGCTGACGAAATTCGACCCCAAGAATGAAAAGCAGCGTTGGCTGTTTAAGACACCATGAGCAGAACGTACAAAGGCCGTTTCATGATTATGGCGTTCTCCGCCCTGGCCTGTGTGGCCCAAACTCCGCCTCAGACGTTGGCAAAGCCCACCACGCCGCAAAAACTGCCCGGCAATGGTGGCTTCATCCAGCGCTGGACAATACTGGAGCCAATCCATGTAACAGGACTCACCGACAGTGCGGTGCAGGCCACGGTCAAGAAGGAACATTTCGCCAACCAGTTCACTGTCATTCCCAAGGATGGCGAAAAGGTCACCGCCGGCGCCGCGCAACTCACATGGCATGCAGTGGACACGAAGAATTACAACGTGAACCTCTTTCACTTCGCTCGAGGCCTGGGCAAGCCTACATCCGACGTCCTGTTCTGGGCAGTCACCATCGTCAACTGCCCGCAGGAGATGAACAACGTGCGCCTGGCCATTGGCTCCAATTCTGCGTCGGTATGGTGGGTGAACGGCCAGGAGGTCATCGGCATCTATGGCGATCGCCAGACCGTCATCGATGACGGCGTATCGAAACGCCTGACGCTCCGCAAAGGCGCCAATGTCATCCGCGCCGCTATCATCAATGGCGGCGGAGCTACGGATTTCTGCGCCCGGATTTTGGACGCAGGCGGCAAGCCGATGAATGGCGTTACGATCAGCTTGACGGGAACAGTGAAATGAGGCCTCCTATGATTCGTCCCAATGAGCGATTCCTGATCGCCCTGCTCGTGGCTGCGCCGTTCTGTTTCGCCCAGCCAAAGTCTATTGACCAGCAGTTGAAGTTCACGCCGTATCATTCGAACGGTCTTTATGACGCCGGCGAAACGGTGGGCTGGACGGTCACGCCCGGTCCGGTGAAGCCGACGCACACCTACAAATGGACGATCAAACGCAACAACGCCTTGGTGCTGAAGGAAGGCAAGCTCGATCTCTCCTCGGGCACGGATAAGATCGAAATCAAAGCCGAAGAGCCACAGATGCTCTACGTCTCGATCGAACCGGATGGTTCCACACCCGGCCCCTATACAGGAGGAAATACCGGCCGGAACAACGGGCTCTATGCCGTTGGAGCGGCGGTATCCCCCTCGAAGCTGGGGCTCTCTACGCCAAGGCCTGAAGACTTCGATGCGTTCTGGGAAGGAAAACTCGCGGCACAGGCCAAGGTCCCCATCAACCCTGTGCTCACGCCGGTCGACACCGATGTTCCCGGAGTCGAGCTCAAAATGTTCGTGCTTGATGCGCTCGGCTCGCAAACCCACGGCTACATCGCCAAGCCGGCGAAGGAAGGCAAGTTTCCGGCCCTCATTCAGCTGCAGTATGCAGGAGTCTACGCACTGAATGCGCGAGCCGCCGCGCAGAAGGCCGCCGATGGCTGGCTGTTCATCAACGTCGATTCGCACGACAAGCTGCCCTCCGACCCCGCAGGCGCCATTCCGAAAAACTACAACGCAGTCGGTATCACCGGCCGCGAGACGTCGTACTTCCTCAACATGTATCTGCGCGATTCGCGCGCGCTTGACTACCTGCTGACGCGCCCCGATTGGGATGGCAAGACTATCGTCCTGACCGGCGGCAGCATGGGCGGCCAGCAAAGCCTCTCGCTCGCCGGATTGCGTCCGGAGCATATCACCGCCGCTCTTGTCTGTGTGCCCGCCGGGGCCGATACCAACGCAGATCATCACGGACGCAAAGCGGGCTACCCCTATTGGCCGGCCAATCAGCCGGAGGCAATGAACACGGCGTTGTACTTCGATCCGGTAAATTTCGCTTCGCGCATCAAGGCCTCGGTGATGGCGGGCATCGGGTTTATTGACACCACTTCCCCGCCCGCAGGCATCTACACCGCGCTCAATCAGGTCCGCGGCCCTGTCGAACCGCTGCCGATGATTGAATCGGGACACGACAACATGACTCCGCAGTTCTCGCGAGCATGCACCGTAAGGACAAAAGAGATTCTCGATGTGATCGTGAAAGGCGGCGAATTCAAGCCTTCGTCGCAGAAACATTAACCACTATGCGCATTTCCCAAATGACCGTTCTGTGCATGCTTTCCGCGTGCGTAGCTTTCAGCCAACGTGCCCCCGCGCCCTTCTACGAGGACACAAACAACATCCCTGTCTCTCCGGAGCTCCACACCGACCACTCCGTCACCTTCCGGTTGTTCGCGCCGAAGGCGAGCGAAGTACTGCTGATGGGCTCACCTGGAATTCTGGAAGTGATCAAGAGACCCATGCCTCTGTTGAAGGACGCGAAAGGAGTTTGGAGCGCAACAGTGGGTCCGCTCGCACCTGGCTTCTATACCTACGGCTACGCCATCGATGGGGGCCTGCGCATGCCTGACCCGTCAAATCCCAATATGGAAGTCCGGCGTTGGGGGCAGACCAGTCTCTTCATCATTCCGGACAAAGAGAAGTCCGTGATCGAAGAACGCCTCGTCCCGCATGGATCTGTGCACGTCGAGTTCTATGACTCGCCGAACCTCAACACGCAGCGGATGGTCTATGTGTACACCCCCCCGGGCTACGAGCGCGGCAAGCAGAAGTATCCGGTCCTCTATCTGCTCCACGGCAATGGACAGATCGAAGCATCCTGGACCTGGACCGGACGCGCCAACGTGATCCTTGACAATCTGCTGGCCGAGGGCAAGGTCAAGCCCATGATCGTAGTGATGCCATACGGTCACGTGCCGCGCGAAATCAAGGCTGCACCTTCATCGAATGACCCCACCGCAATCGAAAAGGAGTTGCTTACTTCCGTGAAGCCGCTGGTCGAAGGCAAGTATCGTGTACTGACAGACCGCAACCATCGCGCCATCGGCGGACTGTCGATGGGCGCCGGACAGTCGATGTCGATCGGGCTCCACAACCTCGATCAGTTCGCCTACATTGCCGCCTTTAGTGGTGGCGCCAACCGCGCCGAATGGGAAAAGGCCGACGCCGTCATGCTCAACAAGAAGCTCAAGGTCCTCTGGCTTGGCTGCGGCACGGATGACCCAGGCTACAACGGCGTCAAGGCAATCGACGACCTGCTCACGAAGAAGGACGTGAAGCATATCTGGAACCAGTCTGGCGGCGGACATAGCTGGCCGAACTGGCAGGTGTATCTATCCAAGTATGCGCCGTTGCTCTTCCGCGATTAACGATTCACGGCTTTCCAACCGAAGCAGGAGCCATCCCGCCGCCCCGGTTCGGGGCCTGGATGGTCTGCCGACATGGCCCCGCCATTGCGCGGCAGAACCAGATAGCGATGTGTGGCGAGCGATAGCAGCAGCGTCTCGCCGCGCTGCAAGTCCACCCATTGAAAGGTCTCTGCGGCTGTGAGCTTGCCCTGCCTCAATGCGACTGCTCCACTTCCACTAACCGAAACATACTCGCCAGTTGGCGTGCGCAACGCGATGCGTCCGCGCCCGCGATCCACCACGCGAAACGCGGTTCCTGTGCTGTCCGGCTGCACTTTTCCGTTGCTGGCTCTCAACGCATTGCCGCTCGCAAGATCAGTAAGGACTATCGATTGGCCCAAGGGAATCGGCTTCGTAAGTCCGCGGGACCTTGGCTCCACAACGTCGAAGGAATCGAAATCAACGTAGCCGCCTGGATTCCCTCTCGCGTTGTAGTGGAACAACGCGTTGCGCACACCCTGGAAAGTCTTCAGTTGAAATACCGTCGTGACATCATTGCCGAATCGAAGGAAGTTGTTCCCATCCGTGCTGTAGCTGAACTTCGCCGTCTCCGTATCAAAGTCGCAGTACACCCGCAGATGCACACGCGGACCGGAAAGCGGTGCCTGCGTGGATTTGCCTGTGGTCTGGTCGAAGAATTGAATTACATATCCGGATTCCCCTCGTGCAACGCCGATCCACGCATAAGGCATGTTCAACAATGCCAAACCGGCGACGTCTCCCGCCATCATGCCGCTCGCATCCAATTCAGCGGTGATCTCGGATTCAGGACCGATGGCACGCTGCGTCAATGAATTCCTTGCCTGCCAAAACCCGGCGGCCGGGAGCGAATGCAACCGCAAAAATCCCGGCCGCTCCGTAAGCGACCACTTCGAATCATCCGGAACATGATTCCATTGCCATATTGCCTTTAACTTCGGCCTCGTAAAATCGTCGCTCCGTTCATAGGGCGATGACACCGGCGAGGGCTGCCCAGTATCCGGCTTTACCCATGTTGAAGGCGTTCGTTTCAAATTCCCCGGTAAACCGAAATACGGCCAGCCGTCGGTCCACGTAACTGGCGAAAGCGACGTCAGTCTACCCACGGAATTGTGGTCCTGCATTGAGTATCCCCACCACTCGCCCTTAGGCGTGTCGATGATGCCGCCCTGATGCAGGTTCAAGCTCAGCCGCGGGCTGGAATCAGGGGGACGCAAATCGAAGGGCGGGGTGCGCCGGCGGGTATCCGCCAAACGAAACCCCTGCCCAATCCCGAGACTCTCATCATCGCTGATCGTGGTGACTTCCCATGGCCCGTTGAGACTATCTGCACGCGCGCACTTCATCGGCACGTGCGCACCGGGAATAGCACTGACGATGTAATACTTGCCGCGAATCCGGTAGATATGGGAACCTTCACCCATCCCCTGCTCGCGGTCGATCAACACGCGATCAGTCCCCGGAATCAACGCCGTCAGATCCTGGTTCAACTCCACGATGCGAATCGTCCGCGCCCCATACACCGCATAAATCTTGCCATCGTCAGCGAACAAAACCGAGAGGTCGTGCAGGCCCTGTTGGATTCGATTGTGCTTCCAAGGACCGCGCGGATCCGTCGCCCGAAATACCTGAAGCCCAAATCGATTCACGTTGGCAAAGATGTAATAGGTGCCTTTGTGGTAGCGAAAACTGGGCGCCCATATGCCCTGCCCATAAATCTCCTTGCCATCTTCGAGCCGGAAATCAGGGCCAAGATCCAGCCTCTCGAATGCGTAGCCGATGATCCGCCAGTTCACCAAATCGCGCGAGTGCAGAATCGGCAACCCGGGCATGGCGTGCATCGTCGTGCCGGTCAGGTAGTAATCCGCACCGACACGGATCATATCCGGATCGGAGAACTCATCATAGAAGAGCGGATTCGAGTAAGTCCCGTTGCCGTTATCGGCGGCCCAGCTCTTACGAGAATCCGCGGCGTACGCGGCAAGTGCGCACAGCACCATCAACCCGCACTGGAGTATCCTCATGTTATTTCCGCGAGATCTCCAGAACCTGAATCGAATACCCGGGCATCGTATGCTGTAGCCTTTCGCCGGTGAGGTTCGTATTCGATTTCACCGGCACAATGCGTTCCGGATGAGTGATGGTATTCGTCGCCCAGATCGTATTCGCCTTCAACGTCTCGAGGCGTGTGGCGTGCGCACCGGCGCCCAGGCCTTTCAGCGAAATGCCCAGCTGTTGCGGCGCCGAATTGGCATTCACCAGCTTCAGGCACACCTTCCCTGGAGTTGAGGTTACGGAATAGAAGAACTTGTCGCCGGCGCCGGTTACCGAGGATTCCAGCGTATGATCACCCAGACAGCCCGCAAACATCGCTTGAGCGTAGTAACTTGGTGAACCGTAGCTGGTAAGTGCGTCGAAGCCGATCAGATCGGAACTCCACTGCATCCCGCCCGGACTCACGTTCACAAACAGCGGCGCATAGGCCGACATGATCACCACATCGCTGTTGCGCTCCATGCCCGTCATGAATGCAGCGTCTCCCAGGGCACCGCCGAAGTTCGTGGTCGGCGAGCCTTCGCGCGTTGCCCATTCGCCAACGAAAATCTTCGGACCGTCACGGTCAGTCTTGTCGTAGTGACGAGCCTCTTCAAACATGCCGCTCTCGCGCCGATAGTAATGGTCGTCGACGATATCGGGCTTCATGCCATTCACGGGCATCGTTGCGATGATCTGGATCGCGGGATACTTGTCTTTGATGGCCTTGTAGAACTGCGCATACCGTCCGTCGTAGGTCTTGGCCTTATCGAAATTGTCTTCGTTGCCGATCTCCACGTAGCGCAGCTTGAAGGGAGCAGGGTGCCCGTTGCGCGCTCTCTCCGCGCCCCACTTCGTGTCTGGCCCGCCGGTCACGTACTCGATCTCCTCCAACCCCTCCTGCACATACTTGTCGAGTTCAGGCCCAGGCTTCACCACCTGGCCTCCCAATGAGTATCCGGCATAGATTCCCAACACCGGCTCCATGTGCAGGTCCTCGCACCACTGCAGGAACTCCAGCAACCCCATGCCGTCTGTGGAATGGTAGTTCCAGGTCCCAGGATGCGTAGGACGGTCAACCATTGGGCCGATCATCTTCTTCCAATCGAAGCGTGTCTCAATGCGATTACCTTCCAGGTAGTTGCCTCCGGGAAAGCGCAAGAAGGACGGACGCATAGCCGCCAACTTTTCCATGATGTCGATGCGGTTCCCATTTGCCGATCCGTGATAGGTCGGCGGAAATAGCGAAACCAGTTGCAGCCATAGAGTGGCCGGGCGGTCGATCGTCAATTCCAGGTGATTCTCCGCCGAGGCAGCTACGCTGCCCGTGGTCATTGCAAACTTGTATTCCTTCCAGACATTCCCCGTCACTGCCACGGAGGTACTGGCAAGCACCTGCCCCGATTGATCGGCCACCAGTGAGACCCGCGCGGGCAGCGGCCCCGCAGCATCGCTCCTGGCAAACAGAGATCCTGTGTACTTGGCATTCGGTCGCGCCGCCATGCCCCAATATCCTTCATTGAGCAATCCCGCGGGACTCTTCGCGTCGGCCTTGGAAACTTCAAGCTTCGCGCTTGACGTAAGTGCCGCCGATGGCCCTGATGAGCGGTCGGTGCTAACTTTCGCCACCGCCGAGCCCTTCTCAATCAGGTACCAATTCAAGATGCCCGACCAGTCGGATCGAAACGTGCGATTGCGCACGAGCTCCGCATACAGCCCGCCGTCGTAGGAGTAATTGATCTCCTCGGTCATCAGGCCATACAGGATGGGGCTGACAGCAGCTTTCTGCTTCTGGACTTCAATCTCCAGCGTGGCGGCAGGTTGCCCCAGCAAAACCGGTGCAGTAAGCAGGTAGATAAGATATCGATTGATCATGACGTTGTTGTGCCTATGCTATAGTCTATTTGTTTCCGCAACGAACCGGTAACCATGTCAACCACACTCCCCATCTTCGCTCTCCTGCTCACCCTTTCTTTGGCAGCCCACGGACAAGTCAAAACGGAAGTGCCGCCACCCGTTCCCGGCGCAAAGCCGGTAACGGTAGACCGCATCAAAGTCCACAGCGCGGCGATCGAAGGCAACCTGGAAGGCGATAGTGCCGACCGCGAAGTGCTGGTCTTCCTTCCGCCCAGTTACGCGACGGCAAAGACCCGGCGCTATCCGGTCGTCTATGCGCTCCACGGCTACTCGATCGGCGCCAACCAATGGTCGCAGGAGATCCATGTTCCGCAGACCATTGAAGGCGCGTTCGCGCAGGGTGCGCATGAGATGATCGTCGTCCTGCCCGATGCGAAAACCGTGCACAACGGATCCATGTATTCCAGTTCGGTAACCACAGGAGACTTCGAAGCCTTTATTTCGCGCGACGTCGTTGCCTACATCGATTCCCATTACCGGACGCTCGCCAACCGCGCCAGCCGCGGATTGGTTGGCCATTCGATGGGCGGCTACGGGGCGACTCGCATCGGCATGAAGCACTCCGACGTATTCGGAAGCCTCTACATCATGAGCCCTTGCTGCTTATCTGCGCGGGGTGCGGGGCCTGCGAATCCCGCCAGCGAAAAGGCTCTCGAAGCGGTGAAGTCACCAGCGGACTCGGCTTCGCTGCCCTTCGGCCTGCGGGCGCAACTTGCCTCCGCGGCTGCATGGTCTCCGAATCCGAACAACCCGCCGCTGTATCTCGATCTCCCTTCCAAAGGAGGCGTGGCGCAGCCGGAGGTTCTCTCGAAATGGGCCGCCAATGCACCGCTGGCGTTCATCGATCAATACGTCGCCAATCTGAAGCAGTATCGGGCAATCGCCATTGACGTAGGCGATCAGGACGGTTTACGCACTGGCGCAGGGAAGCTGCATGAAGTAATGGACACCTACAAGATCGCTAACAGTTTAGAGATCTATAGCGGCACGCATACCAGTGCCATCGCCGTCCGCTTCCAGAACTTTGTGATGCCGTTTTTTAGTAAGAATCTTTGCTTCAATGCAGGTTGCAAGTAAGTACCCGTGTTGTCCAAGTATCGCTCCCTCACGGTCGCGGCTCGGCTAGCGGATGTATGTTTCTGGCGGAGCCGCTACCGTGAGGGAGCGGTACCAGCCATTTAACCCAACTGATCCGCCGTAGCTTCCCACTCCGCGGTCGCCTCTTCCGCCTTGCGCCGCAACTCGTCCATCTTAGCCGAGAGGCGCTGCGTCTCTTCCACGCTTTTGAAGTTGGCCAGGGCCAATTCGCATTCGGCGATCTCGGCTTCCAGCCGGACCACTTCGTTTTCGAGGAACTCGCAACGCTCCTGCATCTGGCGAAGCTTGATGGGATTGAGACGCTTCTCTTTGGCGGGCCCGGCATCATCAACAACCACCGGCTCAGCAACAACGGCTGCCTGTGTGGCCGCTGCCACCAACGCCGCCGGGCCTCCCTGTTTGCGCCACAGGTAATCCTGATAGTTGCCCGGGAAGACGCGGACCTCGCCATCGGCGACTTCGATGATCCGGGTCGCCAGTTGGTCGATGAAGTAGCGGTCGTGCGAAACGAACACCACGGTTCCCTGGAAGTCGGCCATGGCGTTCAGCAGAACATCCTTGGCCCGCATGTCGAGGTGGTTGGTCGGTTCGTCCAGCAACAGGAAGTTCGAAGGATGCAGCAGCATTCGGGCCAGCGCGTAGCGGTTACGCTCGCCGCCGGAGAGCACGCCGATGCGCTTAAACACGTCGTCTTCGGAGAACAGGAAGCAGCCCAGCAGGCTGCGCAACTCGGTCTGGCCTGACTGGCTGCCGACGCTCGACAGATCGTCCAGCATCGTCGCGTTCACGTCCAGTTCCTTGTATTGGTCCTGTGCGAAGTAATCCACCTCGATATTGTGGCCCAGAATGTACTCGCCTGTAGATAGCGGCTCCGCTCCGGAGAGCAGTTTGATCAACGTCGACTTACCGGCACCGTTTACGCCGACCAGCGCAATGCGGTCGCCGCGCTCGATGACGAAGTTTGCACCGCTGAAGACGTGCTTCTCACCATAGGACTTCGAAACGTTCTTAAACTCAGCAACGATGCGGCCGCCTGGCTTCGGCTGCGGGAAGCGGAAGCTGATGGTCTTCTCTTCGGCCGGAAGTTCGATGCGCTCGATGCGCTCCAGTTCCTTGATGCGGCTCTGCACCTGCTTGGCCTTGGTCGCCTGGGCGCGAAAGCGGTTGATGAAGGCTTCCAGCTGCTGGATCTTATCCTGCTGGTTGGCGAAGGCCGCTTCCAACTGCATTTTGCGCTCGGCCTTCTGGGCCAGGTACCGTTCGTAGTTGCCAGAGTAGAAAAACACCTTCTTGTTCCAGATCTCCACCGTGCGGTTCACGGTGACGTCCAGGAAATAGCGATCATGCGAGATAAGAACGAAAGCGTAGGGGTAGCTGGTGAGGTACTCTTCCAGCCAGTTGCGGGCTTCGAGGTCGAGGTGGTTTGTCGGTTCGTCCAACAGCAGCAGGTTTGGCTTTTCCAGCAACAGTTTGGCCAGCGCGATGCGCATCTGCCAGCCGCCTGAGAACTCTTCCGTGCGCTTGGCCCACTCTTCCTTCTTGAAGCCAAGACCGCCCAGTACCGCGCCAACCTGGGCATCGAGGGCGTAGCCATCGCGGTGCAGGAATTCGCCCTCCAACCGGTGATAGCGCTCGGCGATCTGAGTGTATTCGGGGCTCGCGGGATCAGTCTCCGCCATGCGGTGCATCAGCGTCCCCATCTCCGTCTCCATCGCGCGGACGTTATCGAACACGCTCATGCATTCGGCAAAGACGCTGCGCCCGCTGAGGTTGAGGCCATCCTGCGGTAGATAGCCCGCGGTGATGCCCTTCATGGTGGTGATGGTGCCGTAGTCGAGCGACTCCATGCCGCCCAACACTTTCAACAGCGTGGACTTGCCGGTGCCGTTGCCGCCAACGAGACCTGCGCGGTCGTGGTTGGTTATCAGCCAGTCGAGCCCTTCAAAGAGCAGTTTGTGGCCGAATCGCTTGCCGGCCCCAGTAAGTTGGATCATGGATTCAGGTGACGGAGAACACGGCCGGGCCGCTTTCCGGTTACCTTACCATTTTCGACTACTGGCTCTCCATTCACAATCACTAAATCGAAGCCCTCGGTATAATGATGCGGATCGGTGTAGGTGGACTTGTCCTGCACGCGCGCCGGATCGAACAGCAGCAGGTCCGCGGCGAAGCCTTCGCGGATGAGGCCGCGGTCTTTGAAATCGAAGGTGCGGGCAGGCAGCGAGGTCATGCGGCGGATCGCGTCTTCCAGGGTCAGCACCTTGCGCACGCGGACGTATTCGGCCAGCACGCGGGCGTTGGTGCCATAGCCGCGAGGGTGAGGCATGCCGACGCCGAACTCGCGAATGCCGCCGTCGCTGGCGAAAGCGGTGTTCGGATACTTCATGATCCGGTCGACGTCTTCTTCGCCCATCGAATGGTAGATCATCTGCGCGCCGCCCTGAGCGATCATATCGAGGATGGTTTCGATCTCGTTGGGGACAGTCTTTTCACGGCCCTTCATCACGTTGATCTCGCTGATGTTCTTGCCCTCGTACGAACGCTCGGGCCGGAAGGTTGCAACAATGGCGTAGGTGTAATCGGCCATGCCCTTCTCCTTGAGCATGACCGTCATCTCTTTGGCGATGCGGGCGCGGGTCTCCGGGTCCTTCAGGCGTTCGGCGATCTTCTCCCGGCCATCCGACAAGGCCCAGCTTGGCAGCGTGATACCGAGGTTCGTGCTCGAATGATCGTACGGATACTGGTCAACCACCACATCCACGCCCTCGCGGCGGTACTTCTCCACCAGCGCGATCGTCTCCGTGCTCTTACCCCACAGGTTCTTGTTATCGATCTTGAAGTGCGAAAGCTGCACGCGCAGTCCGCCCTCGCGACCTGCGGTTACGGCTTCATTGATGGCGGCGAAGATCTCGGCGCCTTCGTCGCGCATGTGACTGGCATAGACGCCTCCGGTCTTGCCGGCGGCCTTGGCCAACGCCACTACTTCCGCCATGTTGGAATAGGTACCGGGAATATAGATAAGGCCGGTGGAGAGCCCGACCGCGCCATCCTTCATCGCCTGCTCAATCACAGCCTGCATGCGCACGATCTCTTCCGGTGTGGCCAGCCGGTTCTCGGTGCCCATGATCTCGCGGCGCACGGTGTTGTGCCCAATCAGCGACGCGACGTTCAAACCGAGTCCGAGCTTTTCGAGCTTCTCATACCAGCCGCCGAGAGGCAGCTCCGAGCCGCCGCAGTTCCCGGTCACCACGGTGGTGACGCCATCCATTACATAGTTATCGCCGGTGGGGATCTTTTCGACGGAGCCTTCGATGTGGGTATGGACGTCAATAAAACCGGGGGCGACGACGCGGTCCTTGGCATCGACGACCGTATCCGCCGACCGGCCTTCAAGCCGACCGATCGCTGCGATCTTGCCCGCCTTCACGCCGATATCGGAGCGAAACCACGGACTACCCGTTCCGTCGATGATGCGCGCATTGCGAATCAGCAGATCGAAATCGGCGCCGTGGAGAAATGGAGCCAGAGCGAACACCAGCAGGTATCGCATGGAGGTACCGCCTTCCTATTTTGAGATCGGACCGCAAAAGAAATCGAACGCACGCGCGAGATAGTCCCGCAATTCACTGCGTTTGACGACTGCGTCGAGGAAGCCGTGCTGCACCAGGAATTCGCTGCGCTGGAAGCCAGCGGGCAGCTTCTGCCGGATGGTCTGCTCAATCACACGAGGACCGGCAAAGCCGATGAGCGCGCCCGGCTCACCGATGTTGAGATCGCCAAGCATGGCGAAGCTGGCCGTCACGCCGCCCGTTGTGGGGTCGGTCATGAGGCTGATGTAGGGGATGGCTGCTTCGTCGAGCAGCGTGAGGGCGGAGGAGATCTTCGCCAGCTGCATCAGGCTGACCATGCCCTCCTGCATGCGCGCGCCGCCGGAGGCGGAGATCACCACGAGCGGTTCGCGATTTTTGAAGGAGCGTTCCACGGCGCGGGTGATTTTTTCGCCTACTACCGAACCCATGCTGCCGCCGATAAACTTCAGGTCCAGCGCACAGACCTGCACCCAGCGGCCTTTGATCTTACCGCGCGCGGAGATCACGGCATCGGGGCGGCCGAGGTTCTTCTGCATCGATTTCAGGCGGTCTTTGTAGGGCTTGGAATCGACGAACTCCAGCGGATCGGTCGACATCAGGCTCTGATCGAACTCTTCGAACTGCTCGTCGTCGAAGAGCATCTTGAGCCGGGTCTCAGCGTCGATCTTGAAATGGAAGTCGCACTTCGGACAACAGTTGAGGCTCTTTTCCAGATCTTTCTTCCAGATCACCTGGCCGCACTCGTCGCACTTCAGCCATAGGCCTTCGGTGCGGACTTTGTGCTCGCCTTGTTCGGGATTTGTCTTTTCAAGATTCGGACGCGGGCGTGACCACCAGGACATGCGATTATGATAGCTCCAATTAACAAGGTTAACGCGGGTAAGGATGTCCCCGCAATGTCGTGAAGGCGCGGTAGATCTGTTCGGCGAGCATGGCGCGGGCCAGTTCGTGCGGCCAGGTCATGGCGGACATCGATAAAAGCAGGTCGGCGCGCGGCTTCCACTCCGGCGGAAGGCCGTCATGGCCGCCGATGAGAAACACGGTGTCGCGCCCGGCGTCTTCGTTCTTGCCGATCATGGCGGTGAATTTCGCCGAGTCCATCACGCGGCCTGCGGGATCGAGAAACACTTTCAAGGCCGAGGCGTGTTTGGCGAACAGGTCGAAGCGGTCTGGCCTGATCTCCCGCATCTCGCAGGTGGCGTAGCGCGAGGTGCGCTTCAGGAATTCGTCTGCGATGGCGTTCGAGTGCTCGTCGCGGGGTTTACCGATGAAGTAGAGGTAGATACGCATGGTTCAATCACGGTCTCTGTCCATACACATGCAAATCCACATGCTGGCTCGACTGTGGATCGCCGGATTCCACAAGCCCCGCATATCGCATCCAGGGAGAATCGAGCAAGATTCGTCTAACAAACTCGGCTACCGGCACCCCCAACGATTCCGCCTGCAATTTCAGAGCTTCAAATTCGCTTCTTTTCAATTTGATTCGATTTCGGCTCATAGATTCATTATAGAAAGCAATGCTAACATGCCCGATTGGCTTCATCCTGTTGCCGACTCACATACAAATTCACGAGGCAAATGTGGGGCAGGTAGTTTACCTGCAGCGGATTGGAAATCGGCGATTGGCAATCGCCGAGCAGACTGCCAATCTGCCCCACACCGAATCAGGTGAGCCTCAAAAGCACCAGCAAGCCAAGCCCATAAATCAACCCGCCGGCCAGCAGCACGCTTCCTATCAGCCGCTCCTTGTGAAGCTTGAACCATAAACAAATCCCGCTGAACGCAATCAGGATCAACGAGACCGACACCAGCGCCACGAATCCCGACCACACGTTGATCAATGAGAACTCATGCCACAGCCCGCCGATATGATGGATGCGGTTCAGCATGCCGATCCAGTTCGCCACGTTGGTCTTGATCTTCGTCGCCCCAGAAACAGGCGCGTAGGTCACCTCATACACCGTACCGGGCCGCAGCACGCGAAACACAATATCCTCGCGCCGCACCGTCACCTGGCCCAGTTCGCCGCGCCATTTGTACTTGTCAATCAACACCCGCGAAGCCTGGCGCGCATCCATCATCGGCGCGATGGTCTCGGCAGTTTCATTCACCAGCGGCTTGTTGCTGAACCATTCCGGATGCGCCATCTGCACGGCGCTGAAGCCATACATCATCAGAAACAGAAACGAGAACAGCCCCAGGAACAAATGAGAATTGCGAATCAATCGATACATGGCTTACCTCGTCACGCCCCACAGGATCAGAAACGCGCCGGACCCCAACCCGAACGCCACGATCGCCCATTTGTAGCCCGGCCTCGAAACCAGCCACAGATACAGGCCACTCATCGCCATCGCAAGTAGCGACCAGATCGAAAACTCGGTGTACCAGGTCCACAGATTCATGCGCCAATCAACAATGCCCGGCCGCATCGTATTGGAGTGCATACGGCTCATGAACTCGCCCATGCCCGTAGCGGTCTCTTCGATGCGCAGCTTCCCTTCCTTCTCCAGAACCGTCACGCGGCGCAGGCCGTTCGGGCTGTAGAAATCCAACTGCAAATTGTTCTTCTTGTCGCGCTTCAATGCACGATCGGCAATCACATGCGCAAAGCCCTTGATGCGGGTGCGGTGGATATCGTCGGCAACCTGCCGGTCGGTGGCATTGAGCGGAGGCACGTAATCCTCAAAGTGCAGCTTCGGCTCCGGCTTCGGTTGCGAATTGGGAGCGCGCTCAAACGTAGCGTTCAGGCCGGCGACGCCAAAGACCAGCAGAATGGTGAAATTGAGCAAGCCCACGTACATGTGGACCTTCCTGATAAAAACATGCATCGCATAAGAAGTTAACATAAACATTAGGCAACAATGCGCATTCTTCTCATCTTTCTAGCAACGGCACTGTTCGCGGAGCCGGACCTGATTCTGCACAACGGCAAGGTGGTCACCGTCGACGCGAAGTTCAGCCTCCAGCAGGCCGTGGCCATTGAAGCGGGCCGCATCAGTGCGGTCGGCGCCAATGCCGACGTGCTCAAGTTGCGCGGGGCAAAGACAAAGGTGATCGACCTCAAGGGCAAGACCGTCCTGCCGGGCCTGATCGATAGCCACGTCCACGCACTCGGCGCGGGTTTGAGCGAATATCGCGGCGAACTGCCACCGCTGGATTCCTTCGCCGCAGTCCAGTCCTACATTCGCACGCAAGCCGCCAAGACTCCCAAAGGCCAGTGGATACAGGTGCCGCGCACGTTCCCTACGCGACTCAAGGAACTGGCGATGCCGACGCGCGAAGTACTCGATGCAGCCTCGCCCGACCATCCGGTGATGTTTGACGCGAGCTACCTTTGGGTGCTCAACTCCGCTGCCCTCAAGAAGAGCGGCGTCACGCGCAGCACGCCGAATCCGCCGGGCGGTGAGATCGTGCACGACGCCAACGGCGAACCGAACGGCATTCTGCGCAACGCCAGCAGCCTGGTGAAGGGCCTGAGCGAAAACGCGGCTTTCACGGAAGCGGAAAAACTGGATGCGCTCGAAAAGATGCTGCTGCGCTATCACGAAGCTGGCCTCACTGCTGTGAGCGATCGAGCCGTCAATGACGAAGAGATCGCGCTCTATCGAAAGCTTCGCGAGCAGAACCGGCTGCCTGTGCGAGCGGTCCTCACCTGGCGCATCAACGCTGCCCGGCCCACGGATCAAGTTGTCGGAGAGATCAACGCCAAACCGTACACCACCGGAACGGGCGACGAATGGCTCAAGTTCGGGGCGTTCAAAGTCACACTCGATGGCGGCATGACCATCGGCACCGCCTATCAGCGGCAGGAGTACGGGGCCTTCGGCAAACAGCTTTACGGACAATCGACACCCGATCGCGGCCAGCTATTTATCGGACCGGAAAAGCTATTCCAGATCATGAACGCTGCCCGCATGAAGGGCTGGCAACTGACAGCGCACAGCCAGGGCGGCGGTGCGATCGATGCGCTGCTCGATGCGTTCGAGAAGATCCCCAATCTCGAAACCACCCGCACCCATCTTATGCACGCCAGCTTTCAAAGCCCGGAGGCGATCGCACGAACGGCGAAGCTGAAGGTGACAGCCGACGTGCAGGCGGCGTGGATGTACCTCGACGGGCCGGCATTATCGAAGGTGTTCCCACCGGAGGTCATGCGCTACTATTTCCCGCTGAAGTCGTACCTCAACGCCGGAGTTCACTTTGCCGGCGGCACCGACCACATGACCGGCTTCAACAAGAACAAGGGCGTGAACCCCTACAATCCGTTTCTCAGCATGTGGATCGCGGTGACGCGCAAGACCGTCACCGGCTCCTTCGTCGCGCCGGAAGAGAAGATCTCGCGCGAGGATGCTCTGCGCATGTACACCATCTGGGCTGCGGAGATGCAGTTTGCCGACAAAGAGCGCGGTTCCATTGAGGCGGGCAAGTTCGCCGATCTGACTGTGATTGACCGCGACTACCTGCAATGCCCGGAAGACGAGATCCGGCGCATCGAACCGGTCATGACGCTGGTGGGAGGCAAGTAGGCATGGGCCGGTTGCTGCTCGCCGTCATGCTCTTCGCCGCGACCGCGACGGCACAACTGCGCATGACAGTCGATCAGTTGAAGGGATTCATCAAATCGAGCATCGACCTCAAGCATGACGACCGCAAAGTAGCCGAGTACCTCAAGAAAGTGAAGCTGGCAAACAAGCTCGACATGCGTTCCGTGGAGGATCTGCAGTCGATGGGCGCGGGACCCAAAACCGTGGAGGCTCTGCGCGCCCTCAGTACGGCCACGCAGAACCTTGCGCCACCTCCGCCGCCGGAGCCCAAAGTGATGCCGGTTGTCATTCCCCCGCCCTCCCCCGAGGAGCAACGGCGCATGATCGAAGAGACCCGCGAATACGCGCTGAACTACACAAAACAGCTACCCAACTTCATCTGCAACCAGGTGACCCGCCGCTACGACGATCCCTCCGGCGCGGACTTCTGGCGCCAGCACGACGTACTCAATGTCCGGCTCACCTTCAACGAACAGAAGGAAGATTACAAGGTAATCACAGTGAATGGGCGCATGACCGATGTTTCCATGGATAAGCTCGGCGGCACCACATCGACCGGTGAGTTCGGCAGCATGATGAAGGAGATCTTCGATCCAGCCACTGACGCAACCTTCGGCTTTGAGCGTTGGACAACGTGGCGCGGCCGCCGCACGCTGGTATTCAATTATCGCGTGGAGAAGATCCACTCGCTCTATCACGTGATTGCGGAGCGCTCGATGGATTACGTGCCGGCATACCGCGGCCTCATCTATGTGGACCGCGACTACAAGGTGGTGATGCGGCTGACCATGGACATCACGGAATTCCCGGCGGGCTTCCCCATCCAGGAGGTCCACAACTCACTTGACTACGACTTCCAGAAGATCAGCGGGAAGGAGTTCATGCTCCCGCTGCGCGCCGAAGTCCGCTCACGTTCAGGCCGCGCACAGATCAAGAACGAGGTGGAGTTCCGGCTGTACCGCAAGTTCGGCGTCGAGGCGAATATCACGTTTGATACGCCCGAGCCGCTGCCTGAATCGGCGACCAAGGAGCAGCCGATTAAGCCGTAAATAGGGGAGAGGTCCCTCGTCGTTTTTTGGGGACGCAGCAAGCTACATCCCCGGCGAGGCTTGGAGGTACCACTCCCCCGCCATCGCGGCCCCGCTGGTGTTCGGCCTTAGACTAAGATCGCCCGTAAACTCCGGCCCTGCACTCCCTCCATCTTGAGGCCCAGAAGCTCCGCGATCGTCGGCGCGACATCGTAGTTTCGAACCGTATCGAGGACTACGCCCTTGCGAACACCTGCACCGCAGGCGATGAAAATCGCGTCCATGTCCGGGTCCGAACTGAGGAAGCCGTGCGAACCGGTGACGCGGGGCGAGTTGGTGAGATCCACCGGCCCGCCGTCCATCTGTCCGGAGAACGCATAGCCGGGTTTGGCCGAGAGAACAACGTCCGCCATCTGGTCATACTTGTCAGGATCGGGGAAGCCGATCTCCGCAAAGCCGGATGCATCGATAACGCGATCAACGCCATCGACGCCCTTGAACATCTCCTTCACCTTCGGGATCAACTCCGCGCGTTTGGCGCGATCTGTGATATAGATCATGGCCGTGCCGCCCTCAGGCACTGCGTAAGCCGTGCAGGATGTGGTTTCAAGCAGGCCATGATGATGCAGTACCGCATTGGGACGAATGTTGCGGGTTACGGCGCGGAAGCCGTGATCGGAGACGACAATGACCGCCGTCTTTGAGAGATCCACCGCTTCCAGCAGTTCGCGCACCTGTGCGTCCGCAAAAGCAATGCCGGAGTTCGAAGCCTGATTGCGCGGGCCGTAGGTATGGTGCGTGGAGTCGAGATTGAGAAGATGATAGAGCAACAGGTTGGGCTTGTGCTGCTTGAGAATATGAACGGCGGCGCGCGTCCAAAGCTGGTCACGCCGGGTGATATTGATCCGTCCAAAGCCGGTGATATCGGCTTCGGTTAATTCACCGGAGGCGATCATCTCTTTTTCAATTGGCCCCGTGACTTTGGGAACTTCCGGGAACTGCCAGGTGATAGTGGCAGCGTTCTGAATCGCCACCCAATCGACTTGCGCTGTGGTCATGCCGTTCTGGTGGGCCAGGTCGTAAACCGTCGGCGCCTTCACCATCTCCGCTTTATCGCGCCACGGTTCCACCTTCACCGGTTGATTTGGCGCGGGCCGCGTGAGCATGCCGTTATAGAGCACGCCGTGCCGCGAAGCGTCGACTCCGGTAATGATTGCCGTATGGTTTGGCCAGGTGACCGAAGGGTTCACCGTCTTCATGCGCTTGGCGGAGGCGCCGTTGCGCATCAGATTCCGCAGCGTTGGGATCGGCAGGCGTTCGTCTTCGAGCGCATACGCCGGGAATCCATCGAGGCTGATCACCACAACGTTCTTATCGTTGGCCATATGACGATATGCTACCGTATGGATTACTTCATGCGTAGCATTTTTCTCTATTTTTTTTGCGTTACAACGGCACTTGCTGAGGAGCCGGCTTTATTCAAACAGATCGATCCACTAATCAAGGAATTGAGCGAGATCACCGGTCTGGCTCCGCTCAAGAAGGTGCAGCCCGCGTTCATCGGCCGCGCCAAGCTAAAGGCATTTCTCGAAGAGCGGATGAAGGAAGAGGTGAAGCCGGAAGAGATTCGGGCCGAAGAACTGACCCTGAAAAAGTTCGGTTTTGTTCCGGCCGACTTCGATCTCAAGAAGACCACTCTCGACCTTCTTACGGAACAAGCCGCGGCCTTTTACGATTACCGCAAGAAGAAGCTCTTCGTGCTCGAAGGCGGCAGCGACGATATGCAGAAGGTCGCACTGGTTCACGAGTTGGCCCACGCCCTCGCCGACCAGCATTTCCATCTGGAGAAGTTCATTAAGAGCGGCAAGAACGACGACAACGCAACGGCCCGCGTGGCAGTGATGGAGGGCCAGGCGCAGTGGCTGATGCTCGAGTACATGGCGCGCCAGGATGGCAAAAGCCTGCGCAAGAATCCGGAGATGGCCGGCATTCTGAATCGGATGTCCGATGGATCGGGCGCGGATTACGGCGTGATCGGCTCGGTGCCGATGTACCTGAAAGAGACCCTGCTCTTCCCCTATACCTTCGGCATGATGTTCCAGCAGGCGCTGGTGTTGAAATCAGGCAACGCCTCATTCGGGGAGGTTTTCCGCAATCCGCCGGCCGGCACGCAGCAGATTCTGCATCCCGAGACGTATCCCGGCAAGATCCCGAAAAAGCCGGAACTGCTGCCGATTCCGGATAAGCGGAGCTTCAAGCCTGTGTCCGATGGCACGGTGGGTGAGATCGATCACAAGCTGTTATTGAAGCAGTATGGCGGTGCGCAGGAGTTGGCCGAGAAGTGGCGCGGCGGCAGCTACCGGCTGGTGGAACACAAGCACGACAATTACACGATCATGAGCTACGCCGTGGAGTTCGAGGATGCTGACACCGCGGGCAAGTACTTCGCCTTTTACACCAAGCTGATGTGCGAGAAGACCAATCACTGCGCAGTGGATTCCAGCACCGCCACACATGTCAGCGGACACTCCGCTGACGGAAACTTTGAGCTGGATTTGAAGGGTGCGAGAATGACCTCCCTGGAGGGGATGCGGTAAACTGATTTTATGGTTTTGCGTTCCTTATCTCTGCTGCTTGCTTCGGCCGTCTTTTGCATGGGCGCCACCGTTCCCAGACCGGCTCCGGAGCTGCTGATCAAGCTGACCCAAGGCGGCGAAATGCGCCTCAGTAGTTTGAAGGGCAAGGTCGTTGGACTCGAGTTTGTACTCACCACCTGCCCGCACTGCCAGAATAGCGCCAAGAAGGTGAACGCACTTTTCAACGAAATCGGTTATCAGGGTTTTGTGCCGGTCGCCGTTGCAGTAAATGAGATGAGCCATATGTTCGTCGATGAATTCGTATCAAAGCTCGGCCTGAAGTACAAGGTCGGCTACCAGAGCCATGCTGCCGCCGTGGAGTTCCTTCAGCATCAACCGGATCTGCAGATGTGGTTTCCGCAGTACGTGCTGATTGACCGCAAGGGTGTCATCCGCTACCAGATCGACGGCAAGGACAAGCATTTTGAGAACGAAGAGAAGAGTTTGAGGGAAAAGGTGCTGCTGCTCTTAAAAGAAGGCGGCACCGTCCCCGCAAAGAAGTAAGCCTGCTATACTGAAGTTCTACGCGCCCGTAGCTCAGCTGGATAGAGCGTTTGCCTCCGGAGCAAAAGGCCAGTGGTTCGAATCCACTCGGGCGTACCACTCCTTCCTATTTTCTCAGGGTCTGTCCAATATCTCCCGAACTTTCCCCAGCAGTGCCGACGGAGCAAACGGTTTCTGCAGGAAATCCGCACTATCCAGAGCCCCCCACTCGTTCTCGTGCGTATCTTGCGAATAGCCGGAAACAAATAGCGCCCTCAACCCGGGCACTTTGATCCGCAGGTGCCGGGCCAGTGCCACGCCGCTCATCTTCGGCATCACCACATCGGTCACCAGCAGATCAAACGGTTGAGCGGCGAAGGCGCGCAAGGCTTCGTCGGCATCCTGCGCCACTACCACCTGGTACCCGCAATCTCGCAAAATCGTGGCAAAAAAGTCCCTTACCTGGACCTGATCTTCCACCAGCAGAATTGTCTCGGCTCCCCTTGGGGCTGCCGTTCCGTGCGGAACGCGATTCTCGGCAACGGGCAACCCGGCAAGCGGGAGGAGGACATGAAAGGCGGAGCCCTTACCCAACTCGCTCTCCACTTCGATGTGACCGCCAGACTGGGACACAATTCCCTGCACCGTGGACAAGCCAAGTCCCGTACCTTTTCCCACGCCTTTCGTTGTATAGAACGGCTCGAACAGGTGTTCTAATGTATGCTGGTCCATGCCCGATCCCGTGTCGCGGACGGTGAGCTCCAGGTAGGTGCCGGGGCTGATCGGTTCGTTGGTCCACCGGCAGATATGCGCAACCTCTAAGTGCCTTTGTGCAATTTCCAGTGACAGCGTACCGCCTCCTGGCATGGCGTCACGACCATTCACAGCGAGGTTCATAATCACTTGCTCAATCTGGTGCCTGTCAGCCCGTATCGAGCCGGCAGCCGGACACAGTTCGACGACGACCTCGACATCCTCCCCTACCAACCGGTTCAGCATATTGACCATCTCAGTGACCGTTGCATTCAGGTCCAGAACTTCCGGTTGCAGCACCTGCCTGCGACTGAAGGCGAGCAACTGGCGCACCAGACTAGCCGCGCGTTCACCTGCGCGGTGGATTTCCGAGAGGTTGTGGAACCGCGGGTCAGTGGAATTCATCCGCCCCAAAACCAGAGCGGCATAGCCATTGATTACGGTGAGCAAGTTGTTGAAGTCATGCGCCACGCCGCCCGCCAACCGTCCGATGGATTCCATCTTCTGAGCCTGGGCAAGTTGGAGTCTCAACTGCTCCTGCGCCGCTTCGGCCTGCTTGCGCTCGGTGATGTCGAAGATGAATGCAACAGTGGCAGGACCGTCAGCAAACATCGTCCGGGAAAACTTCTGGAAGACTTCAAACCTGGTTCCATCCCGCCGCAAACACTCGGTCTCGTATTCAGTCGGCACTGCGAGGCCGTCTCTTCGCCGTTGGATATTCTCCAAAATCCGGGAACGCCACTCAGGGACGAACTGCTCCAGCGGCGCCACACCCTTCAGATCTTCCAGGCTTTGAAGTCCGAACATCCTGAGGTAACTCGGATTAGCGTAGATGATATCCGTTCCACGCGAGATGTTGATGGCAACCGGCGCGGACTCGAAGATCAATCTCAGCCGTTCCTCGCTGTCGCGCAGTTCCAACTCCGCCTGCTTCCGCTCTGTAATATCCTGAAACGTCCCGCCCAGAATGCGCGTTCCGTCCTTTTCCGTGTGAACCGAACCGATTGCCTGAACCCACAAACGCTTTTTACGAGCCGTTAAAATCTCCAGTTCCAGGTCGAAAGGCTCACCATACTGGATAGCACGTTCAACGGCCCGTGAAATGACAGTCCAGGACTCGGGCGCGTAAAAATCGATCGCGCGTTCAACGGTGGGAACGAAGCCGTCCTCCATTTCGTGGATGCGGTAAACCTCGCTCGTCCATTTCAGTTCATTGGTGAGGAGGTTCAACTTCCAGCCGCCCACTTTGGCGACACGCCCGGTTTCGTTGAGGAATGCTTCGCTTTCCCGCAGCGCCTCCTCCGCCTGCATGCGCTCCAGTTCCCTGGCCGCCCGGATAGAAACCATTTCCAGCAGCGATTCCGCCAGCCGGGTGTCGTCCATGCGCCGGCGGCCAATCAAAGCGATCAGGCCAATCGGCTTTCCGTCAATCCCTAAGAGGGTGGTTCCGGCGTAGCTTTCGGCCACCATCTCCTGGAGCACTGTGTCCATAGGGAATTTATGACGCACACCCTCGCGAAAACAACAGACCCTCTTCGCAACCACGTCGCCGCAGGGCGTGTCTTTCAGAGTATATGTTAAGTTGTCCTGAAAACTGCCGTCGTACCAGACGGAGACCGTTTGCGCCACCATTCCATCACCAAGCAGGCGATCGATGCAGACAAAGTCCATTTGCAGACTCTCTGCCAGGTAACGAGCCAGGATGTTGAAGAAGGGTTCCTCACCCACACCGCTGCCTGCTTGAGCCAGGAACGCCTGAACCTGTTCGGCCCGTTTGCGCTCAGTGATATCGACATGCGTTCCCACCATGCGAAGGGCGCGGCCCTTGGGATCGCGCGCGACGCACTTGCCGCGACCGAAAACCCAGCGCCACTCGCCGTTGTAGTGCTTCATGCGGTATTCGACTTGAAAAGTATCAACCGTGCCATCAATGCAGTCGTTGTTGACTCGTAAGGCAAACTCGCGATCGTCAGGATGGATTAGCTCCGCCCACGCAGCTCCCGTTTGAGGAAAAGCCCCCGCTTCATAGCCAAGCATGCGATACCACGACGAACTCACATATGTCTCATCAGTCGGAACATTCCAGTCCCAAATACCATCACTGGTCGCTTCCATACTGAGCAGGAGCCTCTCCTCACTCTTCCGCTGTGCGGCTTCCGCCAGCTTGCGCTCCGTGATATCAAGCGTCTCGGTGAACAGACAGGATGTGCCGTCGACGTCGACGATGGCAGCGGAGACCAGACCATGTCCTAACTCGCCGGATTTCTTGCGCAAAGTGGACTCGAAACCGATCACTGTTCCTTGTTGCATAAGCAGCACGAGCAGACGCTTTCGCTCCTCCGGATCAGACCAGAGATTCAATCCAAGAGCTGTATTACCGATAACCTCTTCCATCCGGTATCCGGTTAGTTGCAGGAACCCCTCATTGACTTCGATGAACCGGCCATTGGCCAGGTTCGTCATCGCAGCAGCACCTGGGAAGCCCCTGAACGCTACCGAAAATTTGTATTCTGAGAGGCGTTGTCCGGTCTCGGCCTTTTTCCGGCTGGTTATGTCGTCGGCGTGGACAACGATCCCACCGTCTTCGTCAGGAAATGCGGAAAGCGCGTACCAGATCTGACATGGTTCGTAAAGATGTTCGAAGGTCACTTCGACCCGCTCGGCCATCGCCTTGTGGAACTGCTTTTCGAAGACTGTTCCGGTCAGGTTTGGAAAGACTTCCCAAAGCACTTTGCCGAGCAGTTCGTCACGGCTCTTGCCCAATTGTTGTTCGGCGGCGCGGTTCACGAACGTGTATCTGAAATCACGATCCAAACGAACATACGCGGCCGGCACGGCGTCGAGGATGTACTCTGCAGTTTGAGGTGGCGACGACAGCCTGGGCATAGCGTGGCTCTCCTATCGAATCGAGTATCCGGCGACACATCTCTCGCGACGGTCCACTCCGGGAGTGATTCGCTTTTCACAGCCATCTTAGCACCGAAGCCCGTAACACCGGTTAACTGCAGACAACTGCTTGCTTAACCGCAATTCCAGGCGCTGGCCCGGGCCAGGCCCGAGCCCTCCTTCGATTCGCATTCGGGAGTTAGTAACCAACTCGCTTCAGGAATCTATCGCTTGTACTCCAGCATTGTCGCAACGATTGAAGGAGCAGGCTGACGTCTCAACTGATCGAATCGTTCTGATCCATCCGGGCTGATCCATAAGGCCGTGTTACCAGTTTCTTTACATAACTAACCCTAATCCTTGTATCTGAGTTTAGCGGCATTGCGTCCATCCTATTTGAATGATTTTCAAATTAGAGAGGACCAATTATCCATGAATCGAATCATCCGGTATCTGCCCTTGTTAGCGCTGTCGTTGACGCCGATCACGGCCCATGCCCAAAATGCAATTGAAGCCTATATGGGCTTGGGATCGGCCTGGGACAAAGCAGCAGGAGGGGGAATCGACAACAATTCCGGCGCGTCCTGTACGGTGGCATCAAGCAGTTCCTCCTGCCAGGCAACACCCAGCCTGAGCGGCGTGTTTATGAATCTTGGCGGTGGCATCATGTTCAAGCCGAAATTCGGAGTGGGAGCGGAATTCGCCATTACGCCTGCAAAAATGGACTACGGCCCGCTGCAAATGCGGCAGTCATTTACCGATATCAACGGAATTTATGAGCCGGTCACCAGGAAGCGTTGGGGCTTGCAGCTCCAAGGCGGCATCGGCGCCGCCAAGAGCTCGTTCTCCTACACGTCCACGTCCTGCGTGGGCACTGCGGTCTGCACAAGCCAGTCACAGGCGATCGGTGCAACCAATCACTTCCAGGTCCATGCCGGTGCGGGCTTGCAGGTGTTCGTGACCGATCACATCTTCGTGCGGCCGCAGTTCGATTTACACTACGTCAAGAACTTCACCGACCAGTTTGGACACTCCGCCGTACCGATGGTGATGTTCACTGTTGGCTATAGTTCGGGAAGGCTTTAGAGATTATTTCGCCAGGACTTCATTCATGGAGCCCTGGCGATACCCTTCCAATCTGGGAATATAAGTTGTTAGGATAGAAATGCGGAATGCACCCACGTTACTGGAAGCTGCGCTCAGTGGGTGTGAATAGGCACAGATGATCATATCCAGGTTGGTGCTAAAGAACTGGCGTAACTTTCGAGAGTTTGACGTCCCACTTGGTGACCGCGTCATCATAATCGGACCCAATGCTTCCGGCAAGTCGAATCTGCTTGATGCCATTCGATTTCTGCGCGACATCGCTCATGCCGGAGGTGGGCTTCAACGGGCACTCGCCCAACGGGGTGGCCTTTCTAAGGTCCGATGTTTGGCGGCTAGGAGAGAGCCAGATGTTTCTCTCGAAGCTGAATTAACCGATGGTGAAACGTCCCCCGCTTACAAATACTCCATCGGGATCACGCAACAGGTGCGAGGACACCGTCAACCTGTATTGAAGTTTGAAAAGGTCTGGAAGAATGGCCAACTCATCCTAAGCCGACCTGACGAAGAGGATCGTGGGGATCCGCTTCGTCTGACCCAAACACACTTGGAGCAAATAAGCGCAAACACAAGATTCCGACCAATTGCCCGTTTTTTCGATTCCATTAGGTATTTGCATGTGGTTCCTCAGTTACTCAGGCACCCTGAAGCATTCCAGGGAGCCGCAGTACCTGAAGATCCCTATGGGCGAAATTTCCTGGAGATGGTCGCCAAGACTCCAGAAAAGACCCGACGATCCCGGCTGAAGAAAATTGAAGCCGCATTGCGTGAAGCTGTACCGCAACTGACCAAATTGACCGACACAAAAGATGAAGCGGGCGTTCCGCATTTGGAAGCGGAATACAAACATTGGCGGCCCAATGCCGGGCGACAACGCGAGGATCAATTCTCTGATGGCACAATCCGGCTAATTGGCCTCTTCTGGTCACTCCTTGAGGGGGACGCGCCGCTTTTGTTGGAAGAACCCGAACTTTCCCTACACTCTGAAATCGTAAAGAGATTACCTGCATTATTGGCCAAGCTCCAACGGCAAACAAGGCGCCAGCTCTTTATCAGCACCCACAGCTGGGATTTGCTATCTGAAAAGGGAATCGGTGGAGAGGAAGTCGTCATGTTGACTCCTGGGCAGGAAGGGACAGAAGCCAAATTGGTGTCATCCATAGAGGAAGTCCGCGAATTATTGGCGGACGGATTGAGCATTGCGGACGTGGCGCTCCCACGTACTATCCCACCCCAGTTGCAGCAACTCGATCTTTTCCAATGAGCATCCCTGTTGATTTGGCCATCGAGGATGAGTTGAGTGAAGCCGTGCTCAGAAGGCTGCTCGACTATGCCAAACGTGGTTACTCCGTCGGAACTGCGTATGGAAGAGGTGGGTATGGTTATTTGAAAAAGACGATCCCAGTTTGGAATAAGGCTGCAAAATACAAGCCATTTGTGATACTGACAGACCTTGACCAGCGCCCCTGTGCCAGTGCCCTAATTGCCGAATGGCTGAGGATGCCCCAACATCCGAACCTCTTGCTACGGATCGCCGTACGGGAGGTGGAGGCTTGGTTGCTTGCGGACAGAACGAATCTAGCAAACTTCCTACATGTGCCGGAAAAGCACATCCCAGTAGCACCGGAACAACTGATGGATCCCAAGCAGGCCATGATCGAAGTCGCACGCCGCTCGAAACTCGAGTTGATCCGTCAGCGGATCGTCCCCAAAAAAGGCAGTACTGCGACACAGGGCCGCGAATATAACGCATGTCTTTGTGAATTTGTATCCAGATCGTGGAGCATCCCGTCGGCAATGGCGCAGTCGCCAAGTCTGGAACGAACGGTATTGCGGCTGAAGGCGTTTACGCCAAAGTGGGAGTAATCAGGCTAGGATTTCGCCAGGACTTCATTCATGGAGCCCTGGCGATAACCTTCCAGGTCCAATGTTACGTAGTGAAATCCGAGCGGCTTGAAGATCGCCGTAAAGGCGCGGGCCATTTCCGGCTTGAGCGCTTTTTCCATCTCTTCGCGCGAGATTTCGATCCGCACCAACTCCCCATGAAAGCGGACGCGGAACTGGCGGAAGCCTAGAGCCTTCAGCTCTTCCTCGCCCTTCTCCACGGTCTTCACGGTCTCAATCGTGACCGCAGTCCCGTATGGGATGCGTGAACTCAGGCACGCCGCCGCGGGACGGTCCCACGTCGGCAATCCGGCGATGCGCGACAACTCACGGATCTCGGCCTTGGTCAGGTTTGCCTCGACCAACGGCGACTTCACTTCATGTTTCAACGCTGCGCTTTGACCAGGGCGATAGTCGCCCAAGTCGTCTACGTTCACGCCATAGACAACATTCGTAATGCCCCGCTCCCGGCACACCTTCTCCAGGCGCGAAAACAACTCGTCCTTGCAGTGGAAACAGCGGTCAGAGGCGTTTTTGACGTAATCCGGATTTTCGAACTCGTAGGTCTCAATATACTCGTGACGGATGCCGAACTGACGGGCGAACTCTTCGGCATCGCGTTTATGTGATTCAGGGATAGAAGCAGAATCGGCGGTAATGGCCACCGCATGCTCACCCAGGACCTCTTGTGCGGCCCAGGCCAGATACGCGGAATCGGTGCCGCCTGAATAGGCGACAATCACGCGCCCCATGCCGCGCAGAATCTCGAACAGGCGCTCCTGTTTAGGCAGGAGCGCTTCAGCCGAAAGCGGCACGGGAGCGGTCAATGAAACCAGAGTGGCCATATAGTCAATTCTAATCCAAGCTCATGATAGTGGCAGGCGAAACCGCCTGCCCCACCTTTTCTACTGGACGGGCAGCGTTCCCTGATCGTCGCCACCTTCGGAGGGGACAACCACGTCTGAATCAGGTATGACGCTGGCGGCAGCCACGCGATCGGTACTGCCATCATCCATCTTCACCAGCCGCACTCCTTGCGTGGAGCGGCCGGCCTGACGGATCTCATTCGATTCGATGCGGATGATCTTACCCTCCTGGGTGATGATCATCACATCGGTATCTTCCTTGACCAGCAGCACGTTCACCACATTGCCCACCTTGTTGGTGGTCTTCATGTTGATGACGCCCTTGCGGCCGCGCGAAGTCAGGCGGTAGCTATCGAGCTTGGTCCGCTTGCCATAACCGTGCTCGGAGACGGAGAGGATCAAGCCCTGTTCCTCCACCACTTCCGCACCGATGATGACATCGCCATCTTCCAAGTCCATAGCCCGGACGCCGCGCGCCGGACGGCCCATGGCGCGAACTTCATCTTCCTTGAACCGGATCGCCATGCCCTCGCGGGTGGCGATGAAGATGTAGTTGTTGCCGTTGGAAAGCCGCGCCGCGATCAGCTCATCGCCTTCATCGAGCGAGAGGGCAATGATGCCGCGAGCCATCGGGTTATCGAACTCCGTCAGTTCGCTCTTCTTGATGACACCGTGCTTGGTGACCATCACGATGAAGCGATCCGGAGTGAACTCCTTCACCGGCAGGAAAGCCTTCACTTCTTCGTCCGGCTGCAGATTGATGAGGCTCGAAATGTTCTTGCCCTTACCGGTGGTGCCGGCGTCTGGGATCTCGTAAATCTTCAGCCAGTACACACGGCCCTTCGTGGTGAAGAACAACATGTAGGCATGCGTGGAGGCGATGATCAGATGCTCCACCACGTCTTCGGAACGGGTGTCCATTCCGATGCGGCCCTTGCCACCGCGGGTCTGGCGGCGATAGGTGTCGACCGCGGTGCGCTTCAGGTAGCCGCCGCGCGATACGGTCACCGCGACGTCTTCCATCTGCACGAGGTCTTCGAGGCGGATCTCGCCTTCGTCTTCCACGATCTGGGTGCGGCGTTCGTCACCGAAGTCCTTCTGTACTTCTTTGAGTTCCTTCACGATCACGGCACGCAGGACCTTCTCGGAACCGAGAATCTCCAAATACTCGGCGATCATGCGCTGGATTTCAGCCAACTCGTCGAGGATCTTCTGGCGCTCCATGCCGGTGAGGCGCTGGAGTTGCAATTCGATGATAGCCTGCGCCTGCCGCTCAGAGAAATCGAAGTTGGTCATCAACCCTTCGCGAGCTTCGCGGGGATTCTTCGATGCGCGGATCAGTGCAATGAGCGCGTCCAACAGATCGAGGGCTTTCTGGAAGCCAAGCAAGATATGTTCACGGTCGCGAGCCTTGCGCAGCAGGAACTCGGTACGGCGGCGGACGACATCGATGCGGTGATCGATGAAGCGGCGGATCACATCCATCAGACCCATTTCGCGCGGCTGTCCGTTGACGATGGACAGCATGATGACGCCGAAGTTGGTCTGGAGTTGGGTGTGCTTATACAGGTTGTTGAGAACGATCTCCGACTGCTCGCCGCGCTTGAGTTCGAACACCATGCGCATGCCGTCGCGATCGCTTTCGTCGCGGATTTCAGAGATGCCTTCGAGCTTCTTTTCGTTGACCAGGCCGGCTGCGTATTCGATCAGCTTCGCCTTGTTCACCTGGTACGGAAGCTCGGTGATAATGATGGCTTCGCGGTCGCGGCCGATGCTTTCGATGGACGCTTTGGCGCGCAGTTTCAAGGAACCGCGGCCACGCGTGAAGTAGTCGAGGATGCCGGAACGGCCAAGGAGGAAACCGCCCGTGGGGAAATCGGGGCCGGGAACCATGGCGAAGACTTCTTCGAAGGTGATATGCGGATTCTGCACCATGGCGATGGTGGCATTCACGATTTCGGTGAGGTTGTGCGGCGGGATGTTGGTGGCCATGCCGACGGCGATACCGGACGAACCGTTGATGAGCAGGTTCGGGACGCGCGCGGGCAGGACTTCGGGCTCTTCCTTGCTGTCGTCGTAGTTAGGGCGGAAATCGACGGTTTCTTTGTCGATGTCCTCAATCATCATCGCCGAGATGCGCGCCAGGCGGGCCTCGGTGTATCGCATGGCCGCGGGCGGGTCGCCATCGACGGAACCAAAATTGCCCTGGCCATCGATCAACGGGTAGCGCATGGAGAACGGCTGCGCCATGCGGACCAAGGTGTCGTAGATCGCTGAATCGCCGTGGGGGTGATAGTTACCCATGACTTCACCGACGATTTTTGCGCTCTTACGAGTGGGGCGGTTGTAGTTGAGACCAAGCTCGTGCATGCCAAACAGGATGCGGCGATGGACTGGTTTCAAGCCATCGCGGACATCGGGCAGAGCGCGCCCGATAATGACGCTCATCGCGTAGTCGAGATACGACTTCCGCATCTCGTCTTCAATGTTGACGGGGATGTGATTCTTGCCGCTGTCATTGAGCGGGAGTTGGTTGCCGCCACCAGCCGGGGGCTTGGGTGGTACCGGCGGAACTTGGGGATCTTCGGGGTTAGCCAATCGGACTCCTAACTATTTTGCTTCCGCAGTTTCTTTCACCACGGCATCTCCCTGGTACAACGGGTAAACCGCCGCACCTTAAGTTCGCCAATTGTTCGCCGTGGTTTTCCAGGTATAACCGGAACCTATATTATAGCAGAAATAGAGGGTTGTGCTTAGGGGAATGGTACCAGAGCCTTCAACACGCATTACTGGCAGCAAGAATCATTCGAATAGTGGAGTGGCGTAAATTTCCGCCCACCATTGTTGAAAAACGCATCGTCTCGCCTATAATAGTGTACCGGGAACCGCCCAAGTCGGCGCAGGACTGGAATCACTGGATAAGGAGACTTCATGCGCACAAAGACAACAGTCAAAGCAGGCAAGATCGCGATGAATCATAACGCGGGAAGACGCTAACAGCCCGGACGGAGGCGGATCAGCTGTCAGGGTCTGCCTCTGCGTCTCTCTGAGTCTGGGTTGGAAGTTGCTCGCGAAATGGAAACGGCCGGGCCGGCGAACACATCGGAGGATGTGCGCAGGCCCGGCCGTTTTGCATTACGGCTTCGGTACGGTGTTGATCGTCTTCAGAATGCGGGAGACAATCTGGTAGGGGTCGCCCTGAGAGTTCGGACGGCGATCTTCCAGATAGCCCATGTAGCCATCTTTGATGAAGTTCACAGGCATGCGGATGGAAGCGCCGCGGTCAGAGAGACCATAGCTGAACTTGTCGATGGACTGGGTCTCGTGGAGTCCAGTGAGGCGAAGATGGTTATCGGGACCATAGACCTCAATGTGCTCGGGAACATTCGCTTCGAAGGCCCCCATGAGTGCTTCGAAGTAATCCTTGCCACCGGTTTCGCGCATGTATTTGGTGGAGAAGTTGGTGTGCATGCCGGAGCCGTTCCAGTCGCCCTTGATCGGCTTGCAGTGCAGTTGGACATCCACTTCGTACTTTTCGCAGAGGCGCATCATGAGGTAGCGCGCAGTCCAGGTATCGTCCGCGGCCTTGGCCGAACCCTTGGCGAAGATCTGGAATTCCCACTGGCCCTTCGCCACTTCGGCGTTGATGCCTTCGTGGTTGATGCCTGCGGCAAGGCACAGTTCCAGGTGCTCTTCAACAATCTGGCGTGCGATGCCGCCCATGAACTGATAGCCGACTCCGCAATAATACGGGCCCTGAGGGGTGGAGGGGTAGCCACCCTGGGGGAAGCCCAGCGGACGGCCGTCTTTGTACAGGAAGTACTCCTGCTCAAGACCAATCCACAGGTCAGGATCGTTCTCAATGGTGGCGCGGAAGTTGGTGGAGTGAGGCGTCCCATCCGGATGCATCACTTCGCTAAGAACGATGTAACCGTTGTTACGGCTGGCATCAGGATAGAGAGCCACCGGTTTCAGGATGCAGTCAGAGCTCTTGCCCTCGGCCTGCATCGTGGAGCTGCCATCAAATCCCCATAAGGGCAGCGTCTCAAGCGTCGGCGGCTGATCGAAACTCTTAATCGTCGTCTTACCGCGCAGGCCGGGAACGGGCGTACTGCCGTCAAGCCAGATGTATTCAAGTTTGTATTTGGGCATAAAATTATGGAGTCAATGGCCTGGGCCCAATCAGAGTGCCCGCTCTCGATGCTATATCTACGACTGAGTAAATAGACGAAAGAACCGACGGACTCGACACCACCAAGTTGCGTTCAGGGCAATGAAGCGATGCCGAAATCCCTGAGTCCGAAATGTCATTATCCCCGAAAACTGCCTATTTCTGTGAGTCTTAATCAATAGATTGTATTTATAGACCCGATTCTGAAATCCCTATCCGGGACGCACCTGGCAGCGTGATAAGATGAGGTTTCTTAATTCCATGAAGCTCTCTGGATTCTTCTGGTTGGTGATGGGCTGGGCCATTGTTCTTACGGCGATCGCGCTGCTGCACGCGGCTGCGCAAGCCGGTTTCGTTATCGCCGGCATCGGTCTGCAGGCGGCGGGACTCGTCGTGGTATTCCGTGCCCATTTCTTGCCCCCCGGAGACAAAACATGACGCCGGCTACCGCTCCTCCAATTCCTGAATTAACCTCGATCCTGTGCCTGCTGTTTATTCTGCTCGTTCCATTTGCAGTCGCGGGATTGGCGCTCATCAGCACCGGGTTGGGACGCTCACGGAGCGCGGCACATATGATGCTGAGTTGTCTGCTGGTATTCGGCGTGGGAGCGATCGTATTCTTCGCCTTCGGCTTCGCCTGGCAGGGCTATGCCGGGCGGCCCGGACACGCCGTCTCCATCGGGGGCAAACCCTGGGACCTGATCGCAGCGGAGCCGTTCTTTTGGCGAGGCCTGAAACTGGACGGTTCACCCGCAGCACTGGCGGCCTTGCTCGGCATGATGAGCGCGGGGCTTGCGGCGGTGATCCCACTTGGCAGCGGCGGAGGCCGTTGGCGCCTGCGTTCGGCCGGCGCATCTACCGCCATACTCGCCGGGATCACTTATCCGCTGTTTGCCCATTGGGCTTGGGGAGGTGGATGGCTTTCGCAGTTGGGAGCCACCTACGGATTCGGCATGGGATTCATTGATGCCGGTGGAGCCCTGCCGATCCATGCGGTGGGCGGTGTCACTGCGTTGGCGATCACCTGGCTGCTGGCGCCGCGAAACGGAAAATACACCAACGACCGCCAGCCGCTGGCACTGCCTGGACATAATGCCATTTACGTCTTACTCGGATGCTTTTTCGCCTGGGTGGGATGGATCGGCCTCGATTGTGCCGGAGCAATCCTCTACCAGGGTGCCGAAGCAAGCCGCAGCGTCCTCATCGCAGCCAACGCAACCCTGGGAGCCGCCGGGGCGATGCTTGCCGCAGCCTGCATTACTTCACTGCGCTATGGAAAACCGGACGCATCTGTGGCCGGAAACAGTTTTGTGGGTGGACTGGTCGCAACCAGCGCGGGATGCGCCGTGATGCCCCCGTTCGCGGCGTTAGTTGTGGGCCTGGTGGCAGGAACGCTGGTGACCTTCTCCATCGAGTGGTTTGAGCTGCACTTCACCATTGATGATCCCGGAGGAAGTATTCCCTCTCACCTTCTCTGTGGATTGTGGGGATGCGTGGCTGTCGCTATCTTCGGGCAGGCTCCAGGCGCGGGAAACATGGCCGGACAGTGGGTCGCTCAATTGGCTGGGATTGCCACGCTGCTTGGGTTTACCTTCCCGCTTTCGTATGGCTTGAACTGGCTACTGGACCGTTATTATCCGATGCGCGTCCGCCCGGACGGCGAACGGCAGGGCATGGATCTGTTTGAACTCGGCACCGGCGCCTATCCAGACTTCATGCGCCACAACGACGACTAGCACACTAGCCGCTCATCACCGCTTTGCGATGAAGAAAAGCACCGCTAAAATCACAATCGGAACCAGCGCCATGCCAGCGTATTGGAGCATTTGCCTGGACGACAGCGGTTGGCCCTTCTGTGCACTTTTTCGAGTGGTCCGATCCGTGGGAACCACCTCGTCCAGGTGCTCCAGATCCCAGAAGAACTCATTGGCAGTGGAATAGCGGTCGGCCGGATCGCGCTCCAGTGCGCGAAAAATGATTTCCTGCAGCGCCTCGGAGATTTCCGGATTGAGTTCACGCGGCGGGGGTGGATTGTTCACCAGGCGGTCATTCATCACCGCGAACGGATTGGGGCCAGAGAACGGCGTATCACCCGTCAACATCTCATAGAAGATGACGCCGATCGCATAAACGTCGACGCGCCCGTCTCCGCGCGAACCTTTGACGCGCTCCGGCGCAATGTAGTCGGGCGAGCCCATCACTTGCGACAGTTTCGAAAACGTAAGCCGTCGCGATCCGGCCAGGCCGGCGATACCGAAGTCGATGAGCTTGATCTGGTCCTGATCATCGACCATGATGTTTTCGGGCTTCAAATCGCGGTGGACCACACCATTGCGATGGCAATATGCCAAAGCGTCACAGATCCCGGCCGCCATTTTGGTGGCCCGCTCAATGGGCATCTTCTTGGTCTCGTGAAGGATGTAGCGCAGCAGGCGGCCCTCCACCCACTCCATCACGATATAGACGTGGCCGCGGGTGTTGTAGGCGAGCACCTTCATCACGCCGGGGTGATCGAGCTTCTGGCCGATTTCGGCCTCGCGCTGGAAGCGTTCATAGAGAACGGGATCGCTTTCCACTTCCATGTGCGGGATTTTGATGGCGACGGGCTGTTTCGTCTCCAGATCGATGGCACGAAAGATGGTGGCCATGCCGCTCGATGCGACCAGGCTTTCAATAAAGTACTGGTCCAGATGATCGCCTGGGTTAACAGATTTCATGATAAGGGGCCCGAAAGGGAGTAGACCAAACTTTAACGAAGCTTGTAGGGCCTCCCGCGATACATACCCACGCGTTCTACATCTCGGACACGGATTAGTAGGACCGTTATATTATCGCTACCATCCCGCTCATTCGCAAGTGCAACCAGCTTTCGGGCGGCAGCGGAAAGGTCTACCCCTGAACGGACAACGCTAGTCAAATCGGGGAGGTCCACGGAATTGTGCAGCCCATCGGAGCACAACAAAAACACATCACCCGGAAACAGCGGATGGTCGCTCAGGTCGACGTTGAGGAAGAGGTCATTCCCCAATGACCGGGTGAGCATATGGCGTGTCTCCGCGCTGGCCGCGGTTACCGCGGAAATCGCGCCCATCCGAAGGTGTTCGTTAGCGACGGTATGATCCCGTGTAAGCTGCACCGCCGCGCGGTCGCGAATGCGGTAGCAGCGCGAATCTCCGGCATGCACTACGGCCATCTGGTCGTGACGCAGCACACACGCTACTAAAGTCGTGGCCATGTTGCTGCCGCCGGGCCCGGTCCGCTTGCCGGTCTCATAGACCTGGGTGTTTGCCTCCTTGGCCAATCGCCCAAGCAGAGCGTTAATCGACTCTTTGGAGGAAGAATTGGAGAAACCCTGGCGCAGATGTTGGATGGCAGTGGCCGAGGCAACCTCGCCTCGATCATGGCCGCCAACGCCATCGGCGAGCGCAAACAGCCAACCGTGTGAGTGAGCCAGTTCGGGAGTCGCGGGCACGACAACGCCCAGGCAATCCTCATTGTGATCGCGAGTGCGGCCGTCGTCGGAAAGGTGAGCGAATTCAACGTCTAGCATGGGCGGAAGAAACCGGGCAGACAACTGTGTCCACCCGGTTCCAGGATAACAAGGCTCGGACGGATACTACGCGCCAACTCCAGACGCACGGTTGGAGATGAGCGTGGACTTACCCTTGGCTTTGCTGGAGCTCATGAAGTAAACACCTCCATATAAGCCCCAGGCCCCGGCAATACCTAACGCAATGAGCGGTTCCATTTTCGTACCGTACCCGATCATCGGTCCGATCAGATAGAACGCCATGCAACCAAGATTCGCAAGCAGGCCGAAAATCGGGATGATCCGATGCTTTATGAAGCTGAACTGCGGCATTGCGGGCTGGAAGGCCACGATGCAGGTAATGCAGCTGAGCATGTAAAGGATGAACGTACCGAAGTTCGATGCCAGCGTGATGGCGAGCAGCGTATTGGGCATCTTCGCCATACCATCGTGCGTGGTATAGCCGAAGCTGGAGAAGATGTTCTGTGGCAGGGCCTTGATGGCCGCATCCTGCGGAGCGCCGGCATCGCCAAATGCGATGGAGACCGAGAGCACGCCGATCACAGCCGAGATCACAGCCAGGGTCCAGATTGCTTTGTGCGGGGTCAGGGTCTTGGAGTGAACCATGCCAAAATGCGCCGGGACTTCTTCTTCCTTACCCATTGCGTAGGTAACGCGTGCTCCGGTATTCATGCAGGAGAGCGTGGTACCGATCAGAGCCAGGAACACGGTGAAGGCTTCTACCAGCATGAACACCCGGCCCATGCCCGGACCGAGGATGGCGTTGCCAACCACGATCATCATGTCGCCGACCGGCGCTGCCGAAGCGGAGGCCGTCTGCATAGTATAACCGCTATTCAGGAAGTAGTTCGCCGCAAAGTACTCGATTAAGTAACATACCACCCCCTGTACCAGCAAAGATGTGATGACCGCGATCGGCACGTCGCGCTTCGCGTTCTTGGCTTCGCCGCCCATGGCGGTGACCGATTCAAAGCCGACCAGAATCAGAATGGCCACGGTGGCCTGAATAAACATCCAGCCGATATTGTGCGGACTGACTACAGAAGCCGCATCGGCGTGAGTAAGGAATGTCCCCTTTTCGTCCTGGGCCGGATAAGAGATCTTGTACGGAACGACGGCACCGGCGGAATCCTTCGCAGGCTGCGGTACACCGTCTTTGTCGCGCACGATGGTATCGGTAGGCTTGCCATCCACCATCGTCTTCGTCATCGCGAATTCGTACTTATAGGCTTCGCCACTCTGCGAGTCGAACTGCCATGCTTCGCTTCCCGGCGGGTGGTTCATGCGGTAGCTCAGGGCGAGTACGGAGAATATCATCAGTGCCGTGATCTGAATGACGTTGATGGCCACGTTGATCGAAGTGGCTCCATTGACTCCGCGGCTTGCCATCCAGGCAACGGCAAAGCAGAAGACCACTGCGACCAGTGCCATGAAGACCGGTCCGGGGTTGGAAGCACTCATGAAGTTGGGCCAGATGGTACCAGTGAGATAACCCATCAGGACGCCCATGAAGCCGACCATCACGCCGGGATAGATCCAGTAGTACAGGTGAGAACCCCAGCCGACAATGAATTTTGCCAGGCGGGCGTATTTCCAGTGCGAATCGTGATTCAGAAAAGATTGCTCGGCAAAGTAATAAGAACTACCAGTACCGGGATACAGTTTGGCCATCTCCGCGTAGCAGACCGCGGTGGCAAGACATAAGAGCAGCGCGAGTACAATACCGCTCCACATTGCAGGCGAGGTCGAGCCGGTGGTCGCCTGAACGACGTAGGTGAGCCAGAGAAAGGCTCCGGGGGCGATGAGTGCCATCGCATTCATGGTGAGGCCGGTCAAGCCTAACGTTGCTTGTAATTTGGGTCCATCATTTTCAGCCATTAAAATCTCTCCTGTGGTTTCCGGATGGGAGAAGCACAAGTTCGCAGACGTTGCGAAAGAGTTGCGCTGCAGCTCGGAAAAACCACAGCTACCGACATGGGTTAAAGCTATTCTAAACACGCAAGGCGTACTTTAACCAATAGATAATTTCGATTAACCCGATACTGCCTGTGGATAAGGGCCGGCAACCTAGAGGATTTGGCGTCCTGTGCTACTCTGATAAACAATCCAACGCCACTCCCATACGGCCTTTCGTGGCACGGACTCATCAAACAACAAGAGAGGATTCTTCTTACACGTGGACAAGTTTACTCAGATTGGTATTCTGCTGCTGGCCGCGGTTTTTGAAGCCGGCGGCGACGCTATTGTGCGCAAGGCTTTGCACATGCCGGCGGGCCTGTCGCGCCTGCTGACGTTCGGCTTCGGCGCTGTCGTGCTGTTCCTCTACGGCTACCTGGTGAACTCACCCGCCTGGGATTTCGGGCGGTTGCTCGGCATCTATGTGGTGTTTTTCTTTGTGATCGCGCAGATTCTATCGTGGGCAGTTTTCAATCAGCCGCCAACGATGGCCACCTGGATCGGCGGGGCGCTGATCGTAGCCGGCGGCGCTGTGCTGGGCTTTGCTACGGCTTAACGATTGAGGGGAGATTTACTGGGACGTTTTCAAAGCAGAAAGCGTCCCAGAATAGAGGACAGCAGGAGTCTAAAGTAAATATCCCCCGGCAGAGCCGGGGGCCTTATTTCGTGAGCCGCTCAAAGCGGCTAAACGGGGTCGCTAACGCGGCCCCAACTGTTGTTGGCCACCTTGCGGGTGGCTGATTACTCCCCCA
>Ga0073936_10000763_pt1 | contig 50515 bp, 44 predicted proteins | sample AliMusrvi5mmetaG_FD_87041 | JGI IMG/M metagenome (GOLD analysis project Ga0073936, IMG submission 87041) | Freshwater lake bacterial and archeal communities from Alinen Mustajarvi, Finland, to study Microbial Dark Matter (Phase II) - Alinen... | ecosystem: Environmental > Aquatic > Freshwater >...
AAAACGAACCACCTCTGGGTCATATCCCCATCGGCATCGAAGAGTTTTGCGGTCTTGAAGTTGCTCATAGTAGTTGGAATTTTTGCATCAATCCAACAAATCCTATGTTTTCGCTGTCAAAACCTTTTGTCTCAGTTTGTCTCAAACTGAACTGGCAAGAGTCGGAAACCCTTGCCAGTACTGAGATGTTTAATTTTAGTTGCGGGGATAGGATTCGAACCTATGACCTTTGGGTTATGAGCCCAACGAGCTACCTCTGCTCCACCCCGCGATATATTTTTACTACCTTTGTCAGTTATATCGCGATGTAATGTGATTCGCGGGGCAAAGATAGACTTAGTTTGCCGCATCTCCAAATTATTAAAACATTTTATGGCCCATAACGCCGGATATATAACAATACTTGGTTATCCCAACGCGGGAAAATCTACCCTGATGAATGCTCTAATCGGTGAAAACCTTTCCGGCATTACACCTAAAGCCCAGACTACCCGGCACCGTATCCTGGGGATTCTGAATGCTGAAGATTACCAGATGGTTTTTTCAGATACCCCTGGTATCCTTACACCAAAATACAAGCTGCACCAAGCCATGGTTTCGGCCATAAGCGCTTCAATTGCAGATGCTGACATTATTCTGCTTGTGACCGAACCCGGCCAGAAATTCACCCACGAGGATATCCTCCGTAAAATAACTGCAGCAAAGATCCCGGTTATAGTCCTGGTAAATAAAATAGATACGATAGACCAGGTAAAGCTTGAAAGGGAAGTGGAGCAATGGGCCAAACTTTTACCGGAAGCTGAGATATTGCCTGTTTCGGCACTACATAAATTCAACCTTGAACTGCTTCTGAACCGCCTCATCAAACTTCTGCCCGAACATCCTGCTTTTTATGAAAAGGATGAACTGACCGACAGGAATGAAAGGTTTTTTGTGTCGGAGATGATACGCGAAAAAATCCTTATCAACTATTCCCAGGAGGTTCCTTATTCGGTCGAAGTTGCCATTGATTCATTCAAAGTTGAAGATTCCCTACTCCGTATCAGGGCAGTGATCTATGTTTCAAGGGAATCGCAGAAAGGAATAATTCTTGGACACCAGGGCAAAGCGATAAAAAAACTGGGGACTGAAGCGCGTAAAGCTATTGAGGAGTTCCTCGGCCGCCATATTTTCCTTGAACTGCATGTTAAAGTCTCCAAGGATTGGCGTGAAGACGAACTTCAGTTGAAAAGATTCGGATATTCTTTAGGCGAAGATCATGAATAATGATTATATTACAGTATTGAAGCGAAGCAAATTGCATAAGCCTCATCAGATGATCGGAGCGACTAACATCACAAAAGCTGCATCAGGTGTAATGAACGAATCACATCACACAAGCTGCATCAGGTGTAAGGAGCCTGGAGTTGGTTAGAATAGCATATCATCATGTCGCTCCGCCACACCGTAGCAGCGGTGTGATGTGAAAGCGAACCGCAACGGTGTGATGTGAAAGCGAAAAGTAACGGTGTGATGTGAACGCGACCAACCGCCTTGCAGAGATTCGAGGGTATTATTAAAATGTTTTAAAATGAAAGTATGTCAAAAATCGTCGCCATCGTTGGCCGCCCGAATGTAGGCAAAAGCACTCTCTTCAACCGCCTCGTGGGACAACGCGAAGCAATCGTTGACCCCACCAGCGGCGTCACCCGCGACAGGCATTACGGCCTCAGCGACTGGAACGGCCACCAGTTCTCGGTTATAGATACCGGCGGCTACGTGGACGATTCCGACGATATCTATGAATCGGAGATCAAAAAACAGGTAAACCTTGCCATCGACGAGGCTGACGTCATTATTTTTATGGTGGATGTGCGTGAAGGGCTAACGCCTATGGATGAGGACGTAGCCACCATGCTGCGCCGTTCGGGCAAGAAAGTGCTGCTTGCCACCAACAAGGTCGATAGCATCAAACAGATCGACCTGGTGAATGAGTTCTATACACTTGGATTTGATGAGATATTCGGCATAGCCGCAGTAAGCGGCAGCGGCACCGGTGAATTGCTGGATGCGGTCACGGCGCTTTTCCCACCTCTTGATGAGTCATCTACAGAGAATAATGAAGAACTTCCCGATCTGCCTAAAATATCCATAGTGGGCCGCCCGAATGCAGGGAAGTCTTCACTTGTAAATTTCCTGCTTGGGCGCGACCGTACCATAGTCACCCCGATTGCAGGGACCACGCGCGATTCCATCCATTCGGAATACAGCTCGTTCGGACTTAATTTTTTACTTGTCGATACCGCAGGGATCAGGAAAAAAGGCAAAGTCAAGGAAGATATCGAGTTTTACTCTGTCATGCGCGCAATCCGTTCAATTGAACACAGTGACGTATGCATACTGATGGTCGATGCTGAAAGAGGATTCGAAGCACAGGACCAGAATATTTTTCACATTATCGACAGGAACCATAAGGGTGTTGTGATACTTGTCAATAAATGGGACCTGATTGAAAAACAGACCAATACGCATAAGCAGTTCGAGGAGATGATCCGTGAACAACTTTCGCCTTTCAAAGATGTTCCTATTGTTTTTACCTCGGTCACCGAGAAGCAAAGGATACTGAAAGCCATGGAGACTGCGGTTATGGTGTTCAAAAACAGGAGCCGGCAGATCCCAACGAGGGAGCTTAACGATTTTATCCTCCCCGTCATCGAACAAACTCCTCCTCCTGCGGTTAAAGGGAAATATGTAAGGATCAAATTTGCCACCCAGCTTCCGACAGCCTTCCCGTCGTTCGTATTTTTCTGCAACCATCCTCAATACTTGAGAGACCCATATCGTCGTTTTATTGAGAACAAAATGAGGGAGCACTTTGAGTTTACCGGTGCCCCTATGGAGATATTTTTCCGGCAGAAATGACAGAGGGAGTCAGGATAGATAAATGGTTATGGGCTGTTCGCCTTTTCAAAACTCGCAACCAGGCGTCTGAAGCCTGTAAATCGGGTAAAGTAAGGCTGAACGGGAATATCGTCAAACCTTCACATGAAATAAAACCCGGGAATGAGATTACCCTGTCTCAACCGCCCCTGACCAGGCAATTCAAAGTTCTTCAGCTGCTTGAAAACAGGGTGGGTGCCCCTCTCGTAGCCCTGTACCTGCAGGACCTCACTCCCGGAAGCGAATACGAAAGGGTTAAAAAGATGAGGGAACTGAGCTTCGAATACCGTGATCCGGGTGCCGGCCGTCCGACCAAACACCAGAGAAGGGAAATAGAAGGGCTAAAGAAATACCTGGGCGAATGAAAGTAAACCGCGGGGCAGATCTTTTCGAAATTGTTTTCTCGGGCCGTAACCAGGCTTACGGGGGATATGTCCTTCGTAAAAAATACAACAAGTACGTTCTTATCTCCACAATCCTTGCAGTATTGCTCTTTACAGGACTTACCGTGGGACCTGTGCTCTATTATTATTTCGAGCCCATTCCGCTGATCGACAACGACATGATCACCGACGTGCAATATTACAGCATGCTCCCTCCTCCCAGCGAGGACCCTGACAGGCTGGCGGGTTCTGTTCCAAAGCCTCCCCCTGAAGAACAGGCTCCTGTTGTGGTCGATTCGGTGACTGCAGAAAAGCTCAAACCTGTTGAAGACAATCCTCCTCTTGAAGAAGAAACAGTTCCAGCAGATACTGCGGGTAAAGGACAGGGTAATGCATTAAACGGTCATGGCGAAGGGGATGCCACAGGCATAGTAACTGTAATCGATGTGTACCCCAGGTATCCCGGGGGTGATGATGCAAGGTTGTGGTTCCTGAGAAAAAATGTTCGTTACCCCGAAACTGCCCTGAAAGCCGGGGTGCAGGGGGTAGTGGTGGTGGTTTTTATCATCGAGATCGACGGCTACCTGTCCCATATCGAAGTGACAAAAGGAATAGGAGGGGGTTGCGACGAGGAAGCAATCAGGGTGGTGAAACTTATGCCCAGGTGGGAACCGGCCAGGAGAAACGGCAAGTCTGTAAGAGTGGTGGTAAGAATGCCTATCGTTTTCAGAATGCCGGGAAAATAAGAAAGGCCGTCCATCCGGACAGCCTTTTCTTAAACAATTAAGAAGTTCAGATTACTTCTTTGCAGGTTCTGCGGGTTTATCAGCAGGCTTTGCAGCAGGTTTTGCAGCAGGCTTGTCAGCAGGTTTTGCAGCAGGCTTTGCAGCGTCTTTCTTTTCAGTTGGTTTGGCATCCTTTTTCTCAGTGGTTTTAGGAGCTTCTTTCTTTTCAGCAGGTTTCTGATCTTTGGTCTGAGGAGTCTGTGCAAAAGTTAAACCGGCAAACAGCATGATAGCTGATACTAAGACAACAACTTTTTTCATGATGATCTAATTTTTATTTGTTAGAGACTAAGTTTTTTGATGGTGCAAAGGTATTTATATGTTAAGGACACTATTCAGGGGAAGATATAAAGATTATATAAAGATTTTAAACCTGCGATTTTAGTGAAAAATTATCTTTTGACAGATAAAACATCCATCATCACCTCCAGTATACTTGCCTGGTCAAATGGTTTTGCCAGGTAATGAGTGCATCCCTGGGCAATTAACATATCCTTGTCGCCGCTCATGGTATATCCTGTTACGGCAATGATAGGAATATCATTGTATCCCGGCACCTTTTTGATCTCTTTGGTTGCCTCGATTCCATTTATTCCATAACCAAGGTTAATATCCATAAGTATAGCCTGGTATTTTTTTGCCCTCACCTTTTCAATGGCAGTGTTTCCATCGGCAGCATAATCAACCTTGCATACCTTCCTCAGGAAAAATTCTGTAAGTTCTTTATTTACAAGGTTATCCTCGACGAGAAGCACAGATGGAAGATCGGATGTCGTAACAGGTTTAGGCCCCGGAGCCGGGGTGGTAATCTGTACATCAGGTTTATTTGCGGTAATTTCTTTTTTATTTGGAAGCCAGATGTGAAATGCCGATCCCTTGCCGGAGGAACTGTCGATGGTGATCTTTCCCTCGAGAAGGTCAATACTTTTCTTGCAAATGGTGAGGCCTATCCCGGAACCCTGGTATTTTCTTCCGAAACCCTCACTTACCTGCCTGAATTCCTGGAATATAAGATCGTGATAGTCTTTTTCGATTCCTATCCCGCTATCGATGATTGAAACTATGACATAACCTTCATAGCCGGCTTTATCGGTTGAAACTTCAACGGTGATCCCACCGTGTTCTGTGAATTTAATGGCATTGTCGAGGATCTGCCGGCAGAGTTGTTTAAATAGCTGTTCATCGGTATTGACCGATACCGCCGGATCTGCATTTAACGTGATGGCCAGGTTTTTTTCCTTTGCAAGCGGCTCAAGGGAACGGATCACTGCGCTGATACTTTCCTTAAGGACGACCGGTCTGATCACCAGGGAAACTTTCCCTGCCACCAGCTGCGACAAAGTGATCAGTGAATTAAGGGTCCCCATCAGCCTCCTCCCCGAAGAATGGATATTATCGGCCATCAGTTCCTGCTCGGTTTCCTTAAGCTCGCTCTTTAGGATCTCGGCAAATCCGAGTATCCCGTTCAAGGGGGTTCTCAGTTCATGGCTTACATTGGCCAGGATAGAGGATTTAAGTCTGTCGGATTCCTCGGCTTTTTCCTTGGAAATGATCAGCTGGTTCTCGAATGACTTTCTGAGTGTGACATCACGGTCAGCGCCGCGGTAGCCCACATATTTACCGTCGGCATCGAACAAGGGGATTCCTGAAGATTCAAGGTAGATAACATGGCCGTCATGGTGAATGGCACGGTTGGTGATAAGGTTAAGGGCTTTGAATTCATGGACCGTTTTCCTGATCTCAGTCTTAGCCCGTTCGGCATCTTCGGGCAGCATGAAAGCAAAAGGCGATTTGCCGAGCAAGTCTTCGGGACGGTATCCAAGGATGTCAAACACCTTGGAACTGACATAGGTGTATCTCCATTCAGGGTCTATCTCCCAGATATAATCGTTGGTAAGGTCAACTATAGCGCTCAGCCTTTCCTCGCTTTCCCTGATACGGGCTTCGGCCAGCTTGTTCTTCGTGATATCGCGGAATATCCCGAAAGTACCGTAAAATGCACCTTTGGAATCATACTGGGGGGTGGCGGTAACGATGATCCACCGCCTTTGTCCGTCGAGCCTGAGGACTTCCACCTCATAAATGTTTTTCTGTCCCAGGATGCGGTTATGGGTCTGCCTCAGGATCTCATTATGTGATGAAGGGTGAATGAAAGTCAGAAGTTTCTGTCCGACCAGCTTTGATGCGGAAAGTCCGAAGATCTCCGAAGCAGCAGGATTCACATAGGTAAAGCGTTCGTTCAGATCGACCACCCCAATGCCCTCGCCTATGTTTTCAACGAGCTCCTTATACCTCTCTTCACTGTCCTTCAGGGCTTTTTCCTTAAAACGGATATCCGACATGTCACGGGCTGTCAGTAAAAAATATTGCAAGCCCTGGACCTCTATTGCCTGTCCGGTGATCTGTACAGGAAATTCAACTGAATCCTTGCGTTTCCATGTCGATTCCTGGAAGGGAAGCCTACGGTTCTTTACGCTCCCCGTAAGGAATTGGATCACATTTCCCCAGGTGGATGTGTGCAGGATGTCATTTGCCTTTAAACGGGAGATCTCAACCTTTGAATAACCGAGCATGTCGAGTGTGGCATGGTTTGCATCTATGATCTCCGCAGTATCGGGTTTGATCATCAGGATGGCTTCTGAAGCCAGTTCAAACAGTGCATGATATCGTAATTCCTTATGCTTCAGTAGCCTGTCAAACTTTTCAAGCCTGGTTTCAACTGTTTTCAGCAGTTCGTCGGGATGCAGGGGCTTGGTGATGTAATCATCGGCCCCCATCGCCATCCCTGCCCGGATATCGCGGGCGTCGGAAAGGGAAGAAAGAAAGATAAAAGGAATATCAGCCGTGATCATATCATCGTGAAGTATCCTGTATACCTCGTGCCCGTTGGTGCCTGGCATCAGAATATCGCAAATGATAAGATCGGGTGATTTGATCTTTGCAATGGAAATGCCTTCGTCGCCTCCGCTTGCCTGCAGTATCTCAAAACCCGCTTCTTCAAGGAAACTGGAAGTTGTCTCGAGGATCAGACGGTCGTCTTCTATCAGTAAAATCTTCTTCAAGGTACAAATATAAAGAGACCATTGAAAATAACCAAACTTTTCCTTAACTTTAACATTACCTATTCCTTGTTTTTAGAATCCATGATGATGGTGACAGGCCCGCTGTTGACCAATGCCACATCCATCATGGCTCCGAAAACGCCGGTTTTTACCTCCGATCCCGTTTCCCCCGTTAGGCAGGAGATAAACGCTTCATAAAGCGGTTTTGATTTTTCAGGTTTTGCCGAACGCAGGTATGAAGGCCTGTTGCCTTTTTTTGTTGATGCATGAAGTGTGAACTGGCTAACCAGCAGGATCTCACCTTTGACATCGGTAACAGAAAGGTTCATTACACCTTCCCTGTCCTGGAAGATCCTGAGTTTTGAGATCTTCAGGCAAAGCCATTCAACGTCCTCCATGCCGTCCTCCTCCTCAATGCCGAGAAGTACCACAAGGCCGTTCCCGGTTTCAGCGATGAGCCTGCCACTGATTGTTACTGAAGCTGATAATACTCTTTGGACCACTACTCTCATAACAAAAACATTTCACCGTAATATTTCAGGGATTTAAGGTTAACAAAGTTAAAGGCTTTTTATATCAATTCACAGTGAAGTATTAGCTTTGCAGAAATTCCCGCGATGACCAAGTTAAGCGTTAATATAAATAAAATAGCCACTCTCAGGAATGCCAGGGGAGGCAACCTGCCGAACCTGCTTGCAGTGGCCCTGGATTGTGAACGTTTCGGGGCTGAAGGGATAACCGTGCATCCCCGGCCCGACGAAAGGCATGTGCGTTACAGCGACGTTACGGACCTGAAGCCTTTTATGAAAACCGAGTTCAATATCGAAGGTTATCCTAACGAAAAGTTCATCGCCCTGGTTAAGGAAGTGAGGCCTGCCCAGGTTACCCTCGTCCCTGATCCTCCCGGGGCGCTGACCTCCAACGCCGGCTGGGATACCATTCTGCATGAAAGCTTCCTCAAAGAGGTCATCGGTGGATTTAAGGCTTTGGGGATACGGACATCCGTATTCATTGAAACAGATGAGAAGATGATACGTAATGCAGCAAAAACCGGTGCCGACAGGGTAGAGCTTTATACCGAGGCCTATGCCAGGGATTATACCTCTAACCCTGAACTTGCCGTGAAGCCTTTTCGTGAAGCGGCTTTGACAGCACATGAGTGCGGGCTGGGGCTGAATGCAGGGCACGACCTGAACCTGTTAAACCTGAAGTTCTTCCAACAGAATGTACCTCACCTGCTCGAAGTTTCGATAGGGCACGCCCTTATCTGCGACGCCCTTTATTACGGCATTGAAAATACCATACAGATGTACCTCAGGCAACTGAATAATCCCTTTAAACAATGAAGATTCAATTCATCACCGCCTTTTACCTCTTACTTTCAGTTACCTGCATAGCAGGACTGACTCCCGACGAAAAACTTAAGAAAAAAGCTGAAAAGATTCACCGTTCGGTGTTCACTGTTGATTCTCATACCGACACCCCGATGAGGCTGGTAAGCGGGGATTTCGACCTGAACATAAAACATGAGACAGGGTCTTCGAAGGTTGATTTTCCCCGGATGAGAGAAGGCGGTCTCGACGGAATTTTTTTCGCGGTATTTGTCTCACAGGGCAAACGCGATGATCAGTCAAATTTAAAAGTTAAAAACGAGGCATTCGAAATACTCGACACCATTGACGCGGTTCTGAAAAGAAACCAGGCGGTTGCAGGCCTGGCGCTTAACCCCCGGGATGCATACCGTTTGAAAAAAGCAGGGAAGATCGCAGTGTTTATAGGGATGGAGAACGGCTACCCAATCGGCAATGATATTACCCTGGTCGGGAGGTTTTTCAAACGCGGTGTGCGTTACATTACGTTATGCCATACCCGTAATAACGATATCTGCGATTCTTCAACCGACACCCTGGCTTACGGCGGCCTCAGCAATTTCGGTCAAGAGGTGGTGCAGGAGATGAACCGCCTGGGTGTAATGATCGATGTATCACATATCTCCGATAAATCCTTTTACGAGGTGCTTCATCTTTCGAAAACCCCTGTCATTGCTTCGCACTCCTGTTCACGCGCCCTTTGCGACAATCCCAGGAACCTCACCGATGAGATGCTGAAGGCGCTTTCGGCCAACGGGGGTGTCGTTCAGATGTGCATACTCAGCGCTTATGTGAAAGCAGACCCTAATCCTGCAAGAGATTCGGCCAGGGCTGCCCTGGGCAGGAAATACCATAATTTCGAGAACCTCTCGAAAGATGAGAAGAAAGCTGCGCACAATGACTGGAATTCACTCGATGAGCATTATCCCCCTCGTCTTGCCACGGTAAGCGATGTGGTTGACCATATAGATCATATGGTGAAGATTGCAGGGATAGACCATGTGGGGATTGGAACCGATTTTGATGGGGGCGGAGGTGTGAAAGGCTGCAATAACGTGAGTGAGATGGGGAATATCACCTTTGAACTGGTTAAACGGGGGTACTCTGAGTCACAGATAAAAAAGATCTGGGGAGGTAACCTGATGAGAGTCATGAACCAAAACCTTGAACATGCCGGCAAATAAAATTTCTTTTAAGACTGCGCTGGAGGACGGCAACCTGAAAGCCATACGCAGTATAGCGAAATCCGATCTTCACAACCACGCCATGCTTGGGGGCAAAGCCTCGGTGATTCAGAAATTTTACGGGCAGAAACTTCAGCCTTTCCGTGCCGGCCATATGGGGATAGAACCACTGAACCGCTGGATTGGCGAGGTGTATGCACCTTTCCTGAGAAAAGAGGGAGCTTTTGAAAAAGCCATCGAAGCCGCGTTCGTGCAAGCGAAACACGACGGGGTGAAGGTTCTCGAAATGAGCATGGACGGGTTCTTCGGAAGTCTGTTCAACATTTCACCCGAAAGGGCCGTTGAATCGCTCAAACACTACCATGCCCTGATCGCGCCTGAGATTGATTTCAGGCCCGAACTCGGGTTTCCAAAGACCCTGTCGTTGCGCACCATGCTCAGGCACCTGGAACCTTTTCTTGCATTTGATTATTTTAAAAGCCTTGACCTGTATGATGACGAGAAAGCCCAGCCGCTAGAGAATTTTCGTGAACTCTTCCTGTTTGCCCGTAAGGCCGGCCTTAAGCTTAAAGCCCATGCAGGGGAGTTTGGGGATGCCAAATCGGTAAGGCTGGCAGTGGAAGTCCTTGGACTTGATGAGGTTCAGCATGGCATAGGCGCGGCAGATTCGCCTGAGGTCATGCGCTGGCTTGCCTCGAATTCAATACGGCTGAACGTTTGTCCCGAAAGCAATATCAAATTGAAAAGGGTAAAGTCGTATAGGACGCATCCCATCAGGATCCTTTTCGACCACGGGGTTAAAGTGACTGTTAATTCCGATGATGCCTTGCTGTTCAGGGCGGGGGTTTCGCAGCAGTTCCTAAGGTTGTATAAAAGCGGATTGTTCAGTACCTCCGAGCTTGAAACCATCAGGCTTAACGGGATGTCGTGAAAGGCAATGCTGAAAACCGAAGGCTCCGGTCTGTGACCATGGTCTGGCAGGAAAACCCTGCCTATGGTTTCCTGGCTTTCTTCAGCGTCCCGAAATACTCTATGATCTTTCTCAATGTGTTGTGCTGCAGCGTCAGGTAAAGTATCAGCGACATCAGCCATAAGGCAGCGGCGTTGAACCAGAAAGTGCCAATCTCAAACGAACCAATATACTTCACCGGGGTATAAAAATGCCCTCTTCCCGTTCTTGACACAGGATCCATGAAAACAGGGTCTTTTTTCCGTATCAGCTTATCCCTGCCTTTCATGATCTTGTCGGTGGAAGCGTTATTAAGTACAAGGTCGGCGAGATTCTCATTGTAATAATCCTGTTTCAGCGTATACACCGCATCCTGGCCTTTCAGGCTGACGAGTTTCTGGTATATGGCATCATGCCTGTTGTTGGCAGCATTCAGGCGGGCCGAGAATACCACACTCAGCGAATCGAGATAAGACCTGAGTATCATGCTGTACTGGTCGGTGAGGAGAGCCGGGGTAAGCGGGCTTTTCAAAATACTCCTGCTGAACCCTGCCTCTTTTTCAAGGCTGCCCGTCTCATAACTGATGATCGCAAGGTTTTGTTCTGTTTTTTTTGTGTCAAGCCGTTTGATGATGTTCATCCTCGACTCGTTCAGCATTTCCTGGAGGGCAGGGATGCGAAGAGCCGTTATATAGCTGTACTGGGAGATCTCCTTGTCGGCTTTGTAAAATTGTTTCTCGTAACGGTTGCCGGTGAACTGTTCTACGGCCATGGCCTCGAAACTCCAGCGGGAGGCCATCATGTCACCGACGAAAGGCACATCCACACGCGAACTTATTGAAGGGTTAAGGTTGTCGAAAGGCACAATGGTCCCGCTCAGAAGCAGCTGGGGGACAATAATAAAAGGTATGATGATGTATATGGCCACGATGGAATCAAGTCCCGACGAGATGTTCAGCCCGGCCATATTGGCGAAACATGATGCGCTGAAAAGTATGAGCCAGTATGCCATGGTCATGCCCCTGATGTCGAGTATCCAGTTGCCTATCAATACATACAGCAAGGTCTGTATTGCCGAGAGCACAAAGAGGAGAATGATCTTTGAATTGAGATAGCTGCTGCGGCTTAGGTGAAGGAAGGCTTCACGTTTCAGTATCCTCCTGTCCCTGAAGATCTCTTCGGCGCTCACCATCATCCCCAGGAAAAGGGCAACCACCACACTCATGAAAAGGTAGGCTACAAGGTTTTTATTACCTCCGAAAGAATAGGAGTCGCCGCTGTAATATCTTGTGAGGTAAGCGAGCAGGGCAGCCAGGAACGGGGCTTCGAAGAGGTTGATGATGAGGTACTGGCGGTTTGTGATCTTTGTAAACAGGTTACGCAGTGAGAATATCCTGAATTGTTTCCATCGCCCCGGCACCTTGAAAAAATTCAGGGGGAGCTCCCTTTTACTGTTCGAAAGCTTCAGCTCAGGCTGTATGTTTTTACCGAAATGATCGTACCATTCTTTGGGGCTGACTTTGCGGTTCACCGTAAGCTTGCCGTATTCATTGATGGTTTTGGCCTCGGTGATCTGCAGAATCAGCTCGGGATTCACGTAACCGCAGTTCTGGCATTCGCTCTCGGCAGGGTTTACGTGGTTGCTGAGAGTTTTAAAGTAGGTGAGAGCATCGATGGGGTTACCGTAATAAATGGGGTAACCTCCTTTATCCATGACCAGCAGCACGTCGAAAAGCTTGTATATGTCTGATGAAGGCTGATGTATATTCACCACGACCAGCCTGCCTTTCAGTGTCTGTTCCTTTAACAGAAGCATCACCAGCTCAGAATCCATTGACGAAAGTCCTGAAGTGGGTTCGTCAACGAAAAGAACCGATGGCTCCCGTATCAGCTCGAGGGCGATATTCAGCCTCTTACGCTGTCCCCCGCTGATGAACTTGTTCAAAGGGTCGCCAACCCTGAGGTCCTTGATCCCTATGAGGCCTATATCCCTCAAAACCTTAAGCACCGCTTTGATCAGCTGCTTGCGGCTGAAATCCCTGAAACAGAGCCGGGCATTGAAATACAGGTTCTCGAAAACGGTAAGCTCTTCTACCAGGAGGTCGTCCTGGGGAACAAAACCAATGACACCCCTGAGTTTTTCCTGTTCGACTCCCAGTTGGTAGCCGTTGATAAGGATCTCGCCATTGTTGAGTTCCAGGCTGCCGTTCAGTACGTTCAGCAAGGTGGATTTGCCGACCCCGCTTCCTCCCATGATGCCTATCAATTCTCCCGAGCGGGCGGTGAAACTGAAGGGATGTATGCCGTTGGTGGAGTTCTTGAAACGGTATTCCACCTCCTTTGCTGTAAATTCTATCTGTATGGTCTCATCCCCGTGAAGGAACTTCGATGCGATGTCGGTATAGTAAACCGGCAGTATCTTCAGGCTATTCAGTATGGAGCCGTTGCTCAGGAAAAATGAACGCCTGGGTTGTATGTTGTGGCCGTTCAGGTATAGCGTGTCTTTACCCAGGTACCTTGCGAAGAACTTCCTTATACTCGGGAAATACAGAACTAGTATGCTGCCATCGAGCAGCTCCCTGTAAATATGTCTTGGCCCCCTTACTTCGGCCTGGGCGTCTATTGTGAGCAGGTCATGGGGCAGTATTTTGCCTCCGAAAGGATCCAGCACAAAGTTCACCGCATTTTCATATTCATTTTGCGGGATGCTGAATGAGGATGAGAGAATGGCGGTGTACCCCAGCATTTCCGCGCTTTCGCTAAGGCTCCTGCCTGTTTCGTTCCTTGAAATTTCCTCAGCGAATTCTGTGAATTTGATAAAAACGATCAGCCTGTCGAGGTAGGTAAGGTCTTTTGATATTTTTTTGCAGATCGCGGTGATCTTGGGTGAGATATCAGCAGGGACTGCATTTGCCGACTCATCGTAAGGAAGATGAAAGGAAAGTAGTTCGTCAAAGAGTTTCAGGTACTCGTCGAGTTCCTGGTTACTCAGCTGTTCGCTAAGATATGACTCCAGTATAAGCCTGGAATTCTCAGAGGCTTGTTTCCTCGCTGTTGCCGCAACCAGGGCAAACAGCTGGACCAAAGCCATGAGGATAGGTTCGGTCATTTGATAAAGGAGTCTCTGACACTCTGGGTCAGATCACCGATCTCTGCTGCTTTCTGCTGGGGAAGTTTTTTGTCTGCTTCCAGCCCGTAATTGGTATAAATAGCTTTAAGCTTGGTAACTTCAACACCAACCGGGTTGATCTCCGAATCCATATTATAAGCGGTGAGAAGGGTGACCAGTTTGTCGAGGTTGTCTTTCTGCTTGAAGATAACGGTTGAGATCGATTTGTTGTCGGCGGCAACCTGGTTCAGTGAAGCGGTAAGGTAAAGGGCTTCAACAAAGGCTCCGGCGGCAACAAGAACAGCTACCTGGTTACGGTTGTTCTTGCTCAGGAAATCATTAGTCTGGTTAAAAATCCTTGTGACCAGGCCCACCAGGGAATCTTTATTGTTGTTGAATTTTTTCACTTTTTCAACCAGGTTCGGATCATAAATGCCGGCAATCCCCAGGTCGTTGGCGAGTTTGCTGGTGCATGACATGAATTTATTCGTCTCGTCAATATAATTGTAGGTTGCTGCATAAGCCAGGTCGGCGCTGTAAACGCCAAGGTTCAGGGCTTTTGCTTTCCCGGTGGAATACTTGGTTACATTGGTCGGAGGGTTGGTGATGTTGAAAATGAACCCTGCCTTTGCCCTCTGCAGCATCATCGTTACCTCGAACGGGGTCGGGAACTGGTATAGGAGGTTTTTGCTTTCGGGCGAAAGTGTCACCTCTTTTTTTACAGTATCGGCAGTTGCCTGGTTGGCCTGTTGATCCTTGTTGGACGTGTTGTTGCAGGAAGTAATGAATAAAGTTGCAATAAGTGTCAGGAAAATGCTGCTGAAAATTGTTCTGATTGCTTTCATGTCTTTAATGTTTCTGAATGGATAAGCGAATTTACACGATTTTTTTTAATTCAAAGTCATGGGAGAAAAAAACATTCAGGCTCCATGTTCAATTATGATCTTTTGGCTTGAAGGTTTTTTTGCTGATTCAAATGCACTGATGATGTCGGTGAAAGCGAACCTTCCTGATATAATTGGTGTGGGATCTACCAGGTTCCTTTCAAGCAGGTTCAGTGCAGGCTGGAATACACCGCAACGGGATCCCTGTATGGTGAATTCATTGATAACAATGCTGTTAAGATCGGGTTTCGAAGTCTCTGCAACCGTAGTTTTCAAGACCAGGGTCCCCCGGGGCCAGAGGTGTGAGAGGGCAAGGTTGATGCCTTGGGAACTCCCGGTGCAATCAATGCAAACCTCGGCTTTTTCTTCGGCTTTCAGTTCACTCACCAGCCTAGAATTAATTCCGAGCGATGCAGCAAATCCGGTTTTTTCAGTGGAAACGTCAAAGGTGGTGTATTCAAAACCCTGGAGCCTGGCTACCATGGAAACCAGCAGTCCAAGTTTGCCGGCTCCGAAAATGAAGACTGGTTTTGAGGGCTGTATGTGGATCTGCTCAAAGATCTTCAACGCCGCAGCAAGGGGTTCGGTAAATACGGCTTTTTCGCCGGCAACTGATGAGGGAACCATATACAGGTTCCTGGCCGGGAGGGAGATGTAATCTGCAAAGACCCCCTGGTGGCCGGCGATACCGAGGACAGTCCTGTTGCTGCAATGCGTAGGTCTTCCGCTGAGGCAAAGGTAGCATTGCCCGCATGAACAATTGATTTCACCCACCACTGTCTTTCCGCTCAGGGCATGGCCCGCACTCACAACCTCACCTGCGAATTCATGCCCTAGCACCCCTTTAAAGCCCATATAACCCTTGATGATCTCGAGGTCGGTATTGCATATTGCGGAATATTTTACTTTCACCAGCAACTCTCCCTCCCCGGGTTCAGGAACAGGGATGTCCTTAATAACCAGTTCGTTCTCGAAAAACAATGCCTGCATACAGTATAATTGATTTGGATAACGAAAATAATTTAATTTTACATTTAATTAAAGGAAATTTCCAAAGCCCTATGCACTACATATGCCGCAGTAGCAGTAAAAAGCTGTTAACCATGCTGATTACCGTATTGCTGCTTGCTGCTTCTTGCAGGCATGAAGGAATAAAAGAAACTTCAGTATCGCCGGGAGCCACAGGTGCAAGAGCCCATGAAGGCGCCCTGAAAAAAGTCAGGTTATACCCTTACTGGGTCCCCACCTGCCAGTTTGCCGGCTATTATGTGGGCAAGGAAAAGGGAATTTTCAAAAAGCATGGTATCGATCTTGAGATCATGGAGTACAAACCCTTTGTGACCACCAACGATATCATCAAACAAAAACAGGCCGATTTTGCGATCCTTTGGCTTGTAAACGCCATACAGCTTAGAAGCAGCGGGATCAATATCGTCAACATCGCCCAGTTTTCAACGCGTTCATCGCTGATGCTGCTGGCAAAGAAATCCAGCGGGATTAAAAAAATACAGGACCTGAACGGAAAACGTGCAGGGATATGGGATGGCTATGACCTTCAGCCCAGGGCATTGTTTGCAAGGTATAACCTTGACGTAAACATAGTCCCCATTGGAAGCACGAATAACCTCTTCCTCCAAGGAGGTGTGGATGTTACGAATGCGAACTGGTTTGATGAATACCATGCCATAATGAACAGCGGTTACAATGAAAACGAACTGGTGAAATTCTTTTTTGCCGATTACGGTCTGAACCTGCTGGAAGACGGACTGTACTGCCTTGAAGACAAACTGAAAGAGGATCCCGTGACATGCGTCGAGTTTGTGAAGGCAAGCATGGAATCCTGGGTGTATGCGCTGAACAACCCTGATACCAGCGTGGCGGTTGTTATCCGTACATTAAGGAACATGAATAAAGCGGCCAACCGTTCACACCAGGAATGGATGATAGAGCGTTACAGGGACCTGTACCTGCCCGAAGGTAAAACAACGCTGAATACTGTGCTTTCAGAGGCCGACTACCTTTCTAATGCAAGAATACTGCTGCAAAGTAAACAGATCAGCTCCATCCCCCCGTTTGCTGAATTTTACATGCCTTATACCGGTTTACTTCACAAATCCTCTCAAAAATAAGGGATCATGGCAACAAACAACAGTAAAACCTTCTGGCACAGCCTGGCCTTCAAAATGATCCTGCTCATTTTCCTGGCCATAGCAGCTATCCTGGTCCTGATCCTTACCTACAATTATAAAATCACAAAAAACATTGTGGTTACCAACCTGAAGACTGAGGCCAACAAGATCACCGAAAACACAGTCCTTAAGATTGACAAGGTACTTTCGAACATACAGTCCATCCCGATGAATTACTCACCCCTTATCCTGTCGGAACTGGGTAATGAGGAAAAGATGAAATACCTGCTCAGGCAGATGGTCGAAACTAACAAGGACATCTTCGGCGCAGCCCTGGCTTTTGAACCCTATTACAAATCGCCCCGCGACAAATACTATTCATTTTATTATTGCAAGGAACATGAAAAGCTGAAATTCGTATACCTCGGCAATGATAATTATAATTATTTCACGATGGACTGGTACCAGATCCCCAGGGAACTTGGGAAGTCCCAGTGGTGTGAACCTTATTTTGATGAAGGAGGCGGTAATGCCCTGATGTCTACCTATTCCATCCCTTTGTATGTGAATAAGGATGGCAGGAAAACGTTTATAGGCATCCTTACGGTAGATGTCTCCCTCACCTATCTTCAGCAGATAGTGAATGCCATCAAGGTTTACCAGACAGGTTACGGTTATATGATCTCGAGGATAGGCACCGTTGTGACGCATAAAAGGAAATCGGAGATCATGAATGAATCGATATTCTCCATTGCCGATAATAAAAACCTGCCGCAGCTGAGGGATATCGGGCGTAAGATGATAGCGGGGAAAACAGGGTTCGAGGAGATCCCATATATGAACCTGCTTACCGGTAAGCTGAGCTGGATGGCATATGCCCCGGTACCTGCCAACGGCTGGTCTGTAGCTGTGATTTTTCCTGTGGATGAATTCATGGCCGATGAAAATAAACTTTACCGCAGCCTGGTAGAACTTGCAGTTGTCGGCCTGGCCCTTATCTTTCTCGTCATTTTCTTAATCTCCCGCTCAATTACAGGCTCGCTCAGGCGTTTGACGGAAGCTGCGGAAAAATTTGCCGAAGGTGATTTTAATGTGACCCTTCCGCCCATCAGGTCAAAGGATGAGATAGGCAGGCTGAACAACGCCTTTATTTACATGCAGGAGACGCTGGCAAAGACCATCCATGACCTTAAAAAAACTTCCGAAGAACTCAGGATCTCCCATGAGCAGCTTGAGGAATACAACAGGACGCTCGAACAAAAGGTGGATGAGAGGACTACTCAATTAAGGTCCAAAAATGATGAACTCGATGCTGCATTCAACCGTTTGAAGGCCGCCCAGGCCCAGCTGGTGCAGTCGGAAAAGATGGCGTCGCTTGGTGCCCTTACTGCCGGCATCGCCCATGAGATCAAGAACCCCCTGAATTTCATCAATAATTTCTCAGAGCTTTCGGTAGAGCTGGTGCAGGAGATCCTTGCCGAATCGGATAAGCTGACTTCAGCCCTTGGCGAAAAAGAAGCAGATTATATTAAAGGGATATTACAGGATATTGAAGGCAACGTTCAAAAGATCCATGATCATGGCAAGAGAGCCGATAGCATTATCCGCGGCATGCTGCTGCATTCACGCGGCAAGTCGGGCGAACGCATGCCAACCGACGTCAACGCCCTACTGGCCGAATATGTCAACCTGGGCTACCATGGAATGAGGGCTACCGACTCATCCTTCAACATTAAAATTGAAAGTGATTATGACCAGAACATGCCGCAGCTTAACGTTATCCCCCAGGATCTCAGCAGGGTGTTCCTGAACATGATCAACAATGCATGTTATTCGACCAACCAGAAAAAGCAGGAGTTCAAAGATGCATACTTCCCTGTCCTGAAAATCTCTACAAAAGACCTTGGCGACAAGGCTGAGTTCAGGATATGGGATAACGGCAAGGGAATACCTAAAGCAGTCATTGAGAAGGTGTTCAATCCCTTCTATACTACGAAACCTGCCGGTAAGGGCACAGGGCTCGGCCTGTCGATAAGCTTCGACATTATAGTGCAGGAGCACCAGGGGAAAATTGAAGTTGATTCAAAAGATGGAGAATATGCCGAATTCGTGATCACCATTCCGAAGACGGTACTATAGATATACTAAATTGGTATTAACCCCGGGGCGTAGCCCTGGACCCGGGTTCCGCCCCGTCGGGGCGGGGAATCTGCCGGGAGAGATTAAACAGAAAAGGAAAGATTATGGGAGAAGATGCAGTAACGAAAGTTAAGATCATGGTTGTTGATGATGAAGTCGATCTCGAACCGCTTGTAAGACAAAAATTCAGAAGGCAGATCAGGGACGGTGTATATGATTTTGTTTTTGCCCACAACGGGCTGGAAGCTCTTGCCAAGCTGATAGAATATCCCGAAATAGGGATCATACTGTCGGATATCAATATGCCCGAAATGGACGGGCTTACCTTGCTTATGAAGCTGAAGGAGCTGAAGAACCCCGGATTGAAAACGGTGGTGGTTTCAGCTTACGGTGATATGGACAACATAAGGACGGCCATGAACCGCGGCGCTTTTGACTTCCTTACAAAGCCCATCAACTTTGATGATCTCGAGATCACCATCAACAAGACCCTTGACGAGATAATGCAGGTCAGGCGGGGGTTGGAGGAGCATGACCAGCTGATCTCGATACAGCAGGACCTTCAGACAGCCCGGGAGATACAGCAGGCCATACTTCCCAAATTTTTCCCACCTTTTCCCGACCGAAAGGATTTTGATATTTATGCTGCAATGAATGCAGCAAAGGAAGTGGGAGGTGATTTCTTCGATTTCTTCATGATCGATAACGACAGGATAGGTTTCGTGATAGGTGATGTTTCGGGCAAGGGAGTGCCTGCAGCCATATTTATGGCCGTAAGCCGCACCATCATCCGCGCCACGGGTCTCAAGGGCATGCCTACCGAAGAATGCATGAATTACGTGAACAACCTGCTTTGCAGCGAAAGCGTTTCATCCATGTTCGTTACCGTGTTCTATGGAATCCTGAATACCGCCACCGGTGAGCTGGATTATGTGAATGCAGGGCATAATCCTCCATATGTCCTGAATGCCTCGGGGTTTAAAATCGTTGAGCTTACCCGGGGGACTGTACTTGGCGGGATTGAACACTTCAATTACAAATCGCTGAAACTGCAGTTGGCCCCTGGCGACATACTCTATCTTTATACCGACGGGGTGACCGAAGCTTTCAACCGCCTGGGTGAATTATTCGGCGACGACAGGCTTGAAGCCATTTTCTCAGCCAACCTTGAGGCAGATCACAAACAGCTTATAAAGACCATTTTGTCCTCGGTTGCCGAACATGCTTCAGGCATACCACCAAGTGATGATATTACCATGATGGCCATCAGGTACCAGGGAAGATGATGCGTTAAAATCTGTAGATGTAGACCATCTTCGCATCGTTGTCCTTGTAATAGTCAGGGATCTCGGCTTCGAGTTTATACCCGAAGTTCAGATAAAAATTACGGGTGGGAGCGTATTTTTCAAGGCCTGATGTTTCGGCTATCACAAATTTGCCTCCAAGTCCCCTGATGATCTCGTGGGTTTTTTCCAGGATTACCTTGCCAATGCCTTTGCCTCTGAAATCGTTATGGGTGATGATCCAGAAAAGGTCGTAGCCTGCTTCGGTGCCCATGATATGTCCGTAACATGTATATGAAACAGGTTTGCCATCTACTTCGGCAAACAGGAATTTATACTCGCTGTGTTCCTGGTCCATCAGGCCCTCTTCAACCAGTTCCACTGCAACAGGGATCTCAAAATCATAGAAAAAACCTGTAGATTCAGCCATTTCTTTAACGGCCGTCACGTCGCCGGGGAGGACTTTGGAGCGGTAATTGATGTTTAGGGCACTCATAATGAAAGAATTTACGATTTTAAGAAATACGATTTACGATTGAATGTGTTGATTTACGGTTTACGAATGATTATTGGGATAATATACTAAAGGGTGAAATTAATAATTATTCACGGATTTACCCTGAAACCAGGTCTGGAATTTCAAATCATTCGTAAATCGTACGTTAATTCAGCGCGTCCTCAATGATCCTCTCCACAACCTGGGGGAAAGTCAGCCCGGCTTGCTTTGTTGCAGCCACATAACCGCTTTCGGGTGCAATGCAGGGATTGCCGTTGACCTCAAGGATATACGGCTTGCGGTTTTTGTCAACCCTGAAATCAACTCTTACGTAACCCTTGAGCCCAAAGGCATTCCAACAATTTTTTGCAATGACTTTAAGTTCTTCCACCAGGGCAAGGTCCTCTTTTTTATACCTGAAGGTACGGGGGGTGTGGTTGTATTCAAATGAATCTTCAGTCCATTTTGCTTTATAGCCCACTATCCTGTGTTTGCCTTCGGGGTAATCCTTGAACAGTATCTCTGCAGGAGGCATGACTTCCGGACCTTTTTTGCCGCCGAGCACCGAGAGGTTGAACTCCCTTCCGTCGATATACTGTTCGATAAAGAATTTTTTAGGGTTCAGCTTTTTCAGTTTCCGGATGTACTCTTTGTTATTTCCCTGAAAGATGTTTTCTTCATCAAGTCCGAGCGAGCCGTCTTCCCAGATTGGTTTGACGATATACATCTCGTCTTTTTTCAGTTTGCCTATCTGGTCAAGGGTGTACCAGTCGGAGGTTGGCAGCCCGAGGAGCCTCATCTGCTGCTTGCCAAGAACCTTGCTGGTTGTAATGAACATAGCCTCGAGCTGGACTCCTGTGTAAGGTATATCGAGTACATTCAGAATTGAAGGGCTGATATGCAAAAGAGCGCCTGTGCCTTCCATCATTTCAACAAGATTGAACACCACCAGGGGTTTGATCTTCTTAAGTTCTGCTATCACTGCCTGGAGGTGGATGTCAAATGGGACCTCGAACGATTCATAGCCTAAAACATTCAGAGCTTTTTTAATGAACTTCATCTGGCGAACAACATCCAGTTCATCCTCTTTCGGGTTCTCACTCATCCTGTTATACAGGAAGACGACACGGTTGTTTTTCATTTTTATACAGTTTAACTGTTTTCTGAGGTTCAAGTAGCGAAATAGCGAGGTAGCGAAATAGCGAAATTTACTTTTTTCGCTATTTCGCTACCTCGCTACTTCGCTATTTATTCTTTCTTCTGCTGACTCCATTATCCACTTCATCAGCTGCAGGTAGGGGATGCCCTGGAGGTTGCAGATGATGGGCAGGTCGGAATGTTCAGGATGAAGGCCCGCCAGGGGGTTCACTTCCATGAAGCCGGGATTCCCTTCGGGATCCAGCCTTACGTCAACCCTTCCGCCGTCCCTGCAGTTCAATGCCTTCCAGGCATTGAGAGAAACTTCGGCACATTTCGCGGCGATCTCATCGGTTACTATCTTATATACCACAAGATCTTCGCATTCTTCCTTATTGACATAGGTATATGCATCAGCTTCGGCTTTCTGGTTCAGGATAACCTCCATCACGCCTATACAGCGGGCTCTCTCGCCAGTCCCTACAATCGCGACCGTGAATTCACGGCCCGGAAGGAAGGTTTCAACGATCAGTCCCATTTCAAAGCGCGGCATCAGGTCAAGACATATCTTTTCAAGTTCAGCAGGGTTTGTTACCTTGCTCCTGGAGTCTATGCCTTTGCCTGTGCCTTCTCCCAGCGGTTTGACAAACAAAGGATAGGGCAGGTTCACCTTGCCGATATCTTCTTTGCATTGTACGATGGCAAAATCGGGAGTAGGCACTCCGCAGTCCCTCACCACATGTTTTGTCATCCCTTTATGCAGGGTCAGGGCAAGCACCAGTGCGTCTGAAAAAACATAAGGTATCCTGTACGCATCAAGCAGGGCAGGCACCTGGGCTTCGCGCCCGATGCCGTACATTCCTTCGCAGATGTTGAACACCATGTCCCAGCGTTTGCCGGCAGCAAGATGGTTGACAAGCTCGCGCACATGTCCTATGCGGACCGTTGAATAACCCAGCTGCTGTATTGTGGATTCTATAGCTTCGACCGTACTTTCTCGGTCAAATTCTGCTGTTTCTTCTTCAGAAAAACCTTCCTTCAGATAATCTGACCGCAGGTCGTACGTAAGACCAACTACCATAGGCTAGGAAAAATCAGGATATTGGAATTCCCTGTTCTCGAAGTTCCTGAGCCTTGCGTAGCCTTCTTCGCTGTGGCCCAGGTAATAATCGGGAAGCAAAGGTATCTTGCCGCCACCTCCGGGTGCATCGACCACATAAGTCGGGATGGCATACCCGCTGGTATGTCCCCTGAGGCCTTCCATAATCTCGAGGCCTTTTTTTATGCTGGTCCTGAAATGGCCTGAACCTAGAACGGGATCGCACTGGTATATATAATAAGGCTTTACCCTGGCGCGAAGCAGGGCATGCATCAGGTTCTTCATCACGGTTATATCATCATTGACGCCTTTCAGCAGTACCGTCTGGCTTCCCAGCGGTATCCCTACATTTGCAAGTTTCTCGCAGGCTTCCTTAACTTCGGGAGTCATCTCGTCGGCATGGGTAAAATGAATGCTGAGGAATAAAGGATGATATTTTTTAAGCATGGTGACAAGCGGGCGGGTGATACGCTGTGGCATCACCACCGGGACTTTCGTGCCAATGCGGATGATCTCAACATGAGGAATGCTGCGCAGTCGCGAAAGCAGATATTCGATATGCAGGTCGGGCATGGTGAGCGGGTCACCGCCTGAGATCAGCACATCACGGATCTCTTTATGTTCCTGGATGTAATTCAGGCCGGCTTCCCAGGCTTTCACGCCAACATGGCATTTGTCCTTGGCCACCATCCGTGTGCGGGTGCAGTATCTGCAATATGTTGAACAAAATCCTGTGACAAGGAACAATACCCTGTCGGGATAGCGGTGAACTATGTTTTCAACAGGGCTGTCATGCTCTTCGGATAAGGGATCGGCGTTTTCACCCGGGTGAACGATGAATTCATCGAAAACGGGAACCACGCTTTTACGTAAAGGATGATCAGCGTTCATCCTGTCGAGCAGGCTGATGTAATATGGAGTTATTCTTAACGGCAGGGAATGGTTGTTGCCGTCGGGCTTGACTTCGTTATCTGATAATTGGATATACTTTGACAGTTGCTGGATAGAGCGTGCGCTGTTCTTGATCTGCCAGTGCCAGTTATTCCAGTCCTTCAGCGTTGCCTCAGAAAAAAATTCCTGCATAAAGGCAAGAGAACGTTCTGAGATCAGTGATTTGTCGCGGTCGGAGCGGGACTTTAAGTATTCGTCTAGGAGGGAGGCTTCGTCGATGAAGGATTGTTTACTTGGAGGCTCTTCGTCATCGGGGAGTTCTTGACGAGGAATGGCCAGCTTCTCGTTGGGTGATTTTTCCATTGCTTGGTTTTGAATATTCAGTTTATGTTTATAAAAACTCTTTGGTGAAAATTTTAATTAATTCGGGTGAATAAACGTTGAAATTTCAGATTAGTATGTAAATAATAAAAAAATGTTTTTTTACTTTTTTTTACGCGTACAAAAATACATCGCATATCACTCGATTTTTATTTATTTTTGACAATTATCATAAATTTTGTTAACAAGAATTTGTTAATAAACTTCCTCGAAATGAAGCTGTTCTGCAGGCAATTCGGAAGCGGTCCACCAATGGTCATATTGCACGGACTGTTTGGTATTTCTGACAATTGGGTGAGCATTGCCCGTATACTCGGCGAACAGTATACTGTTTACGTGCCCGACCTTCGCAATCACGGGCAATCACCGCATAGTACGGCCTTCGACTTTTCGGTTCTCGAAGAAGACATGCTTGAACTTACCGAAGAATACTCTCTTGAAAACATTGTCCTGATGGGACATTCGCTCGGCGGGAAGACTGCCATGTACTTCGCGCTCCATCATCCGCAGTCAATAAAAAAATTAATTATTGTGGATATCAGTTTGCGTAAGGCCGCTGTGAACAGCGAACACCAGTTGCTGATAGATGCCATGCTGGGTGTTGATTTCACTAAGGTTTCTTCGCGTTCGGATGTGAGCAGGCAGATTGAAGGAAAGGTTCACAACCTGCGCCTTCGTCAGTTTCTTCTTAAAAATGTTTACTGGCGTGATGATAAAACCCTTGACTGGAGGCTTAACCTGCGTGCGATAAATGAAAATCTCCTGAATATTTTTGAAGGAGTGGATGTGCAGGGAAGTTATAATGGGCCTGCCTTATTCATCAGGGGAGGGCATTCTGATTACCTGACAGACGAAGATGTTGCGGAACTGAAAAACAAATTCCCCGGGGCTTTGGTGAAGACCATTCCGGAAGCCGGACATTGGGTTCACGCAGACGCACCCGGGGAATTCCTGGAAGCTGTCAGGGTTTTCCTGGATCAATAGCGGGTTACTTCAATGCTTGAGACTGCAGTTTCAATTGTTATGTAGATCTTCTTCTTGCTGCTGCTGAAGTTTGAAGTCTGATACATCCGGTCTGCTTTTTTATCGAATCCTTTAAAGTTTCGGCTGATCAGGAAAGACTCTGAGTTGATCTGGCAGCCAACGCCTTCGGGAACTTCAACCTTGATGGATGATGCTCCTGCATTCAGTGAAACATGCGTTAGCGGGCTTTTGTCTCCCAGTTTCATTTTAATTGATGATGCGCCGGCGTCGACAGCGATAGTATCTATGATATAATTGGTAAGATCAAGGTTCATATCGGCGGCTCCTATGTCGAATTTCATCTTCCATGCGGGTCTGTCGTTCAGTTTTATGTCGACCTTATTACTATGGACTGAACTTCTCACATGATCTTTTTCGAGTGAAAGGTTGATGGTTTTAACGCCAAGTGTATCTTTCGAGGTGAGTGAATAATTTCCGATATCGCCTGTTTTTTTGAAGCTCAGGAAGTCGGAAGTGACACCTTCGATGGTGAATGAGCCGGCGGCAGCGTCGAGATCAAGCACGCCCCGCATTGTAATCGTATCGCGGGCTACGCTGAGGTCCTGCTCTGAATAATTTCCGCTGTTGTTGTCATTGTCGTCATCGCTCCAGTCGTAATGGTTCCTCCAGTTGTTATGAAAATTCCACCAGGGTGTATGTTCTGTGAGGCGGTTGAAAAAAGTCACTGTGAATGCGAGTACGATGATTACTGCGATTATCTTGTAGAGATCTTTAACCGGAAGCACGGCAATGCCCCAGAATATAAGGATCAGTGGCCAAAGGTTCCAGATGATCCTCCATCCGGAAACTACAAATCCGAGGTTGCTCAGCAGTATGAGGAGTCCGAGTGCAATCAGGATCACTGGCCAGAAAACATGTCTGAATTTCATATGAATATTTTTTAATCGTGAATATTATTTCCTTCCGGTCACAGCATTGATGAGGAGTCCGGCCCCTATGACCACGATAATAACAGGCCAGAGGTCTCCGAAGTCAACGTTCGGAACAAGCTGGTTTACGAGAAAAAGTATGCCAAGGGTGATCAGGACAAGTCCGCCAACAAGGCTTCCTTTCTGTTTTTCGGGAATTTTGCTGAAGGGATCAACAGGAGAGGATTTTGTTTGTGCATCAGTCCTGAAAGGATCCTGGGTTTTGAAAGGGTCGGCCTGTGATGCCTGCCCCTGATCAGGGGGAGGGCCAGCCTGTGAAGCACCTGCCGGTGAGGAGCTGAACTGCCCGAAGGAAACAGGTTTTTCGGGGGTCACGATCCACAGAATGAAATAGATCAGCACGCCTCCGCCTCCTGCCAGTGAAAGAACCACGAAGGCAAGACGAAGGATAAGTGGATCAGTATCGAAGTATTCAGCGAGGCCTCCTGCAACGCCCGCGATCTTGCGGTCGGTGAGGCTGCGGTATAAACGTTTAGGTTCCATTTTGTTGAGGTTTAGATGAAAGCTTAGACGTTGGCACTAAATGAAGGTTACAAATCAGCCGGCAGGCTTCATTTTCTTCCTGTACATGCGGGAGGAGAGGAGTACGCTGAGTTCGAAAAGGCCGTAAAGAGGGATGAACACGATAAGCTGGCTGAAAACGTCAGGGCTGGGGGTAATGACCCCTGCGGCTATAAGTATGACGACCAATGTGTGTTTACGGTACTTTTTCAGCATGGCGGGAGTAAGAATGCTGAGTTTTGTAAGAAGCAGTATCAAAACGGGAAGTTCAAACACAAGTCCCATCAGCAGCGTTAGCAAGGTGATATTGCTGACATAGGAGGTCAGTGCGATCTGGTTCTTTACCGTGTCGCTGACGGTATACCCGCCGAGAAAGTTGATCATCAGCGGGGCAACTATAAAATATGAGAACAGAACCCCGGTCACGAAAAGGAAGAACACAACAAACACCGAACCCCTGGATGCACGTCTTTCTTTTTCGGTAAGGCCCGGCTTGATGAATCTCCACAGCTCCCACAATATATATGGTAAGGCCATGATCAGTCCGGCGACCAGCGAAATATTCATATGGGCCACGAACTGCCCCGCAAGATTGATGTTGATCAGCTCGAAATGCGAAGGGTCAATGCAAAGGCCCGGCATTGAAATTAATTTTCCAAGATGGCAGAGCGCCCGGTAAGTGATAAAATCCTTTGATTTAGGGGCGAGGAGAATGGTGTCGAAGAGAATATCCTTGAATGCAAACGCTACCAGGGAAAGCAGGAAAGCCACAAGTACCGAGCGCCAGATAGTGCCCCTGAGGACGTCAAGATGCTCCCAGAAGGTCATCTCGTCACCCTCTTTATTTTTTTTACTGAAACCTTTTAATCCAAACATATGCCGCAAAAGTAGTGAAATTTAAAAATTGTCGCGTAAATTTGAACTCATATTTCAACCAAGGTGTTTGTGAAGGCGAAACTACCACTGCTGTTTGTTTTACTCTGTTTAAACTGTACTTTCATCCACTGCCAGGATCACTCTCTGGATTTCTATATTCAGAAAGGTATCGCCAACAGCCCGGTTTTAAAGGACATTTCAAACCAGATCCAGGCAAACCAGTATGACAGCCTGGTAGCCAGGGCCGCATATCTTCCCCAAATAAGTTTTAATGCCCTGGTGATGTATGCCCCTGCGATCAACGGCTGGGGATACAGCGATGTGATCACCAACGGGCAGCAGCTGATAGGTACGGTGAACGTGAACCAGCAGATTTTCAATAAAAAAACCAGGGAGACAAATTACAGGAAGTTCGGCATACAGGGCATGAGCCTCGAAAATTCAAGGAAAATCAGCACGAGCGAGCTTAAGAAAGCCATCACGGCCCAATACCTGGCAGCTTATGCAGCTTTCATGGAAAAGAAATACCAGGCTGAGGACCTTGCCACCCTTTCTAACCAGGAGAAAATTCTTAGCCGGTATGTTGAACAAGGGATTTACCGGCAAACCGATTACCTGACTCTCAGGATAGCAACCATGAGTCTTGAGAGGAATATCAGGGACCTCGATGTGCAGTTCCGCAAGGAATATGCAAACCTGAACGTCATCTGCGGGGTGAGGGATACGGCTGTTGCTGCACTAAGCCTTCCTGCGGTGGATGAACATACGGGCCCGGATCTGTCAGCTTCACCGCTGTTTAAACGCTTCTATTACGACAGCCTGCAGATATTGAATGAACGCGAGCTGGTTGATCGTCATTACAAACCCAGTGTGAGCTGGTTTTCCGACGGTGGCATGGTGAACAACATGCCTGCTGAGATTTACAAGAACATGGGTGTCAGTATCGGGATGAGCCTGGGGCTGCCCCTCTATGACGGGAACCAGAGGAAATATCAATATGGAAGGATCAAATCGGAGGAGGACACCCGGAAAAATTACCAGGAATTTTTCAGGTTCCAATATGAAGCACAGTTGAGACAGCTCAAAGAAGAGCTCGGTAAAATAGAGGTTTCCGCCACGGAAACCAGGAAGCAGGTTGCCCTTATCACTGAGCTCATCTCACAGGATCAAGCCTTGCTGAACATAGGATCCTTATCCATCATCGACTATGTGATTGCCCTGAGAAGCATTACCGAAGCACGTCACAACAGCATACTGTACCAGATCAGGGCACAATACATCATGAACGAAATCAACTTCCTGAAACAATGAAGCAGCTGAAATCATTATTTGTTTTGCTGATGGGGCTGATGGCCTTGTTGATCACCCGATGCGGGAGCCCCGTGGAGGAGGGGGAGCAGGCAGTGCGTTCGGTAACACCGGTCACCATCTCCAGTCCCCGCACAGGGAAGATGGCTGAGTACACCGAACTCACGGCAACATCCTCTTTTCTGGTGAAAGCGGTGATCAAATCACCGGTAACCGGCTATATTGAGAAGTGCAATTTTACACCTGGCGACAGGGCAGGCAAGGGGCAGCTGCTGTTCCAGCTCAGGACCAAGGAAGCAATGGCTCTGCAGGGCGACAGCCTCGCCAAAAGCTCTTTCACAGGTCTTATAAAAGTCAAAGCATCCATTGACGGCGTTATCTCGGAGATTGGCCACCCTGCAGGGGATTATGTTCAGGAAGGGGATGCGCTTTGCACCATAGTACTCCCCGAAAGCATGGTATTCCTGCTTGACCTTCCTTTCGAACTTAAAAGTTTTGTACGTGAATCAAGTGACCTCATACTGGTTTTGCCGGGAAACCAGCAAGTCACGGCAAAGGTTAAAACAGTACTGCCTTCCATGTCGGGCGCTTCACAGACGCAGAGGGTCGTGCTTCAGCCACTCACGCAGGTCAACCTGCCCGAAAACCTGATAGCGAGGGTAAGGATTGTGAAATCCCTGAGGCCATCCGCAGTCATACTTCCAAAAGAATGCATACTGAGCGATGAGGTGATGAAAGAATTTTGGGTGATGAAGCTGGTCAATGACACACTTGCAGTGAAAGTGGCGGTGAAGGTGGGTATTATGAATGCCGATTCTGCGGAAGTCATTTCACCTGTATTTCAGAATACCGAACGTATCCTGAGCAGCGGGAATTACGGCGTTGGTGATACGGCGGTGGTAAGGATATTGAAGTAGCGAAGTAGCGAAATAGCGAAAAGCGATATTAATGTATAATCACTATTGGTGCATTGTAAACAAGATTTTTTAATCTCAACAGACCGGCTATGACGGATTATTACAGCAGGTATACCAAGCCGACGATCTTCGTTTTGATCGTGCTGTTGCTGCTTGGGGGGTATTCATATAAACATATGGAGACCCTGCTGTTTCCCGATGTGGTCTTTCCCAAGATCAGGATCATTGCCGATAACGGGGAGCAGCCGGTCGACAAGATGCTGATCACAGTGACCCGGCCTCTCGAAATCGCCATCAAGCGCGTCAACGGAATCGAAACGGTGAGAAGTTCGACAAACAGGGGCACCTGTACGATAGAAGCATGGTTTTCCTGGAAAACCGATATCGAAACGGCAAGGGGGCAGATCGAGATCAGGATCAACGAGATCAGGAATATCCTGCCTCCGGGTTTGAGCCTTGTCATTGAACCTATGAGCCAGAATATTTACCCTGTGATAGGATATACCCTCGAAAGCGAGAAGTACGGGCAGGTAGAGCTTAAAAACGTAGCTATGTTCTTTGCCAGGCCAAGGTTTTCGGAAGTTCCGGGCATCTCCAATGTGTTCGTGAGGGGGGGCAAGACCAAGGAGTTCGTCGTCAAGCCCGATCCCATGAAAATGCTGCAGCTCGGGCTCACTCCACAGAACCTGATCGACGTACTGAACAATACCAATTTCATAGAGTCCAATGGACTGCTTTCTGATTACCGAAGGCTTTATCTCACACTTACCGATTCAAGGATCAATACCCTGGATGAGCTGAAAAACCTGGTGGTCCGAAACGACGGGCACAGGGTGGTTCACCTGGGAGACCTGGCTGTGGTGGAATTCATGGAACAGCAGGAATTCATCAGGATCAATGCCAACGGGCATGAAGCCGTGGTGCTGGACATCGTGAAGCAGAAAGGCACCAACCTTGTCGAATTCACCGATAGAGTTCAGCTAAAAGCCAATGAAATAAGGAAGCATCTCCCGCCCGGGATGAAGTTGCAGACCTATTACAACCAGAGCATTTTCGTTACCGAATCCATCAACAGCGTGCTGCACGCCATATACGAAGGCCTTATCCTCGCCCTTATCGTAGTCATACTGTTTTTGCGTTCATTCAGGGCCAGCCTCAACGTGATCATCATCATTCCCGTGACCCTTGCGTTGACCCTGACGGTTCTTTACGCTTCAGGTATCACTCTCAACATCATGTCGCTGGGCGCCATTGCGGCATCAATCGGGCTCATCATCGATGATGCGATTGTGGTGATAGAGCAGATACACCGGGTGCACGAAGAAAACCCACATAAGGACATCCGTACGGTGGTAAGGGAGACCATCACTATGCTTTTTCCTGCCATGGTGGGCTCTTCGCTCAGCACTATCGTTATTTTCATCCCCTTTGTGATGATGAGCGGGGTGGCGGGCAGTTTCTTCAGGGAACTCACAGCAACCATGGAGATCACCCTGGTCTGCAGTTTTCTTACAACCTGGCTTGGACTGCCGGCCCTGCATCTCGCTCTGGGTTTCAAACACCGTAAGAAAGACCTGGCTGATGAAAAACCGAAAGAAAAACACCTGAACTGGCTGATCTGGTTTTTCGACAAGCCGGTCTTCGCCCTGGTATTCATAGTCCTGCTCGCAGGCAGCGCGGTTTTCTTCATCCCGAGGCTGCATTCAGGGTTCCTCCCCATCCTTGACGAAGGAACTATCGTCTTTGATTACCTGACCCCCCCGGGCACGGCGCTGTCGGCATCCGACGCCATTATGCGAAGGGTTGATACGGTTGTTCTTCATCATCCCGATGTGGCTACCTATATGAGGCGCACCGGCACGAATATGAGTTCAAGCATCAGCATGGCCGAAGGTGTAATACCGCCCAATGAAGGGGATTACCTTATACAGCTTAAACCCGGGCTTAGCCGCCCGACCGAGGATGTGATCTCGGAACTCAGGGCAAAGGTTGCGAAACAGGAACCATCTCTCAACATTGAATTCGGGCAGAGGATTGCCGACCTGCTTGGAGACCTTATTGGCCGGCCCGAACCCATTGAAGTGAAGATCTTCGGAAATGACAGGTCACAGCTCGAGACCCTTGCCATCAGAGCCCAGGGTATACTGGCGAAGATAAAGGGTGTGGCCGATGTGAAAAGTGGCATTGTCATAGAAGGCCCTGTTATAAGTATCATTCCCGACGAGGCGAAACTGGCACAGTTCCACCTGACTTCAGCCGAGCTGCAAAACCAGCTGCAGGCCTATAACGAAGGCGTGAAAGTGGGGGAGGTGCAGAGCGGGGAGCAGATGCTCAGGATACTGCTGAGGTTCACCGATTTTACTGAGAATTATCTTGAAAAGATACGCCGCCAGCCTGTCTTTTCTCCCGATGGCGCTTTCAGGCCCCTTGATTATTTTGCAAGGGTTGAGCTCTCAAAAGGCACTCCCGACGTGACCCGCGAGGACCTTAAGTCGAATATCGTCGTCACAGCCAGGCTCGAACGCCGTGATCTCGGATCAGCGGTCCGCCAGATCCAGTCGGCCCTTGAAAAAGAGTTGCTGATGCCTCCCGGATATTATATTGAATACGGTGGTACTTATGCCCAGCAACAGGAATCTTTCCGCATTCTTTTATTGATACTGATCTCAGCCATCATCCTGGTGTTTACTGTTCTTCTTTTCCTTTTCCGTGACCTGCGGATACCCGTTCTTGTCATCTTTATCTCAGTCCTTGGGACCGCCGGGTGCATATGGGCGCTTTATATCACAGGCATACAGCTTAATGTCGGAAGCTATACAGGTATTATCATGATAGTGGGGATCATTGCCGAGAACGCGATATTCACCGTGAACCAGTTCATGACCACTATGAAAACCAGCGGAGGGGATGTTGACCGTTCAATCAATTATGCCATATCCATGCGTATACGGCCCAAACTGATGACAGCCATTGGCGCTATACTGGCACTCACTCCTCTTGCGATGGGCAAAGGTGTTGGGGCCCAAATGCAACAACCCCTCGCGATCGCCGTGATCGGGGGATTCATCGCAGCAATGCCCCTGTTGCTTTTCGTGTTCCCTTCCCTGCTAAGGTGGATGTACATCAAGGGCACCAGGGAGGAATCTACTCCAGAATCCTGATCTCCCAGGTAACAGGCAGCGCTTTTTTCAGGGTTGCTGAAACACCGCAGTATTTATCCTGTGATAGTGTTACTGCCTTTTCGAGCTTTTCCATAGCAAGGTCTTTGCCCCTGAATTCGTAGGTTATATGGATGGATGTGAACTGCTTCGGATGTTCTTCAGTTACATCCCCGTCCACAACCATGTTGAAATACTCCACCTCAACCTTCATTTTCTTAAGGATAGAGATGACATCCATGCCTGTGCAACCTCCCAGGGACACGAGCAGCATGGATTTCGGCCTGGGGCCAAGATTGTGGCCGCCTACATGCTCATCGGCATCCAGCATGATCTCATGCCCGTTGGCCGTGGCTTTAAATGCCATGTCGGAGGTCCACTGAACGTTTGCTGATTGTTTTGACATCTTACTCCTTCTTTCCGGTATTGATATTGAACGGTGTATATAACGGGCAGAAACGGAATATGCTCGTAAGCACAAAAACTACAGCCAGCACAAGGAGAATAATGCCCAGGACACCGGTTACGATTTTGGTTGCAAACAATACAACAAAGAGGATTGCGATAAGGATACGTACAACGATATCCACAGTTCCCATGTTCTTTTTCATGATGTTTTGGTTTTAGATTAATAATAACAGGTACAAAAATAAAAATAAATAGTGATAGTTATGCGATTTATTGTAAAGATTTTATTTCTTTGCTTGAAATATAGAATAACAACAGATGATCGCTCTCGGGGTGCAATTTGCCACTGATGCACTTAAGACCCGGGCTTAGGGCAGGTTGGTGAGGAGGTCATGGAAAAGCTGATAAAAGCAATAGCAGCCCTTGAGCCCTTCATTTGCAGGCTGTTATCAGGAATACGGGGTATTCTTTCGTTTTCCCGTTTCCGATATCTTTTTTAATGACGAAGCAAGTTAAATGGTTGATATTTCTGAAGCCATGAGCTGAAAGTTCATGTGATAATTTGCCCGGGTCAAATCCTTTATGGCCTGTAAACGACTCTTCATGAAAACTCCCGTCTTCGGGATACAGGTCGGCAATGGCAAGAACGCCTCCGGGTTTCAGAAGCAAGCTGAATTTATAAAGTATCCTGTTGATATCTTCCACGTGGTGAAGCACCATCTGGGTAAAAACCAGGTCGAATTCATCCTCGTAAGTGCCTTTTTCAAGATCAAAATATACAGGTTCCAGATTGTGTATCTCTTTTTGTGAGATCTTTTCAGTTATAACATCGATCATGCCCCGGGAACTATCCATCAAGGTGATCCTCCCGAGGTGGTCTTTCAGCATGAGGCTTAATAAGCCTGTGCCTGCCCCGTATTCCAGGGCCGACATATCCTTGTCCATATGAATAGCCTTAAGCAACAGATCTGCAATGGCCCTGGAACGTTCAACGTGAACCGGGTTTATATCCCATTCCTTTGCTTTCTGGTCAAATTCGTTCATAATTGCTCAGATATTTAGACAAACCGTTATGGATAATATCCAAAGATAGTGAAAAACAAGGAATTTTATACCATCGCGGGACTAACAAAATAAACTATTGTTAAAACCATGTTCTTCAAATAAATATTCTTTCAGGAATTTATACTTATTTTGCATGCTGGCTTGTATAATATTCACTGACGACAGATGAGAGTGATCTTAGCAATAGGGACGGGAAGTTTTATAGGAGGGGTATGCCGTTACTTACTATCCCGGGGAATCCAGGCGAAATTTCTTTCAACTTTTCCATTCGGCACTCTTGGTGTCAACATCCTTGGTTGTTTTGCCATAGGAATTGTGATAGGGCTGAGCGACCGGGGCAATCTTTCACAGGAATGGAGGCTGTTCCTGGCAGCAGGCATTTGCGGAGGGTTCACCACATTTTCGGCATTCTCAGGCGAAACCTTCGGCCTTCTCCGCGACGGGCAGTTCTGGTATGCTCTGGCTTACATCACTGCCAGCATTGTGATAGGACTTATTGCAACATTCAGCGGTTTCTCGGTAATTAAATTATTCTGACCATGGAAAACAACCCCAATGCCAAACTGCTCCGGATCTTTATTGGTGAGAACGACAAACTCGGGCAGCAACCTTTGTACGAAGCTATCGTCTTTGAAGCCAGGAAACAGGGATTGTCAGGTGCGACCGTAAGCAGGGGGATCATGGGATTTGGTGCAAATTCAAGAATCCATACAGCCAAACTGTTTGAGATTTCATCAGATCTTCCGCTTGTGATAGAGATCGTTGATACTGAAGAAAAGATCAGGGAATTTACTGTTACGGTCGAACATTTATTTGAGCAGACCAAATCGGGAGGCCTTATAACCATTGAAAAAGCCGAGGTTATCCGTTATAAAGCCGGAAAATAAAAGGTGTTGTACATCCCCGGGCCGGGTCAGGTAATGATCATTAACCCCGACAAGTTAAACACTCTCATCAGTATTGGCGGTTTTTCCCTTTGAGAACGGGTATGCCTGTTGTCAACCGCCGCATTATTTTGGCTGAATCAGGAATGGATTCACGCCCAGCTTCTCTACAATATATTTTATTACCAGCTGGGCTTTCACGCTGTTCCCTGCTTCATCCAGGGGGGGCGAAACAACTGCAATGCCGAACTTACCGGGACAAACTGCCAGAAGCCCGCCACCGACACCGCTTTTTGCCGGGAGGCCTGAAGAGAAGAACCAGATACCCGAATCATCATACAATCCTGCGGTTGCCATGACCGGAAGCGTATACATGACAGTTTCGGGGGTAACCACTTTCTTTTTTGTAAGTGGATTAACACCTCCGTTAGCCAGGGTTGCTGCCATTACAGCGAGGTCTTTGGCATTCACGTTGATTGCACACTGCCTGGTGTAAATATCTGTTGTCTGAACAGGGTCGAAATACATTCTTCCATAGGCAAAGAGCAGATGTGCTATAGCCTGGTTGCGGAGGTTATCTCCTGCTTCGCTGATGTAAACGGGCATATTGAGGTAAAGAGGCCTGCCTGCAAACTCACTCTGAACGTTGAGAATGCTTTTCCACTTTGCAGCAGAATCGGCTCCTTTGATAAGGCTGGTGGCGGCAATGGCCCCCGGGTTCACCAGAGGGTTTATCTCCTTGCCTTTTTGAAGCTCAACAGCAATGATAGAGTTGAACCTCATCCCGGTTGCATCCACCCCGATTTTGTCCATTAAAGCCTTTGGGCCTATTTCCTCTATCACTTTTGCCATGGTGAAAACCTTGGATACGCTTTGAATGGAAACCATGGACTGGACGTCACCTTTTGTATAAACCTGCCCGTCGGTCATCACGATCGCAATACCGAAGATTTTCGGATCAACCTGTGCCAGCTCTTTAATGTAATCGGCATTCTTCCCCTCCTTAACATCCTTGAATTTTGTATAAGCCTCATCCAATGCAGCCTGGATCTTTTCCCTGCTGAGCCTATTGTCTGCCTGGGCTACCAATATACATGGACGAATGATTACAAACAAGGCAATGATCATGAAAGTGAGCATCCCTGTCCTTGTAATTGAATTTTTCATTGTTTGTTCCTCCTTAAAAAATGATTACTGAATCTTAAGATTTTTTGTAATTGCCAAAATATCTTTACTTTTTCTTGGCATAGAATATTTTGGAGAAAGAATACTTAAAGCTGAGGTTTATCTTGGTAGCCTGGGAAGTGTAGGCTGAGCTCTCACCAGCGGCTGCCATATAGTTTTGTCTGTATATCCATTGAAATTCCACGCCCACCATCACGTTTTGCCAGGGATAATAGAGGAGATTGGCTTCCACAAAATGCCCTAAATGATAGGCATCCGGTTTCTGGCCGTCTGAATTCGTAATCGTCGTATTTGACCAGCCGACAGAACTTGTAAACTTCTTGCTCCAGTTCAGGTCGACAAATGCCACAAGTCCCAGGTCAGGCAATGCAACCCCAACTATGGGTTTCGTTTTGTCACCGGGATTATTTTTGATACCAATATCCACCGGTGCATCGTTGAAGTAGTTTTCCACGCCTGCTCCGTAAATGCCCTGCAGATGAAGTACAACAACCTTTCCGATATTAATGCCGGAGCTCAGGCTTATGCCCCAGCCGATGGCACTCCCGCTAAGGTTCATGGTATCCAAATGGGCCTGGTCACCCTGGTCCTTCCAGCCAATGTACCGGGCAACACCGCCCAGCTGAATATAACCCCATTTCTTTCCCGTATAGCGGTAATGACCGGTAATGTCGGGAAATGGGTAATGTGATTTCACACCGGTCAGTTCTACACGGTCGGAATAAACCCCCTGGTCGCCACTGGCACCCGGCATCTCCAGAGCAAAAACAAGGAAATGGTGTTCCTTCATGATCGGCATGTATCTCACTTGCACATTCCTGAAAAACAGCATACCGCAAGGGCCCCAGTATTCGAGAGTGTTTGGGAAAACATCCAGATCCATAAAGGCACTCTCTGTTTGCCCTGCTCCGAAGTGACCCAACTGGCCATAAGCATGCCTGAGCCTTATCGTGGTCTGTCCTGCGTTTGCACCTACCCCGAACATGTCAAAATCAAATACCGTCTTGAATGCGCCCCATTTGGTTTGCATAGAGCTTTTTACACCAAACCTGGTCTGACGAACACTGAAATAAAAATTCCCATCGGTCCCGAATTCGTTTTTGTAGGAAGGCAGCTTGGAGGGCCGCATTACATCGTACCACTGCTGGTTGACCTGGTTGAAGTTGTATCCCATGTCGGTCTGGGCAAAGCCATAAACCTCAAACCATTTTGAACTGTCGGCCTCCTGCGCCCTGGTAGTTGATATCCAGCATAAAATCATTAAAATAAAAGTAAATTTCATCCTTTTCATGAATTTTTCCTTTCATTAATTTTTAATCTCTCCCGGTAAATTCCCCGCCCCTCTGGGGCGGAATCCGGGTCCAGGGCTCTGCCCTGGGGTTAATACCAATTTAATTGTTATTATTCAACATTAATGATCATGCAATATTACGCTTGATTTGAACCGATGTCAATAAGGATTGATAGCTATTTTTTTAGATTTACGGTCTAAATTTATAATAATTTCCTCCAGGAATGATTACAGATGAACAACCGGACTTCAATTATTTATGTGATTCTTGTCACATTTCTGATTTGCCATTTCCATAAATCGTAATTTTGGTAAATACTGTCCATGATGGATAACCTGGATTGATGAAACGGATAATCTCAGCTATTTTTCACCTTTATTATGATGGTTTCCGAAGCATGACCACAGGTAAAAAACTATGGTTGATCATAGCTTTGAAACTGGCCATCATGTTCCTTGTTCTGAAGCTGTTTTTCTTTCCTGATATTTTGAAAACAAACTACCACACCGATAAGGAACGCGGTGATCATGTAATACTGGAACTAACAAAAAAAAGATAAGGTATGAATTTTATTGATTTTTCGCTGGTCGACTGGTCCAGGGCGCAGTTCGCGCTGACTGCCATGTACCACTGGCTTTTTGTCCCTCTCACCCTGGGACTGTCGTTTATCATTGCATTTATGGAGACTATCTATGTTAAAACGGGGGATGAAGAATGGAAAAGGCTCACAAAATTCTGGATGTCGCTGTTCGGGATCAACTTTGCAATAGGGGTTGCCACTGGGCTCATCATGGAATTCCAGTTCGGCACAAACTGGTCGAACTATTCCTGGTTCGTAGGTGACATCTTCGGTGCACCACTTGCAATTGAAGGGATCATGGCATTTTTCCTGGAAACGACTTTTATCGCGGTAATGTTCTTCGGATGGAATAAGGTCAGCAAAAGGTTTCATCTTCTCTCAACCTGGCTTGTCGCCATCGGCAGCAACCTTTCTGCATTATGGATACTTGTGGCCAACGGCTGGATGCAGCTGCCTGTCGGGATGAAATTCAACCCCGACACCGCCAGGAATGAGATGGTTGATTTCTGGGCAGTACTGTTTTCCCCCATGGCCATCACGAAGTTCCTGCATACCGTTGCATCAGGCTATGTGCTGGCAGCCCTCTTCGTTACAGGCATCAGCGCATGGTTCCTGCTTAAAAACCGGGATGTGAAGCTTGCAAAAAGAAGCATAGTCGTTGCATCGGCTTTCGGACTTATTGCTTCATTGTTTATAATATACACCGGTGATGGCTCAGCCCGCACCGTGGCTCAGCACCAGCCCATGAAGTTCGCAGCCATGGAAAATCTTTATAAAGGTCAGCAGAATGCCCCACTGGCTGTTTTCGGGATTTTAAAACAGGATAAAACTGTGCCGGGTCATAAAAAGATGGATTTCCTCGCCGAGATTGAAATCCCGGATGTGCTGTCTTACATGGCATTTCTCGATCCCAATGCTTATGTCCCCGGCATCTATGACCTGGTTCACGGGAATCCTCAGCATGGTATCCCTTCATACACTGACAGAACAGAAAGCGGCAAGACGGCGATTGAAGCCCTGGCAGCTTATAAAAACGCGAAGACCGCCGGCAACGACAGCCTGGCGAAGGTTTCGCTAATCACATTTGAAAAACACTATCCTGATTTCGGATACGGTTATTATGCCGGTCGCGATGTTCATGAACTCATTCCCCCGGTGGCAACCAGCTTTTATTCCTTCAGGATCATGGTATTCCTCGGAATTCATTTTCTTGCACTCTTCCTGGTTTTGTTGGTACTGACTGTCAGGAACAGGATAGAGAATAAAACTGTGATACTGTACACCGCGCTCTGGACCATCCCGCTGGCATATATTGCCTCAATGCTTGGATGGATAGTTGCCGAGGTGGGCCGGCAGCCCTGGGTTATACAGGATATACTTCCCACGATAGCGGCTGTATCGCAGCTGAAGTCATCATCGGTACAGCTGACTTTCTGGCTGTTTGCTGTTCTCTTTACAGGCTTGCTGATAGCCGAAATCGGCATCATGACGAAGAGGATCAAAAAAGGAATTTAAAGTTTAACAAGTATAAAAAGACATAAGATGTTTGAATCATTATCATTATTGTCACTGCAGCAGTACTGGTGGATCATTATATCCTTACTGGGAGCCCTGCTGGTTTTCCTTATGTTCGTGCAGGGAGGACAAACGCTCATATATTCCCTCGGTAAGACTGAAGATGAACGGACCCTGCTGGTCAACCTGCTTGGTCGAAAATGGGAGCTGACCTTCACTACCCTGGTCACCTTTGGCGGTGCGTTTTTTGCATCATTCCCCCTGTTCTATTCAACCAGTTTCGGAGGAGCTTACTGGGTGTGGATGGCCATTCTCCTCGCCTTTGTCGTCCAGGCCGTGGCTTACGAATACCGAAGGAAACCGGGAAATTTCCTGGGCCAGAAGACTTTTGAAATATTCATGATCGTAAACGGATTGCTGGGTACGGTTCTCATAGGAACCGCCGTTGCAACTTTCTTTACAGGTTCGGCTTTTTCGGTGAACAAGATGAACTTATTGAATCTCAGCAGCGGGGTAATGCCGATAATCTCAGAATGGAAGGGCCCTGCGCACGGACTTGAAGCCGCCCTGAACCTGCAAAACCTGATTCTCGGGCTCACCGTATTTTTCCTTGCCCGGGTGCTGGCCCTGCTGTACTTTCTCAATCGTGTGGGCCATGCCGCAATTATGAACAGGGCCAGGCAGCAGCTCTTTCATAATTTCATTCCCTTCCTGGTGTTTTTCCTGGCCTTTGCTATATGGCTCATGCTGTCCCCGGGTTTCGCAGTGGATCCTGCAACGAAAAAAGTCTCCATTGAATCATTCAAATACCTGCATAACCTAATAGGACTGCCTGTAGTAGCAGTCATGTTCCTTCTAGGAGTGGTGTTTGTGCTTTTAGGCTGCCTTCGTGCCATAACCTGCTTTGAGAAATGCCATACCAAAGGGATATGGATCACGGGCTTGGGGACGATACTGTTAGTATGGGCCTTGTTCCTGCTTGCAGGTTTCAACAATACGGCCTACTATCCGTCGACCTATGACCTTCAAAGTTCCCTGACCATCGAGAACAGTTCATCAAGCCATTACACTCTTGCTGCCATGAGCTATGTTTCATTACTCGTGCCATTCGTTTTTGCATACATCTGGTATGTATGGCGCTCAATGGACAAAAAGAAGATCACGGTGGAAGAACTGCAGTCAGAAACCCACGTTTATTAACCGATTAACCACATCCGCATTTATGATAAAAGAAATCATACTGTTTTTCACCTGGCCGCTTGTAATCTGGGTATCCTACGTGTTTGTGCGCTGGGCTGTAAAGAAAGCAGAACAAAATTCCTGAAGAGTTCACTGACCCCGATCGGGCACCACATGTTTTTTCAGCAGGCCTGAGTAAAAACCCATCAGCTAACTGCCTCATAGTCGCGGGAGTTGCGCCGGAATTATTTTGTCTTTTTTTGCTGATTTCAGCTGTAAAGAGTATATTTACTTTCTCAAACATTTTATCAGAAGTTCATATTAACATACATTTTGCCTTTTTTACATATGGAAAGCACAATACGGGAAGCATTGGAAGTGATTGATCGTATCTCCGGGCTTCAGGATAAGGCGGAATATGCTTTGAATTTTCTGAAGTCATATGCCGAAAGCGAAGATAGCAGCAAGAGTTCTGAACCCTCGCAAACACTTCAGGAAAGTGAGGAGAGATTCTTGTCGATTATTGAGAATGCCTATGTCGGTTACTTTTTTATTGATAAAGATGGTATTATAAGGGGAGTAAATACGGCCTGGGTCAGGCTTTACAAATACGGATCGGCGGATGAGATCATTGGCCACCATTTTGCTGAAATTCAGAAAATCGATGATAGAGCGCTTGCCAACCAGTTTGTTGCAGGCATTATGCAGGCAGATCCCAGGTTCATGAACGGTGAATTCAGCAGGCTTTGCAAAGATGGTTCCATAGGGTATCATTCTTTCACTGCCCACCCGGTATCTCATGGCAATGCTGTTACAGGGATTGAAGGGTTTATTATTGACACCACCTTAAGAAGGAAGGCTGAAGAAGAACTAAAAACCGCCAATGAATCACTACTTGAAGGTGAGAGGAGGCTGATGAACCTGTACACCAATATGAGTGAAGGTGTGGGGCTTCACAAAATGGTTTTTAATGAACGAGGAGTTGCTGTGAATTACAGGATAGTAGGCATCAATCCGCAATTTGAAAAAATTCTCGGTTTGAGTGAAAGCGATGTGCAGGATAAGTTGGCAACAGATGTTTATGGAGTTTCTGAACCCCCGTTCTTTAAAGAGTATCTTGACGTTGTAAAAACCGGGAATCCATTTTCATTTGAAGTGTATTTTCCTCCCATGGACAAGCACTTCTCAATATCTATTTCACCCTGGGACAGGGATGGTTTTGCAACAATTTTTACTGACATCACGGAAAGGAAAATAGCCGAGGAAAAATTGCTCGAAAGCGAAGCCAAATTCAGATCACTGGCTGAGAATTCTCCTTATGCCATCCTGATTTACCAGGATGACCAATGGGTTTACTGTAATTCTGCTGCAGAAGAGATCAGCGGTTTTACTGCTGAAGAAATTTATAAGCAGCATTTCTGGGAAATCACCGATCCGGAATACAGGGAATATGTGAAGGATATCGGAAGAAGGCGGCAGAATGGAGAGCATGTTAAATCCTCCTCTGAATTCAGAATTGTGACAAAATCCGGGCAAAAAAAATGGGTGTTTCTTACCGGCAATACAACTAATTACGGTGGGAAACCTTCCGGCATAATTTCAATAGTGGACATCTCCGACAGGAAGAAGATGGAATTTGATCTGCAGGCTGCAATGGAGAACGCACAGGAATCTGATCGGCTGAAATCTGCATTCCTGGCTAATATGAGCCATGAGATCAGGACCCCGATGAATGCAATTCTTGGATTTTCGGATCTTATCGGTCAGCCGGATACAAACGAACAGGAACAGAAGAAGTATACAGGTATCATAAAGAATGCCGGGAAGAGATTGCTGCATATTATCGATGATATTATCGATCTTGCAAAGCTTGAAGCAGGGCAGATTGAGATCTCGACCGCCCCCTGCAATGTTTATGAGCTTGTCAATGCGACAGTTGAATCTTTCAGGAATATGGCTTTGCTTAAGCAAAAGCCCCAGCTCAGCCTGGTTGCCGATTTGAAAGAGATTCAGGCCGGCTGGGAAATTGAAACCGACCCTTTGCGGCTGCAGCAGGTGCTGGATAACCTTCTTACAAATGCCATCAAATATTCCAGCAAAGGATTAATTACAGTCGGGGTAAGGAAAAAGACTGAAAATTCACGAGAAGTTTTGGAATTCTTTGTAAAAGATACGGGCAAAGGCATACCACAGGAAAAGATTCCGATTATTTTTGAAAGATTCAGGCAGGTTGAAGAAAACGAATACCATGAAGGAGCAGGCCTTGGCCTGAGTATCTGCAAAGCATTTGTTGAAATGCTTGGAGGGAGCATACAGGTTAAATCCGAAGTTGGCAAAGGCAGCGAATTTACTTTCTGCATACCTTTTATCCAGGCAAAGACCAGCAGAGAGCTGGCTGCACATGGTAACCTGAACAATTCAATTAATCTCAGGGGGATGACTATCCTGGTTGCCGAAGATGAGGAGGATTCATTCATTTACCTTCAGCAATTACTTAAAGAAACAAAAGCAAGATTGTTCCGGGCGGAGAATGGAGATATCCTCATGGAATTGATTTCTGAAACGAAACCTGATCTCATCCTGCTCGATATCAATATGCCTGGGAAAACAGGTTATGAATGTCTGAGAGAGATACGTGAAATGAATTACCCGGTCAAAGTTATTGCCCAGACTGCTTATGCGATGGCCGATGAAAGGAAACGTTGTCTAGAATCGGGCTGCGATGGCTACCTGGCAAAACCATTCAATAAGAAAGCGCTGTTTGAATCTATTGCTGAAGCTCTGAAGTGAGATGGATATTGACAGAAGCTTCCGCAGGATGTAGTTAATAATGCAAAAGCATTTTTTTCAAGGTTACAAACATGGAAAAGAAGAATTCCCAACCAGACCTGTCGTCAGAAATACTTAAAGCAAGCGAAGAAAAATACCGGATGCTGGCTGAAAATATTTCGGATATAATCTGGACTTATAATATGGATGCCGGCCAGTTCACTTATATCAGTCCTTCAGTTTTTGAAATGAGCGGGTATATGCCCGAAGAGGTATTGCAGAAAGGATTTGCTGCATTTCTTACACCTGAATCAACCGAAATGCTGATGCTGGATATCCAGGGTGAATTGCAGCATTTTTTTGAAACCGGGAAAGCCAGGAAGTTTTATAGCAGGGAAGTCCAGATCATCACAAAACAGGGAAAGAAAGTCTGGTGTGAAATATTAACCCGGTTCAAGACAGGTGTAAACGGAGAAACTGTGGCAATCGGAGTTGCAAGAAATGTTGATAAGCGAAAATATGCCGAGGAGGCAGTGCTGCAGGAACGCCGCTTGCTTAGAACATTGATTGATAATTTGCCTGACACTATTTATATAAAAGACAAGGAGGGGAGAAAACTGATTGCAAACCCTGCAGATTTAAAAGTGCTGGGATACTCCTCCGAAGCAGAGGTGATCGGGAAAACGGACCTGGATCTGTTAAATCCTGAAATCGGAGCACGCGGGTATAATGACGATATGGCTATACTGCGGCAGCAGCAACCAGTTATAAACCATGAGGAAGATTTCATCGATTCAGACGGGAACCACCGCTGGTTATATACAACGAAGATGCCCTTGTTTGACGGATCCGGAAGTATTATGGGACTTGTCGGTATCGGGCGTGACATTACAGAAAGGAGAAAAACTGAGCAACAGCTTGCAAAACAAGCAAAAGAGTTAGGAGAGCTTAATGCGACAAAGGACAAATTCTTTTCCATTATAGCTCACGATTTGCGCAGCCCCTTCAATGTATTTCTCAACCTGACACAAATATTGGAAGAAGATTTTTCCTCGATGAGCCCGGAGGAAATGTTTAAGTTTATCCGGTCCATGGGAACCTCAGCTTCCAACCTTTTCCGCTTGCTCGAAAACCTCCTGGAATGGTCGCGAATGCAAAGAGGGATGATCAAAGTCGATCCAGTGTCGTTTTTATTGCTGCCAAACGTTAAGTCAAGCCTGGATCTGGCCAGGGAGTCAGCCAACAGAAAGGATATTGAATTCACCTATTGCATACCCGGGGATCTGTTCGTATATGCCGATGAAAAAATGCTCGACAGCACCCTGCGAAACCTGTCGTCCAATGCGGTGAAGTTCACACCCAAAGGAGGGAAAATTATTATCGAGGCAAAACCAATCTCCGGAACAGTAGTTGAGATTTCAGTTAAAGATACAGGGATTGTCATGAACAAAGCGATGATTGACGGCCTTTTCAAAATTGATGTTGATATAAACCGCAAAGGTACAGATGGTGAACCGAGCAGCGGGTTGGGTTTGATCCTGTGCAGGGAGTTTGTCGAAAAGAACAGGGGAGAACTCAGGGTTGAAAGTGAAAAGGGGAAAGGCACAACATTCTATTTCACGGTGCCGGTCCAGGCACGGTCATGATCTGGTGAAAGAGGATACCATCAGAATACCCGGATGATTCAAGGCTTCAGAGCCTTATCAATCTCTATTTTTAATCCTGTTTTGAATTTATCCGGATTACTCAGTCCGTAATCAAAGGCGAATTTGGTCAGGTCGTTTTTAACTTCCTTTCCATTGGTCCATTTTACCACGTAAAGAGCCTGGGAATTGATGTCAAAACGCGAAACTGTCTTTACCTGGGATTTGTCATCCGTATTGATCACTGCAAATCTGATCGTCCCGGCTTTTATCTCCTTGCTGTAAGTTCCGTACATGAGTTTTACCGTATTCTCTTCTATGGACTGGTCTATAGGACAACGTTCATCGGGATGGAAATAATACACTTCAATTTTGACTGCGGATGAGGACTGGGGTTTGTTCTGGGAGTGCACCCGCTGGGCGGTAAAGCCAAACAGCAGGGCTATTGTAATAAAGGCGAAAAGTCTCATACTTAAGGATTAGAATTTTGATCTCCTGTCGAGTTCCTTCAGCAGGTAGTCTTTTGTTTTTACTCCTACAAATCTATGAATTTCTTTGCCGTTCCTGAACAGTATCATTGTTGGAATGCTACGGACCTTGAAACCTGCCGCCGTTTTCTTCTGTTCGTCCACGTTAAGCTTGGCAATGCTGACACTCCCGTCAACTTCTTCGGCCAGCTCATTCAAAACAGGGATCATCATTTTACAGGGCATGCACCATTCGGCCCAGAAATCGACCAGCACAATACCTGATTTCACCTTGTTTGAAAAATTCTGGTCGGTGAGGGTTAAGACCTTTTCACTGGATTTCACATCCTTCAGGCTTTTCATGCGTTTCCTGGTGTTCAGGATAAGAATCCCGAACAAAACAACCAGCGCTCCGAGTACAATAAAAGTAATCCACATACATTTCTTTGTTTGATCAGGCAAAGATACAAACAAAAAACAAATTAGTGATAATTATGCGATTTAATTAATGACAATGATTTTCCTGAAATCAGTTTTTCCATTAGTGTATAATTCACAGATATACGTTCCCGCCATAACTTTCGATGTGTAAAACTCAGCCTTGTATTCCCCTGCCTGAAGAAAATTGTTAACCAGGCTCACGATGTGCTTCCCAAAGACGTCAATGATATCGATTTTAACATTTCCGGGGGTGTTGATATGATAGGGGATATTGGTCATAAAGGTTGAAGGGTTCGGATAGTTTGGCAGAAGTTGGTTATCGGATGGGATTATACTGCTGACCGGTTTTATCCCCAATGGGTTAAAGCCATGAGGGCCCGGGGCTGCCGGGGTATACCCATGGCAAACCGAACAGGTTTTAAGTGTGCCTGCAAATCCCTGGAGCGCAATATTCTGAACATTATCTTCAGGTCTTTCGGAAGGCAGGATGGAGTGAGGCGAGCTATGGCAGGTACTGCAATACAGGCCGCCATGTCCTTTTGATTGACGGAAGAGTTTACCTTGCTCTTCAGCATAATTCGGACCATGGCATGCAGTTGCACCGCAGGAGGGTTCCTGGAGCCATGGGTTTCTACCATTTGCAATGGTATTTCCAACATTTGCTACACTTCCATGGCAATCCTGGCATTTTGATACATTACCTCCAGCTACGCCTGCACTGTGCATGGTATCACGCCAGCACTGGGTATTCGGCCCCGGATGGCATTTGTAACAATCAGCAATGGTTCCTGTATTGATAAAAGCTCCGTGCTTCTGGTGAATTGCCTGGGAAAAAGGGGGTGTGCCGGCCGTTCCTGTTGTTCCAAGTGCATTATCGGCATGGCATTGAGCGCAAAGAATAGGTTTGTTGGCAATGTTGAATCCCGACACGGACTCATGAGCCTGAAGTATTGCCATTTCACTGGAATGGCAGCCTGAACCGACGCAACTGATCTCATGAGATATTGGAATAACACTTTGAGTGGATGCTATCTGGGATCCCCCGGATGCATAAGCTTTTATCAGGGTAAGCTGGTAAGGTGTAGATGTCGTTGGCGTGGCATCCTGAAAGGCCGTGATCGGAATCCCTGTAGCATAATGGTAATTGATCGTATCGGCGTTTTGCATATTCCCTGTAAGGCCATTTCCGGTAAGCCCGATATTGGGTGCCGGATTTACCCCGAAAAGATGCTGGACATAGGTCCAGAAATTGGTTTTGCCGGCCGAATACGTGTTGCCGGGGATTTCATACGTCACATAAATCCCGCTTGAATGAGGCATAACCGTGGGCAGGTTCGAAACATCACCTTTAAGTAGTACATGAGCCTTTTGATTATTATAGGGAGGCAGGATGCACATGTTCGAAAAGTCCAGGTTTGCGCAATGCATTCCAAGGTCGTTCCAGGCAATCACCAGGTATTGAGAAGTTTCGGGCCTGGAGGGTCTTTCAGGTTTAAAAGAGATCAGAAGAACCGGAACAGAGATCCCGAAAATAAGTAAAACGTATAATTTTTTCATTTTTTCTAAATTACAGGAAGATATTTATTTATCTAGATGTAAAGATAAGGACAATATTGTTGTTTTATTCACAATATTTTGATATATTTTACATATATTAATTGAATAAATAAATACTGGTGTAAAACAGAAACATATTATTTTAGCAAAGCAGATGAAAACACACTTTTGAGTTTAGTTGGAATGAAATTTGGCCGGTGTAATCCGTTTTTCCAGGGAATATGAAGTCAATGATCCTTTCAAAGTATGACCCTTCAATCGCAGAGCTTGGCAGGCAGCTGATCGCATTCCTGCTGTTACAACTCCCGGGATCCTCAATCTTATCAACGAGGGGCTTAAAGCATACCACAAAAGAAAATAAAGCGCATAAATATCACTAATTGAATTTTTATCCGTTACTTTGCAAATCATTATTTGGATGAGCATATAAAATAACGACCATGTCAGAATCATGCAATATTAAAAAAGAGCCTGTTCCTTTCAAAGCCAGGTTAAGAACCTGGGAATTCTGGAAACCCATCCTTTTTACTGCTTTAGGCGGATTAGGAGGCTTTTTGTATTACCGTTTTGTCGGCTGTGCCTCGGGTACCTGCGCAATCACAAGCAACCCTTACGCAAGCATTGCTTTCGGAGGCTTTCTCGGATTCTTTATTGTCAATCGCCCATGTGCCTGTTGAGACGAATAAATCAATATTGACAGTATGCCTGATTTTCGGTTGAAGGTTTTTCATTCTGTAGCTTCTCACCTGAGCTTTACAAAAGCAGCTGCAGAGTTGTTTATAACACAACCTGCCGTCACAAAGAACATCCAGGAGCTTGAAAAAGAGTTTGACATCCGATTATTTGAGCGGAAAGGGAGCAAGATCATCCTGACTCCTGCAGGTCAGATCCTGTTGAACTATACCCGGCAGATCGTTGGTGTTTACAAGCAGATAGAGTTTGATTTCAGTATCCTTAAGAAGAAATTTTCGGGCAGTCTGCAATTAGGTGCAAGTACAACCATAGGCCAATATGTATTGCCGCCTGTACTTGCCAGGTTTTATGAGAGGTTCCCGCAGATCAAACTGTCGTTGATCAATGATAATACAGAAAAGATTGAAGCGGCATTAATTGATAAGCGGATACAGCTGGGAATGGTTGAAGGCAGGACAAAGAACAAGGATCTTAAGTATATACCTTTTATAAAAGATGAGCTGGTTCCGGTTGTTCATACCAGCCAGCCATTAGCCAGGCGTAATGAAATAAAATTAGAGGAATTAAAGCAGATTCCTATAGTGTTCAGGGAAAGAGGATCCGGAAGCCTTGAGGTTATTGAGCACGAGCTTGCTTCTCATAAAATTCAGTTATCAGAACTGAAAGTAGCAGTGTACCTGGGCAGCACCGAAAGCATTAAGTCTTTTTTAGCCAATTCCAATTGCCTGGGTTTTATTTCTATTGCAGCAATGGCAAAAGAAATCGCGAATGGTGAGTTTAAGATCATCGATATTCCGCAACTCGACATACCTCGTACGTTTTATTTCGTCCATCTTCATGGAAAGTCTGACGGGTTGGCCGATACTTTCATGCATTTCGCCCTCCGTCATTATAACCAAAAGTAATTAAGCATAAATTTTTATGTCTGGGGCAACGCCCTGGATGTCCCGACATTTGCAGTCCTCAATAATTCAAAAAGGACCGGCAAATGAATCAGAAAGAAATAGTACGCAAACTTGTTTTTATACTCGCTGCAGTTGCATGCCTTACACCCTGGATTGAGCCTCCTGTAGCCTTGTTCCTGGGAATTATATTATCACAGGTAATCGGCCATCCGTACGAAAAATATAATAATAAGGCGACCAGTTTATTGTTGAAGATTTCAGTGGTTGGGCTGGGTTTTGGCATGAATGCATTCGAAGCTGCCAAAGCAGGGAAGCAAGGAATCTTGTTTACTGTTGCCTCGATAAGCCTGACTTTAATAATTGGCTTGATCGCCGGCAGGCTAATGGTTGTAGGCAAGAAAACATCAATCCTGATATCCACGGGCACAGCAATCTGCGGCGGCAGTGCAATCGCTGCTGTAGCCCCTGTGATCGGCGCAAAAGAAAACGAGATATCGGTTTCATTAGCTACCGTATTTATCCTGAATTCCGTTGCCCTTGTGCTTTTTCCCTTAATCGGGCTCTGGCTTCATTTAAGCCAATCCCAGTTCGGCTTATGGGCTGCAATCGCTATTCATGATACCAGTTCAGTGGTTGGTGCAGCGCATAAATTCGGCGCTCAGGCATTACAGATTGCCACGACAGTGAAACTTGAAAGAGCTCTTTGGATCATACCTGTTTCATTTATCATGGCCATGGCTTTTAAAAGCAGTAAAAACAAAGTGAAGCTTCCCTGGTTCATTCTGTTTTTTGTCCTGGCAATGATTGCAAATACCTTCCTGTCACAATTACTTCAGGCAGATCAGATCATTGTTTTCCTGGCCAAACGAGGCCTTACTCTGACATTGTTCCTGATTGGCGCAGGTCTTACCAGGGAAGCTTTGAAAACTGTGAGCTTCCGGCCTATGATACTCGGAGTGTTTCTTTGGGTGTTGATCTCGGTGAGTTCATTGTTCGTGA
>Ga0073936_10000764_pt1 | contig 50501 bp, 31 predicted proteins | sample AliMusrvi5mmetaG_FD_87041 | JGI IMG/M metagenome (GOLD analysis project Ga0073936, IMG submission 87041) | Freshwater lake bacterial and archeal communities from Alinen Mustajarvi, Finland, to study Microbial Dark Matter (Phase II) - Alinen... | ecosystem: Environmental > Aquatic > Freshwater >...
CAAGGCGCGCTGAGGGCGCATGTCCCAATGGACCTGCAACCGAAGCGCAACGCCGCCGCCGGGCCATTTTCAACACAACCCGCAGGGCTGTGGCTCTTTTCCGATTTTTCCGCGTTGCTCGCTCGGGCAAGGTCATTCGGACATTGCCGCTTCGCTCGCGCCTTGAAAAATCAAAAAATAGCCGACAGCAAATGCTTGGCTATTTATCATTCAGCACACTAACCTGAGGGGGCGCTCTCCCTGCAACTCGGCTCCAGCTTGGTTTGCGCCGGTTTTGTCGGAGGCATCCGGTTGCGGCGCCTTTTTATCTGGCTGATGCGCCCCTTTAATGAGGTGCGTGAGGGCTTTGACAGCGAGTTCTGGAACGGATACCGGTTTGGCGATGTAGTCGTTGGCTCCCCTCAAAATGGACTGGGTGCGGGCTTCGAGTTCGTTGCTGGCGGTGATGAAGACCACCGGGGTTGACTGGTGGTCAGGCTGCTTGCGCAAGGCAGTGCAGACTTCATAGCCACTGATGCCCGGCAGTCTGACATCGAGGAAAATCACATCGAAACGGTTGTTTTCCAAGAGGGCCAAGGCAAGTTCCCCGGTCGGCGTGCCGATGGATCGGATGCGGCTTCGGTCCAGCGCGGTGCGAATGATGCTTTGGCTGACCAAGTCATCCTCCACGACCAGCGCGAGGGGGGCCGGAAGGTTTTCGGCAGTGATGCCCGTTTGCGCCAACTGGTCGAGTGCATCAATGGCTCCCGCAATGGTGCGGGAGGTGGATGCGGTTGATTTCGCCTCCGGTTTGCCAAGTTGCTGGGCGAGTCCCGCGAGGGCCGAGGTGAGATGGGAAATACGCGAGAGTCCCAGTTCGGCGGCGGACGCAGTGAGGATGTCGCCGCAGGATTTAATGACGTGAAAAGCTTCCGGCGCGACGCCCTTGGAACGGGCGACTGTTTGCAAGGCTCCGTGCATGCGGGTGAACGCCTCGGCAATGTCCGCGCAAAATTTCTCCCGTGCCTGCTGCAGCGGGTTTTCGGGGGTAGGACCGGCTTGAGGTTCGTTCAGCCGGAGCATTTCGTTGATCGCTTGGAGCACTTTGGACGGCGGAGTTTCCGCTTTCACTTGGGAGCGGATGAGTCCGGCCGCCATTTCTTCGCTGGTGCCGGTTTCCAGATAATGGTTGGAAAGCAGGAGAACCGGTGTTTTTCTCAGGTTTTCTTCCTTGCGGATAAACGCGAGCAGGTTGAGGCCGCTGATGTCCGGCAGCATCAAGTCAAGAATGACGAGGTCGGGTGGAGCTGTCTCCAACTCCGTCAACCCGTCGTTGCCGTTGAGGGCGACTGCCACCTCGAATCCCTCGGCTACGAGCTTGAGCTTGTAGGTTGTCGCGATAGTCAAATCGTCGTCGATGATAAGAATCTTTTTCATACCCGAGGGAGAGCGTCGAGCTCCTGCCGGAGCAGGCCGAAGAATTCCATGCATGCCTGTTCCAGAGACGGCTGCAGGGCGAGCATGGCGGGGAGATCGGCGGCCGTATCCATCGCCCGGCAAATGCAGGTGGCTCGCGCCCCGCCAAAGTTCCCGCAGGAGCCCGCGAGTTTGTGCGCGTGCCGACGGATCGCCTCGGTATCGCCATTACTCAAGGCATCGAGGAGTTGCTGGTAGAGTGCCGGGGTCGTGTCGAAGAACAACTCCAGCAGGGTGATCAGCGTTTCAGGGTTTTCAGGCGGGTCGATCTCCCGCAGTTCATCGAGGCGGCTGCGGTCGAGGGTGGGAAGATCAGATGGGGAATGGGGGGAAGCGTCCGACATGGAAATACCTAGTGGGAGGGAGATTAGCGGAATGACATGCCACTTCCAGAACATTTCGTGGGATTTGCGTCCGTTCTTGGAAGCTGTCCAAAAAATTGGGGGGGATTACGCGAGGGAGGTGCTTGCCTGCCAATCATAAAAGAACACCTGTGCCCAGGGTCCCTCGGAGACCAGCGAAGCGGACCAATCGCCACCCAAGTCCAGAGACATCATGCTCCAGCGGTCTGCTTCCGCCGGATTCCCATCGACCTCCACAAGCCGTGCGGGTTCCTCCGGTCCCACGGAAACCGTGAACCGGTTTAAGGGGAAGGAAAGCCCGGCCCCCAGCGCTTTCACAAAAGCTTCTTTGCGCGTCCAGCAATCAAAGAAGGCTGCCTGTTGCACCGCCTCCGGCAACCGCTCCAGCGCCGCGACTTCCGCTGGGGAAAAGAAGGCGCGCGCCAGCGGCATCGCTTCGGGCAGGGGTCGGTGATGTTCCATATCCACTCCCACCCGGCATCCGGGCGCGACAACCAGCAGACCGCGATCCGCCGACTGGCTCCAGTTGAAATGGAGGGGGCCGGCGGCGCTTTGATCCTGAATTTCGGGTTTGCCATGGGGCCCCGGCGCAAGGTGCAACGCATGAGGATGCACCTCAAGGTAGCGTGCCAGGATTTGCCTGCATGCGCCGCGGCGCATGAGGAACCGGCGCCGGTCAGTGGCGGAGTGAAAGCGGGCCGCGCGGCAGCGCTCGTCTTCCGAAAGAAAGCCCTCAAGCGCATGCCCGGCGTGGCCCTCGGGAATGAGATTCAGGCGCCATACGTGGATATCTCCCTCGGCAATGGCGCAGGATGCAGGCGCGTTTTTTGGGGAGTCACGGTTCATGGTTTTCAGATCAAAATCTTTTTGCCTAGTGTTATATTTAAACATCGTCAATGGGGCGCTCAATGAGCCCTGTTCTTTACAAGCCCCGACCGCAGGCGCACACTCATTGCCCATGAAGGAGACAAATCCCGCTGCGAAAAGAAGTGCGCTCCTCAACAAGCCGGTTTGCCATGCGCCCCGTGTTTTCAGGAAGGATTCAGGGCTGGCCCCCCTCTCGGTGGCCTGCCTCCTGTTGTTTTGCCTCTGTGTCAGCCTGTTGGCTTCCCCCGATTATTTCCCGCTGGAAAAGGGCAATTACTGGATCTACCGGGGCGAGACGAAGTTTCTGGTTCCCAAGAAGAATGCGACTGAGGAAGAAAAACAAAAGGGCATCGCGAATGAGGGGAAAAGCGAGGTGCTGACGTGGAGGATGGAGGTCGTTGATACGGCCACCCGTGACGGTCTCTTTGCGGCGCTCATCAAAGGGGCTCCCTTTGACCTCTCGTGGTATGAGCCCGGCAAGGTGCGGGGGGATTACTTGATCGTCCGTGTCGGGACGGCGACATATTATCTCTTGAGCGGCCAGGCGGCCCTGGATGCCTGGGCCAGGGTCAAGGACGAAACCCAGTCGCTCGCCGAGCTCGACAAGAGCGGCGAGTTGTTCCTGGACGCCCCGCTCATGGAGGGGAAGGTTTTCGGCGGCGATTTTGTCAACCTGGCCCAAGGCCGCTACTGCTGGCAGGTGGAAAGCGAGCGGGCGTTTAACCCCAAGCGGTTTCCGGCGGCGGGCAAGCTTGAGGGTGCGCGCGATTTTACGCTCGTCTATCGCACCAACCCCGACCATCAAATCCTCGACTTCGTGCCCGGCTTGGGCATCGTCGGCTTCCAATACGTCCACCACGGAACCCTTTCGGAGACCGATCTGGGGCTCATCGAATTCGGCCGGGCGAAGACCGGGCGCAATGAGTGAGAGAGAATAAATCCGGCAGCCAGGAAGCCGGAATCACGACAGGAACAGCCGCCGCGTTGTGTGTTGGGCGGTTTTGCCGAACCGAAGCGCTACGGGGCCGGGATCAATTTCTTCACCAGCCGGTCGATGCCTTCCTGTGCGAACTCGCTGGGCGGATACTGTTTTTGCGCCTTGAGATACCAGGCGAGGCTGGAGCCTGTCTGCCCTTTTTGTTCGAGTTGCTGCGCGGTGCGCACACAACGGACAAAGTCGGAGGCCTCGGTGCTCAGGTTGGCCCGCAGTTGGTTGAGCTTGGTGTCGTCAGGGAACTCTTGATACGCGTGCTCGATGCCCTCCCATGCGCCGGCGTTGTCCCCGCGTTTGGCGATCTCCGTGCTGCGGGCGATAGCCGCCTCGATCTGCTGCATATTTAGGAGCACTTTTTTAAGCTGCTCCTGCCGTTCGGGATACATCGCCGTGGCAGCGATGAAGCGGAGTTTATCGTCGAAAATCTGCCGGTAGTTGTGCTGGCTGATTAACTGTTCGAGATCGGCGATGGCTTTGCCCTGAAGATCGCCCTGCGCGAAGATCAGGCCGGCGACCTCCGCAAGCGCGGGGTTGCGAGGCCAGAGGGTGGTCGCCTCGCGCAGTTCTGCTTCGAGGGTCGCGCGGTCCCCGCTCACGGCAGCGTTTTTGGCCTTCGCCAAGTGCAAGGCGCTGACGGTGCGGGCGGTTTCGATGGCGGCCCGCGGCTGGGAACTGTCAAAATCCTTGGCGATCGTCTCGATTTCCTTGACCAGCGTCTCCGCCAGCGCGTAGTCGCGCACGTCGAGCGCGTTGATGAGACGGTTGCCTTTCTGGGTGAACTCAAGCGCCTTGCGCTTTTTTTCGCGGGAAAGGGTGCGGATTTCCGGCATGTATTCGCCCAGGATGAAGGCTTCGCCGAGCCGCTTGGAGGCGCTTTCGACCTCGTTTTTACTGAGCAGGAACGTGTAGGCGTCCACCCCTTCGCGCACATCGCGCATGAACTCGTTGGCCAGCGAATCGATCACCCCCACGGTCAGGGGCATCCCCGTCGCCTTGAAATAGAGCTCGTCCATCCCCTGATCGTTGCTGCGAACCTTGACTTTTTGGTCCTTGCTGTTGGAGGAGGAGACCATCTGGCTGCTGCCGAGGCTGGTGGTGCCATCGCTAAAGAGGCGGCGGTAAAAGCGCGTAGCCACAACAACATGCTGGAAGCGGCGCTGGAAAAAGAGTTGCAGGATGAGCGCTTGGAATTCGAGGCGGACTTGTATTTCGGAGATTTCCCGTCTGGCAGTGTTGGTGGCCGCGACCGCCTCCTTGGTGAGATCCTGTTTGGCGCGGTTGGCGGCAAGGCGGGCATTGATCTCCGCCAGGCGCTGCACATAGGGGGCTGTCGCGGTGATCGGCGATGTCGAGGCGGTTTTTCCCTTGCCCGGGGTGCTGCTCCCCCCGCTGATGGAATTGGTCTGGCTGGCGACATGAACGTTCCATTCGTTCTGCTTGCGTTGGCGTTCGAGTTCCTCGATGGCGGCGGTCCGCTGGCGTTCAAATTCCTGGTTGGCCATCGCCAGGCGGTCCTGTTCGCGTTTGGCGACCCAAATGCTGTAAACACCGTCCGCCAGGGCATCGCACAGGCGGGCGTCGATGGGGTAGTTCGACGCCTGGGAGAGCAGACGCCAGGCTTCCACCGTGGCCGTCGGGCTATCGTTCTCCGGAGCCAGCTTGGTCAGGATGGTGCGAATAAGCTTTTGATATTGAACATCGTTGGCTTCCGTTTCCTCCGGGGCATTGAGGTATTTCTCAAACCGGGCCTGATAAAGCCGCTGGTTGGTGATGTTCCAGTTCTTGCCATCCCAAGAGAGGACTTCATTGCCGGGGTTGAATACCGGCAAATCCTTCCCCAGGAAGGAGCCTCCGGGTTGCGAACCCTTGCCGGAGGAAGAGGGCGCAGGCGCTGCGGGCTCGGGGTTGGACGGCGCGGGAGCCGCTGGCTGCGGGCGGGCGGGGGCGGCGCTCGAAGGCGCATCGGGGACCTGGGCGCGCAGCCCTGACGCGACACAAAGGCAGAGGAGAAGAGAAAGAGCGCGGCTCATGTTTTTATAAGACCCTTTACGGTGAGGATTCCCTTGTCATCCACTTCGACCGAAAAATTGAAGTGCTGGCCTTTTTGGATGTTCACGCTGTTAAACTCGGCGGGAATGAAGACGGGCAGGACTTCGTCGGAGGCGCCGGTGTTGACCACGACCGAGAAAAGCCGACCGGCCTTGGTGGACGAGGCCAGGTAGTTCCAGATGACGCCGCTGATTTTGTAGCTGTTGCCGCGCAGGCTGTTGGAATTTTCCAGGTAAGCGGGGACGTCCAGGGAAGCAAGCGTGCGGTAGGGGTCATTGACGCGGCCCACAAGGAAATGGCCTGCGGAAATCGCTCCCACGACCAGGAACAAAACCACGAGAATCCAAACGGGATGAATGGCGAAACTTGCGCGACGGGCCATGACGATTAATATCTACGTAGGAAGAGCACACAATGCAACCCGCTTCTCATCGCTACTCCCACCGGCTCCGGATGCAGCCAAGGTAGGAGATGATGAGCCCGATGCAGACATGGCAGCCCAGCGCCCAGATGCAAAGCGCCCCGAGGGAGAGGTCCGTGGGAGTGACCGACTTGACGATTTCATAGTAACGGGTCTCCTGGAGGGTTTGAAGGATGCCCGACCAACTCCAGTAGGCGGAGATGAAGGGGCGCGTGAGCCAGCGGAAAAACTCCGGCAGCCCCAGCACCGCACCGGAAAGGGGCAGTTGGAACCCGACAAGGTAAATGGAGACCAGCGAAGCCTGCTCGGGGCTTTTCATCATGCTGGAAATGGCCAGGCAGGTGGCGGTCATCGCTGCGTTGGCGAGGAAGAGCAACAACACCTGGTCCATCAAGTCTCCGGGGATATGACAGACGAAGCTCACAAACACCGCCATCCAGAACGACTGCAAAGCCACCAGTACCGAAAGGAAAGTCGCCTTGCTCGCCAGGTAGCTCAGGGGGCGCAGGCCGCCAAGTTTTTCCTTTTCAAAGATCAACCGCTCGCCGGCGATTTCCCGCGCGGAATTGTTCGAGCCCATCAGCGTAAGCAACACCACCTGCATGATCACCAGGCCGGAGACAAGCTGGCCGATCTTGGCGGATTGGATTGTAAACGCATTCGCCTCGCGAAGCTGCTGGATCACGTTGACGTCCGACGTCATGCTCAGATTCTGAATCTGAGGCAACCCCCCCAGCGCGAAGATGACCACCAGGCACGGGAAGCCCAGCAGGAGGGCGAGATGCAGGTAAACCTGGCTTTTGTCTCGGAAAAAAATCCGCCAACGCCGTTCCATGAGCACAAAAAACTGGGTGAAAAAACCCGGCGTTGTGGTTTGATTCCGCGTCGGCTGCGGCTCTCCCTCGGTTTCGGGCTCGGGCCCGGAGGGGGCGAGGGGTGGTTGGACAGGAGCGGAGGGGAGCAGCGAAGCCTGCCGGGGCACGATCTCTTCCGTTTCCGGGGCTGGAGGCAGTTCGAAATCCCCGCGCCGTTCCGCCCATGCCTCATGCCATTCCTGGGGAAGCTTTTTTGCGAGCTTGGGAAAAACGTCCTCGGCGCTCTCGACCTGGAAGTATTCCAGCAAACCGGGCGTCGTCCCGTGGTAAACCATCGAGCCTTGGTGCATCACGATGACCGAGTCGCAAAGCGCGATGTGGCGCAGATTGTGGGTGACCGCCAGCACGATCCTGTCCACGCCGCGCGTGAGATCATACATGAGGCGCATGATTTCCTGCTCGGATTTCGGATCGAGCCCGCTGGTGACTTCGTCGGCGATGAGGAGCGAGGGGAACGTCGCCAGTTCCAGGGCGAGGCCCAGACGCCGTTTCTCACCGCCGGAGAGCACCGCCACGCGCCGCCCGGAGATGCTCATGATGCCCACCTGTTCGAGGATGGACTTCGCCCGGAAATAACGTTCCTGCTGGCTCAACCCCACAACGCGAAGGCGCAACGCGTCGAGCATGCTTTCCCATACCGTGAGATGGTCGAAGGCGATGCTGAACTGCGGCACGTAGCCGATGTCGTAGGGGGCGAGGTCTTCCTGGGCAAGGTCCCTCCCCGCCCACTGGACGTTCCCCTCGGTCGGTTCATGCACCCCCGCAATTACCTTGATGAGCGTGCTTTTTCCGCTGCCGGCCGGCCCCACGATGCCCACGAGTTGACCTGCAGGGATGTTGAGGGAGACGTCGCGCAGCAACGTCTGGGGGGACTGCGGATTTCCCACTTGCAGTTGAATATGATGGAGGGCGAGCACGGAGAGGACTTTACGCGGACTTTTTCCCGTTTACAATTTCAACCATTGCATCGCACTCAGATCGCAGACTAACTTTCCGGCATCCATGACTCCCCCAATCAATCCTCCCGTCCGCCAACCCATCCGCTGGGGCCGCGTGGCCGCCTGGACAGGCGGTGCCCTGACGCTTCTCGCCTTCGTGGGGTATTTCCTCTCCACCTTTCTGCTCAACCGCTACCTGCGCAGCGAGGCGTTCCGCACATTGGTGAGCGAAAAGACCGCCGCTTTTTTCCGGGTCGAGGGCGAATACCAGCCCATCCACAACAACGGCTTTTCTTTTTACTCCGACGGATATGACGCGCGAGGCGAGGCGGGCTCTCCCCTAAAGGGATTGCGGGCGGACCAGATTCGCGCGGACTTTGAACCCGCCGCGCTTTTTGAAGGGGCCTGGCAGGTGAGCAACGTGCAAATCCAGCGGGTGAAAATCACGCTCTCCAACCTTTCGCCCCAGCCCACCGCCCCCGCCTTTGGGTTCGGAGCGCCTTCCTCCGCTGCCGCCTCTTCCGGGCGCCAGTTCTCGTGGATTCCCAACCGCTTCGAGCTCAAACGCGCGCGAATCGAGGAGGCCGATTTTCAATGGTCCGCACCCGTCGGCACGGGAAGCCTGCGCCAGATGCGCCTCCTGCTCGAACCGAGCGGGCACGATCTCCTTGTCACCGGCTACGGCGGGCGCTTGCAGCAGGCCGGGTGCCCCGAGTTTACGGTGGATCACCTCAAGCTCCGGTGCAGTCCCCAGCGGCTCTTCCTCACCGACAGCCTGCTCCATCTGGGCGAAGCGGAGAGCTTCGAGGTCAGCGGGCAGGCAGACCGGGGCGCGGCTCGTGCGCTCGATCTGCTCGTAAAGTTTAACGGCGTTTCGATCACCCCCTTCCTGCCCGTGGACTGGCGGGCCAGGGTGAAAGGGAACGCCAGCGGGGACGCGCACATCACCGGTTCGTTCGCGGATGCCGCTTCCATGGAGGCCCGTGGCACCCTCGCTCTCGCGGGCGCGCAGCTTGAAGCGCTGCCCCTTTTGGACAGGATCGCCAACTTCACCAGCACCCGGCAGTTCCGCCAGTTCGCGTTGCAGAAGGCCGAGGCCGCGTTTGTTTGGACGAAGGCAAAGCTGACCGTCAGCAAATTGATTGCGGAATCCGAGGGGCTCATCCGCCTGGAGGGTGGATGCACGGTGGAGCGCGGCACGTTGCAAGGCGCGTTTCAACTCGGCGTGACGCCATCGAGCCTGCGCTGGCTGCCCGGTTCGCGGGAGCGGGTGTTTACGCAGGATCGGGACGGTTACGTCTGGACCACCCTGCAAATCAGCGGCCCGCTGGACCGCCTCCACGAAGACCTGAGCGAACGCCTCGTCGCCGCCGCCGGGCAGGAGATCATCGACGGGGTCAAGGGGAGCGTCGAGACCGGAACCAAGGTCATCGAGAGCGGCGCGAAAACCTTGTTCGACCTCCTCAAAACGAGCACCCCCTGACCAGCCCGCAATTTTCATGTCCGCCGATAATCTCACGCCGATGATGCAGCAGTACCAAAGCATCCGGCGGAGCCTGCCCGCAGACACCATCCTCATGTACCGACTGGGGGATTTCTTCGAGATGTTCTTCGAGGACGCAAAGGAAGCCTCGGGGATTCTCAACGTCGCCCTCACCAAGCGCGGGGCGACGCCGATGTGCGGCGTCCCGGCGCAGGCGGCGGACGGCTACATCGCCAAGCTCGTCGCCGCCGGGCGGCGCGTGGCCATCTGCGACCAGGTGGGCGAGGCGCAGCCGGGCAAGATCGTCAAACGCGAGATCACCCAGGTCATCAGCCCCGGCACCATCGCCGACCTCAATCTGCTCGACGCCAAGCGCAACAACTACCTCGCGGCGGTCTTTGAACACGGCGGCGTGTTCGGGTTCGCCTTCGTGGACACCAGCACGGGCGAGTTCCGGCTCACGGAACTCGCCGACGCCGTGGCGCTGGAGGACGAACTGGCGCGCGTGGCCCCCGCCGAAACGCTCATCAGCGACGAGCAGCAGGACGCGCTCCCGGCCATCCCTTTCGCCGTCCCGTGCGAAGGCTACATTTTCCTGCCGGACCACGCCGGGTTCACCCTGCGCGACCATTTCAAAGTGCAGTCCCTCGACGGCTTCGGCTGCGCGGGCATGACCGCCGCCACCGGCGCGGCGGGGGCGATCCTCCATTACCTCAAGCACCAGATGCGCCGCCAGGCGGGCAATCTCCAGACGCTCTCGGTCTATCGCAACAGCGGCTACATGATCGTCGATGCCGCCTCGCAAGCCAACCTGGAGCTGGTGGCCTCGTCGCGCGGGGCGCGCAACATGAGCCTGCTTTACGCGCTTGACCGCACCGCGACGCCGATGGGCGGCCGCTTGCTGCGGCACTGGCTCCTCCACCCTCTGCGCGAACTGGCCCCGCTGGTGGCGCGCCAGCAGATGATCGAGGATTTGCTGGGCGACGCCTGGCTCCTGAGCAAGCTGCGCGAGGCGTTGCGCGGCATCCGCGACATCGAGCGCACCGTGGGGCGCTTGAGCGCGGCGGGCGGCAATGCGCGGGACATGCTCGCGCTCAAGACTTCGCTCGAACAACTCCCTGAACTGCGCACGCACCTGGCCGCGCTGCTCGACGCCAAACGTTTCGGGGCGCGGGATTGCGCCGCGCCGTCGCTCGCCGCGCAGATTCACGGCGAAATTTCCGAGTTCCCGGCGCTCGCGGGCGAACTGGGCCGCGCGGTGCTGGACGAGCCGCCGCTGGCGATCAAGGAGGGAGGCATCTTCCGGGACGGTTTCGACGCGCAGCTCGACGAGCTCCGCGCCGCCTGCCGCGAGGGCAAGGACTGGATCGCGCGCCTCCAGCAGCAGGAGATCGAAGCCACCGGCATCAAGTCCCTCAAAATCCGCTACACCTCGGTCTTCGGCTACTTCATCGAGATCACCAAAGCCAACTTGGCGAGCGTGCCGGAACGCTACCACCGCAAGCAGACGACGGTGAACGGCGAACGCTTCATCACGCCGGAGCTCAAGGAGATGGAGGGCAAAATCCTGGGGGCCGACGAACGTTCCAAGAGCGTCGAGTATGAGCTTTTCCTCGTCCTGCGCGAGCGGGTGCTCGACGAATTGATCCCGCTCCAGCGGACTGCGGCGGCCATCGCCGCGCTGGACGCTGTCGCCTCGCTGGCCGAGACCGCGCGCATGTTCGGCTACTGCCGCCCGGTGTTGAGCGAGGGCACGCGCCTGGTCATCGCCGACGGACGCCATCCGGTGCTCGACCAGAGCCTCGGGGAGGAAAAATTCGTCCCCAACGACGTGGAACTCGACGGCGACACCCACCGACTCCACATCATCACCGGGCCGAACATGGCCGGTAAATCAACCTACATCCGGCAGGTCGCCCTTCTCGTGCTCATGGCGCAGATCGGGAGCTTTGTCCCGGCGGCCAGCGCGGAGATCGGGCTCGTGGACCGCATTTTCACACGCGTGGGGGCCAGCGACGACCTCTCGCGCGGGCAATCCACCTTCATGGTGGAGATGAACGAGACGGCCAACATCCTCAACAACGCCACCGAGCGCAGCCTCGTCATATTGGATGAGATCGGGCGCGGCACCTCCACCTTTGACGGGCTTTCCATCGCCTGGAGCGTGGCCGAGTATCTGCACGACGCCGTGGGCGCGCGCACGCTTTTTGCCACGCATTACCACGAGCTGACGGACCTGGAAGTGACCCGGCCCGGCGTGAAAAACTACAACGTGGCCGTGCGCGAATGGAACGACCAGATCATCTTCCTGCGCAAGATCGTCCGCGGCGGTGCGGACAAGAGCTACGGCATTCAAGTGGCGCGGCTGGCCGGGCTGCCGGGAGCGGTGCTGGAGCGCGCAAAGGAAATCCTGGCGAACTTGGAGCTCGCCGAACTCAACGCCGACGGCAAACCGAAAATCGCCGAAACCCCGAGCAAACTCCCCCGGGTGAAAAAGAAAGCGCCGCCGCCCGAGGGGGACAGGCCGCAGATGTCGTTGTTTTGATGCACCTTTTCCTATTATGGCTCCGCATTTTGAACTCAACCGATTAGCTGATCGTTCCGATGCCGCACTGCTTGAAGAGCTGCGTCGCGTCGCATCTTTGATCGAAGCCGAATTTTTGTCTAAAAAAGCCTTTGATACTCACTCAAAGGTTTCTGCGGATACTTTGCGGAAGCGATTTGGTAGCTGGGAAAAAGCACTGACGGCGGCTGGACTTTCGCACTTATTCAATGGATGTGGATTAACCGATAAAATTCGTAAACAGTGCGGTCGCTTCATGAGCGAGGCAGATGTTATTGCAGAGCTGCGTCGCGTCGCCGATGAACTTGGAACGCAGACCATAAAGCAGGATGACTTCAATTGCTACGCCAGTATAGAAGCTGGGACAGTTCGTAAACGCTTTGGTTCTTGGAATAATGCTCTTCGTGCCGCTGGTCTGTCCGTTACACCACTTGGGAGACGTTACACTGACGACCAATGTTTCGAGAATCTTCTTACGGTGTGGACGCATTACGGTCGCCCTCCCATGCACCGCGAAATGAAATCTTCCCCGTCGATAGTCGGCCCTAAGGCCTACATCTTACGTTGGGGCACATGGAACAAAGCGCTTCAAGCGTTTGTTGATCGCGTCAATTCAGATGAGACGGCAATATCAGAAATTACGTCGCAAACTACTGTAGAAGAACCTGCCGCGATGAAGACTGCAACAAAGCGGCGTGCCGCCGAGGCGGATGTGCGTGACATTCGTATCGGTCTTCGCTACTCCGTTTTGAAAAGAGACAGTTTTAAGTGTGTTCTATGTGGTGCCTCTCCCGCGACAAAACAGGGATGCATATTGCATGTCGATCATATTATTGCGTGGTCGCGTGGAGGGAAAACCGTCCTGACAAATCTTCGCGCCCTGTGTGAGAGGTGTAATATCGGTAAAGGCGCCCAACTTGAGTGAACGAGGGCAAACGGGGCATCGCACTTGTCCCAGCGGGACAACCCGATAGTAGCCCGGCGTTTTAACGCCGGGTTCGCATGCAGGAGCGTCTCGTCCCGGAGGGACGGCTGAAAAAAGCGCACATCAAGTAATTCAAGTCCAAAGATACCTCTCGTCGTACTCGATGCCGTGTTTCGTGAGAAACGCCAGATACTCCTCTTGGAAACTCTTCGTGCGATGATGTTCTTTCTGATTCGCGATGTAGGCGATGGTTTCCGGTAGGTGGGAAATGCTCACGCTGAACGCTCCATACCCTTCCTGCCATGCGAAGTTGCGCGCCTGGGGGAAATTCTGATGCACCCAAGTGGAAGAACCTCCCTTGATCAACTGAACGGCCTTTGCGATGGGTAAAGTCGTGGGCATGGAGATCAGGAGATGCACATGGTCGGCAACGCCGCCGATGGCGCGCGCCGTCATCCCATTTTCCCGTGCGATGCCGCCCATGAAGGCCCACAAACGCTCTTTGAGTTCACCGACTATGAGCGGTTCCCGATTCTTGGTGCTAAACACGCAATGGATATTGATGGACGTATAGGTGTTGGCCATGAGAAAGGGGATTGTCAGCCGTCCCTCCGGGACGTCCATCGTAAAACGATGGACCCGGCGTTAAAACGCCGGGCTACTTTCGGGTTGTCCCTTCGGGACACAAAACCCGGCGGCGGCAATTCTTCAGCGACAGCTATTCCTCGGCGTCGTCTTCGATATCCAGCGGCTATTCCCCGGCGACTTGCGGATCGCGTTGTTCCGGCGTTTGACTGCCCGGCGGCTATTCCTCGGAGTCGTCCTGCTCCTGAGAGTCGTCCTCGATGTCTTCGGTGTCGTGTTCGACGAGGGAGAAGCGGCGCTTGCGCTTGTTGGCGGGAAGGGGCGAGAGCGTCATGTTGATGCTCTTGCCGACCTGCTTGGCCTCCATCTCGACCACGGCCATGCCGGAGAGGTCTTCTTTTACGCGGCGCATGACGGCTTCGCCCAAATCTTTGTGCGCCATTTCGCGCCCACGGAACTGGAGCTGGATTTTGAGCTTGTTGCCCTTGTCCAGGAACTGTTCACCACGGCGTATCTTGGTCAGGTAGTCGTGCTCGTCGATGTTGACGCGGAACTTGAGCTCCTTGAGCTTGCTGGTGCTCTGCTTTTTGTCTTTTTCGTGTTTCGCCATCTCATAGCGGAACTTGCCGAAATCGACAATTCGGCAGACGGGGGGGTTGGCATTGGGGGCGACCTCGACGAGGTCGAGTCCCTGGCTCTGCGCCCTGCGAAGCGCATCCTGCAGCTTCATGACGCCAAGCTGCTCATTGGTGGATGCCACGATCACGCGCACTTCTTTAGCGCGGATGCGTCCATTGACTCGGATCTGCTGTATTTGAATAACCTGTAACTCCTTGGGGCGTCCGCCTCGAAGCGGGAAGAAGACGCCCTGTTTTGTTTTTATGCCGCATTGATGACCACAGGTTTCCCTGTGTCCACCGCTCCTTTCTCCACCGGGCGTGCGGCCATGCCCAGGGGGTGGCGCAGGAGGTTATCTCGCGCCAACTTGTGCATTTAGGCAACTTTCGCGACAGGAGCAAGGGTAAACTGTCGCTTTTGGCGGCGAAGTCGCCCAAAAATGAAAAATCGGTGTTTCCACGGGGGGCGAAAGCGCCCGGATGCATTTTTCTTCCCGGACGTTTCCAGGGGGGCACAAAAAACAGGCGCGTGTGTGCAGAGCGGGCGGGGAAAACTCACCATTGCGCATTTGCGTGAAACCGACCGCCTGCTTTGACAAACGCAAAATCGACCTGCCCCAGCGCCCCATCACAGGGGCGCCTCAGATATTCGGTAATATCATAGAACTCGTACCCCCGTTCGGACATGAAGGAAACGACTTCGCTCGTGATGGGCTGGCGCGGCATGAAGCGGAATAAAGACGTTTCAATGATGAATACTTCGGTCTGGCCGAAAGTCCGCTGGGCGCCAGCGAGGGCTTCCAGCTCAAAGCCTTGGATATCCAACTTCACCAGATCGGGAAAGAAGCCGGGGTATGCCTCTGAGAGAAGTTTATCGAGGGTGGTGATGGGCGTTTTGCGTTGTTTGCCGGCCTGTATCTGGCTGTTATCGGCTTGCGGGAGAAAGGATGATCCGGCCAGGTCATCCCAGATGGTCTGGATGAGTTCTCCGGGTTCGCGACCAGCTCCCGCCTTCACGTAATGGCAGTCGGCACGGCTCTTGGAGAGTTGCGACAAACAAGGCTGCATCTCGTCTTGCGGCTCAATCATGATGATGGCCGCTTTGGGAAAGATCGAAAGCGCGAGGCGGGTCCAGTCCCCTCGATTCGCGCCCACGTCCAGGATGCCCCGCGGCGCAAACCCCCGTGCGCGGAGATCCTCCAGAAATTTTCCGGTTTCCCCGATGGGGCGTTCCGTGGAGCCCGGCACTTGGGGGCACCCGCCATTCACGCGACGGATTTCCAGCCCGACCGCACCTAAAGCAGATTTGAGCGCAGATTTTATGGAGGGAATCATAGACTTGATGAGTTTGCAAAAGAGGCGAAACAAAGTGCGGAATCAAAGCCCCCGCAGTTTCCAGCCCCGGTGAATCCCCCCTCTTGCTTTGCAGATTGCACCAGATCAAGGCCCACCTTGCACGGCCCCCTTCCCCAAGGGCAAGCGCAAATTCCTGATTTTGGGGACAAGGTGGAAAAAGCGATGCGTCTACATTCCTCAAGCAGGCGGAGGTTTTTTCGGGTTAGCCGCAGGGAGAGTGCGTTGCAATTGCCTCAGGATCAGGCACCTGAAAAAAACATGGAAGTGGGCAATTTTTTCTTCCTATTTCTCTTGCGTTGTGGACAAATCCCCGGCGCCATGAAAAACGCCCAGCAATCCCCTGCGAACCTTCGCGGGATTGCCGTGGAATTCTGGCAGCAGGGGTGCATGCGACATGCTCATGCCGGGGCTCTTTTGACCCGAAAAACGAAGCGGCTGGGCCGCCCGTCAACCGCCAACCCCCAGGCTGTTCGCGGATAACCGGCCCGAAACGCCAGGAACGCAAACCGTTAAAGGGACCACCTTTAATAAGAAACACCTAAATTATGTTTTGGATCAATAAGGGGATACACCGCATCAACCGTTTTTGGAGATACCTGCCCTACCTGCTTGCGGTGCTTGGTCCGGGGATCATCACGATGGTGGCGGACAACGACGCGGGCGGCATTTCCACTTACGCCGTCACCGGGTCGAAATACGGGTTCAACTTCCTTTGGATTTTTTTCATCCTCATCCCCATGGCCTACTACGTGCAGGAGATGACGGTGCGGCTGGGCGCGGTGACCAAACGCGGACACGGCGAGGCCATTTTCGACGGGTTCGGCAAGTTCTGGGGCTGGTTTTCGATTTTCGATCTGGCGGTGGTCAACTGGCTCACGCTGGTGACCGAGTACATCGGCATGACGGCAGCCATGAGCATTTTCGGCATTCCGCCCTGGGTGACGTTCCTGGTCGTCACGGCGGTCCTTTTCGCGGTGGTCTTGTCCGGCAAGTATGCGACGTTTGAAAAAATTACGCTGATTTTTTGCGTCTTCAACCTCGTCTATATCCCCGCCGCTTTTTGGGCGATGAAGACGGGTTACGCGCCCGGATGGGGTGAGGTGTGGAAGGGGTTTTACGCGCCACGGTTCCCCGGAGGCATCAACGGGGAACTCATCTTCATCTTGATGGCGAACATCGGCACCACGATCACCCCCTGGCAGATTTTCTTCCAGCAGAGCGCGGTGGTGGACAAGGGGCTGACCATTCGGGACGTCAAATTTGGCAAGATCGACACGTTCGCAGGTTCCTTCATCACGGGCGTGGTGGCCATGTTCATCATCATCGCCACGGGCGCGGCGTTCTATTACCACCAGCCGCAGATTGTCATCGAGGACGCCCAGCAGACCGCCGTGGCGCTCGGGCCGCTTCTGCCCAACGGGATGGGGGACTGGGGCAAGGCGCTCTTCGCCATCGGCCTCTTTGACGCTGGGTTCCTCGGCGCGCTCTGTATTTCGCTCTCCACCTCGTGGGCGGTGGGCGAGGTGTTCGGCTGGGCGCACTCGCTCAACAAGAGCGTCAAGGATGCTCCCTGGTTTTATGTGGTGTACCTCGTCACCCTGCTGACGGCCGGGGCGGTGGTGCTGATCCCCAATGCGCCGCTCATCATGATCACCATGTTCGTGCAGGTGGTGGCGGTGACGCTGCTTCCCGCGGCGCTCATGTTTCTGGTGCTTTTGCTCAACGACAAGGAGCTCATGGGCGAACACGTCAACACCCTCTGGCAGAACATCGCCAACATCGGGATTATTATTTTCGTCATTCTCGCCTCGTCGCTCTACGGAGTTTCGATTCTATTTCCGGAAATCTTCGGAGGCGCCAAATAACAGGAGGAACACATGCCAAACCAAAGCCCGCAAAAACTACCGCAGTTTACTGACGATTTTCGCTTCCTCTATTTTTCCCAGCTTTTGGGCCGGAAGCTCTGCGTCGGAAGCATCTCCCGCTCCATCGGCAAGCTCACAGACTTCGTTTTCCAACTGGCCGAGCCGTATCCCGAGGCGATCGGCATTTACCTCGACCACGGATTTGGAAAACCCTCCGAGTTCATCCCGAGGGAGAACATCCAGAAGATCGATGACGATGCGATCTTCGTCGATCCCGCGCCGGGCGGCGGGCAGTATCCGCCCTTTGTCGATCAACCGGGCTTGCTGCTGGTGAACGATCACCTGATGGGCAAGACGATCCTGGACATGGACGGGCGGCGGATCGAAGTGGTCAACGATGTCCATATGCTGGAGTCCAAGGGCCGGATTTTGATTCTCCACGTGGATGTCTCCATCAACGGCTTCCTGCGCAGTTGGGGCATGCAGTGGATCAAACTCTCCCAGGACAAGTTCATTTCCTGGAAATACGTCCAGCCGCTCTGTCTGGAGGACGCCGTCAAGACAGACTCGGTCTCCCTTTCCATCACCCGCAAACAGATCGTTGATCTGCCCGCGGAGGACCTGGCTGACGCTCTGGAGGAGCTCTCCGGCCACGAACAACAGGCCGTGTTCTCCGCGCTCGACACGGAAAAAGCCGCCGAAACGCTGGCCGAAGCGGAACCGCGCGCCCAGCGCCAACTCATCGCCGACCTCCGCCACGAACGGGCCAAGACGATTCTGGCGGAAATGACCGTTCCCCAGATTGCCGACCTCTTCTCGGTGCTACCCCACGACGAAGTGCATAAGTTGCGGGAGATGCTGCCTGCGGACCGTGCCGAGCGGATCGACTCCATCCTCTCCGAGTGGGGAGCCACAGCAAGCGCGTTGATGACGGATAAATTCGTCGCAGTGCCCCCGGAAGCAACCGTGGGTGAGCTCTTGCAGATGGTACGCGCCTCGGGCCGCAGCCCCGAGATCGTCTCTTACATCTACGTCACCAACCCGGAGTCGGTGCTCCTGGGGGTGGTGGACCTGCGCGAGCTCGTGCTCGCCAAGGACGATGCGGTGATCAGTCACCTCATGGTTTCGCCGGTGGTGGCCGCCGATGAAAGCGACACCCGCGAAGACATTTCCGAGATATTCGCCAAATACCACTTCCGGCTGTTGCCGGTCACTGATGAACAGGACCGGCTGCTTGGCATTTTGCGTTATGACGACATCATGAGCGGCCTCGTCACCCGCGCAAAAGTTTAACCCTTCCTTTATTCATCCCATGGCACGCGTAAAAATGACCCCGTTGGTGCGGGTATCCCTCTGGTTTCTGCGGATCTACCTGATCTTCCTTCTCAGCCTGATTCTCTACAAGTTCATCAAGATGCTGCCGGTCTAGGAAATATTCACGGATTTCTGGCGATTACGAATGCGGCGACAAGATAGTAGCTCCTTGCTGGCTGGCGATGGGGTTCATTTGCCTTTTTCCGGGAGCGCGGACTGGAAGCGATACGTGCCGGAACCGATCGCATAGACGGCGCTATTGTTTTCCATGCGTAGGAATTTCACGCCTGCAGCCTTGCCCGCGGGTGTGCCGGACTCGGTCACGCCGTTGGCGTCCTTTGCCGACACATAAACCGTCGCGGTGGTGTTGGCAGGGACGGTGATGTCCATTGTTAGTTTTCCGCCATCACGCTGCCAGTTGCTCACGATGCGGCCGTTGATCGCGTCATAGCTGCATTTCACCGAGGTGATCCCCTCGCCCGGTGTTGGCCGGATGATGATTTTTTTGAAGCCGGGTTCATCGGTGTCAATGCCCGCCAGCGACGAAAACATCCATTCGCCGCAGGAGCCGAGTGAGTAATGATTAAACGAGTTCATGCCGGGGTTTTGGAAGCCTTTATCGGGCGTCCAGCCATCCCAGCGTTCCCAGATGGTGGTGGCCCCGTGTTTTACGGAGAACAACCATGACGGGAAGCTGTCTTGCAGGAACAGCTTGAAGGCCGTGTCGATCTTGCCCGCCTGAGTCAGCACCGGTAGCAGATAACTCACGCCGACGAAGCCGGTGGAGAGGTGATCCTTCTTGGCGGTAATATCCTCCACCAGATACTGCGCCGCCTTGTCCCTCATCTCGTCTGAAAGCAGACCGAACTTGAGTGCCATGACATAACTACATTGGGTGTTACCCTGGATGCGGCCATCAGCCGCCACGTATCTTTGGTTGAATGCCGCCTTGATGTCTTGAAAGAGTTGTTGGTATTTCGCAGCGTCATCCGTCTTGCCTAGTGCGGCGGCGGCTTGGGCAACCAGCTTGGTTGAATAGGCAAAATAAGCAGTGCCGATCAGATCTTTCGGAGTGTCGGCACCGATGGACAGCCAGTCGCCGTAATCGCTGCCACGCAATTTCTTACCCGTTTCGGACATGTCCCCCCGGATCAAGTTGATGCTGTGGCCACGGCACCATTCGATCCAGCGCACCATGGCCGGGTAATGTTGGGCGAGCAGGCGGGCATCGCCGTAAACCTGATAGATAGTCCACGGGCAAATCACCCCGGCATCCGCCCAGGCCGGGGTGCCGACCCCGGCCCCGACGCGCGGGCTGACGGACGTAAAAGCGCCGTCTGTCGCCTGCGCATCATCCACATCGACGAGCCACTTGGTGAAGAAAGCGGCCACATCGGCATTGTAGGTGGCGGTGCGGACAAACACCTGGGCATCGCCCATCCAGCCGAGTCGCTCGTCACGCTGCGGGCAGTCAGTGGGAACGCTCAGGTAATTCCCGCGTTGACCCCATACGATGTTAGAATATAACTGGTTGATGCGTGGGTCGGAGCAGCTGAACTCGCCGGTCGGCGTGGTGGCGGAGGCGATCACAATTCCGGTGATGGTATCAGGCGCCGGTTTTTCAGTTAGACCGGTAACTTCAACATAACGAAACCCGTGAAAGGTGAAGTGCGGTTGGAAGATTTCGACGCCAGTGCCCTTGCAGATATAAGTATCGACCGATGGGGCTTTGCGCAGGTTTGCCGTGTAAACCGTGCCATCGGGGTTCAACATCTCGGCGTGGCGGATGATCAGCTTGGTGCCGGCGGGTGCGGAGACTTTGAGGCGGACATAGCCGACCATGTTCTGCCCGAGGTCGAAAGTCCAACACCCCGGCTTGGGCTCCTTGATGGCCACAACCTTGACCTCGCTGATCTTGCGCACCGGCTCGCTCACCTGGCTTTCCATCGGCCGTGGTTTTTCCTCGCGCAGAGTAACCGGCGTCCAGGTGCTTTCATCGAGGCCAGCTGCATCCCAGCCTTTCACCTCGAGGCGGGCATCGTAGTTCTCCCCCAGCATGAAGTCGGAGGAAAGGATGGGGCTCGCTGCCGCTTTCCAGGAAGCGTCCGTGACCACGGAATCGGTCATCCCGTCCGCATAGGTGATTTCCAGTTGTGCGAAGAGAGCGGGAATCTTCCCCCAAAAGCGGCTGTGTCCATTGCCGATGGTGCCGCTATACCAACCGTGGCCGACCAGGCCCGCCAGGACATTGTCGCCCTTTCTGAGCAGGGCGGTTACATCATACTCCTGATAGCGGATGCGTTTGTTGTAATCCGTCCATTCGGGGCCAAAGATAACGTCGCCCACGCGCTGACCGTTGAGATTCATCTGATAGAGCCCCAGTGCGGTCACGAACAACCGGGCCTTGGCGACCGGCTTATCCGCAAGCTTCAGCGTCTTGCGCAAATAAGAAAGCTGGTCCGGTGTCGTGGCTTTCTGTTTGGGATACCCCAGCCCCTCGACCCACTTAGCCTTCCAGTCCTCGGGCTTGAGCAAGCCCATTTCCCAAGAGGCGGGCTTGCTTTCGCAACTGGCGCTCCCATCGGTGAGCCACGTTTTCACCTTCCAGAAACATTGCTGACGGCTTTGGAGCGGCTTTCCTCCATACTCGATCTGGGAGGTCGCGTCTGACATCACCTTGCCGCTGTCCCACAGGTCTCCCTGGTTCTTGGCGAGAAGATCGGGAGTCGAGGCCACCAGCACTTGATAGGCGCTTTGCTTCTGCCCTCTGGTTTCCAGCTTCTGCCCGCTGTCCTCCATGATCCAGCTCAGGCGCGGCTTCTGCGCATCGATGCCGAGCGGATTGGTAAGGTATTCGCAGCGCAGGTTGACTGGCGACGCGCTTAAAGCTCCGAAAGCGCATGACCCAAGGGCCAGCAGCAGGAGTAGGGTTTTTGGCAGGTTTTTCATGGGAAAAATGGGGGGAGGAGGAACGGACCAAGCCTTTTCTGGGCCGGGTGAAGAGTCAGATAACTAATGATAACATTCCCTTTTGTAAATAGCCGAACTGGCAGCAGGGATATTAAAATTGGCGCTTGTAAAAACTTCGCGTTCCACCTGTCGGACGGTGCCACTGCGGATATTTTGGGCGCGTTCACATCCGCGGGATTGGACGGATCGGGTGTTTTCGCAGTTCGGCAACGATTCGATCCACTTCCGGGATGGCGTGTTCAAAGAAGCGCTTGAACCCGGAGCAAAGATAATTCAGGCCGGGTTCCCCGGAGACCGTGCGGATGATCCGGTTTTTGGGGCATTCGCCCCAGCAATCCTTTAAGTAGGAGCATTTGCGGCACTGCGTGGGCAAGGTATCTCCTTTGTCGTAGCCGAACTTCACCTGGGTTCGCGAAAGTGCCATGGCGTCGAGCCCCTTCTCCCCGATGTTTCCAAGCCGGTACTCGGGATAAACGTAATGGTCGCAGGCATAGACGCTGCCGTCGTTTTCCACGGCGAGCCCCTTGCCGCAAAATTCGCTGTACACGCACATCTGGGAGGGCATTTCGAGATGTTGCGCCACGAGCGTTTCGAAATGGTTGACCATCACCTTGCCGATGTCGCGAGCAAGCCATTCATCGAAGGTTTTGCAAAGGAAATAGCCCCATTCTTCCGGGTCCACCGACCAATCGGTGACGACAGAATCGGGATGCCCGGGGCGGGCCTGCGGCGTTCCATCCCTGGGCAACAAGCTGGCATCCCACTTCTGCGGGGCGATCCGCTCGAAGCCCTTGTGTTCGACGATGGGGATGAACTGCAGGTAGGTGGAACCAATTTCGCGCCGGAGAAACCGGTAAACGTCCAGGGGCCGTTTCGCATTAAAGCGATTAATGCAGGTCAGCGTGTTGAAGGGAACCTCGTAACGCCGGAGGAGTTTGGCGGCTTGGAAGACCTTGTCAAATGTAGGCTGGCCGCCCGTGGTGACGCGGTACTGGTCATGAATCTCCCTGGGCCCGTCGATGCTCAAACCCACGAGAAAACGGTTTTCCTTCAAAAATACGCACCACTCCTCGGTGAGCAACGTCCCGTTGGTCTGCAGGTCATTCTGGATGCGCTGGCGCGGCTTGGCATGCTTCTTTTCAAGCGCGACGATTTTGCGGAAGAACTCCAAGCCGAGCAGCGTCGGTTCGCCGCCTTGCCAGGAGAAGATCACCTCGTCACCGGTGACTCCCTGAATGTATTTTTGAATGAACGTCTCGAGCACCTCGTCGGACATCCGTCCATGGCCAGGGCCATCAGGAAGCGTCGCCTTGCTCAGGTAGTAGCAGTATTTACAGTCGAGATTGCAGGCTGAACCACCCGGTTTGGCCATGACGTGAAAGCGCCGCTGTGCCTGGGTGGGGGGCAACATCGAAGGGACATCGTATTTGTCGATCATGCGTTTTATGGTCTGATTACAGGGAGCGGAGGGATGCGGCATCCGCAATTCAGGAAAATGGTTTCACTTCAAGCGCCGGTGAGGAGCGAGCCACGGCTCGGGAGAAACTCCGGTTGATCCCCAAGATGCCATTTGCCCATGATCAGGGTGGCGTAACCTTGTTCTTTGAGCAATTCCGCGACGGTGTTTTCCTGCGGGCTGAGACCAATTGCGCAGGACGGAAAGATAACCTGGGGCAACGAGACACGTTTGGCATAACAGCCCGTCATCATCTGTGCCCGCGACGGTGTACAGACCGGCGCGGCATAGAAACTCGTCAGCTTGATCCCCTGCTCCGCCATCCGGTCGAGGTTGGGCGTACGGTTTAGTTTGGATCCGAACGGCCCGATGTCGCCATAGCCCATGTCGTCCACGAGGATGACCACGAAGTTGGGTTTAGCGGGCTGGTTTTCAGCAGCGTGCAGCACGGCCAGCGGCGGAAGCAGCAGGGTGGTGAGGAAGGTGAGGGTGTTTTTCGTCATACTTTATTCGAAATCTCCCATTTGGTTTCTTGTCCGCGGTTGTCGTGGTTTGGTTTTTGGCATATTCTGTTCATTCAATGGTTTTTCAAGGTTGATTCAGCATTTTTCAATTTGCACAGCCTTTTTCTCTCTGCTGTTGGAGCGTTTCCTCGGCATTCGCGGCTCCCAAAACGCCATTGCAGCCTTTCGTGAAGACACCTCCTCCAACGCCAGCAAACCCGCATCGGACGTGATCTTGGAACCGTGAAATTCCATCTTCAGACGACCGCCAAAACCAACTCACAGAGCCTGCTCGTAACCTTCACCCGTTGGATTAGCGGTTTTTTGTTCCAACATCGCTCAAAGCCTTTTTTTATGCAGCTCCCCTCATATCCAACCAGCTTGTTTTATTAAGCTAATTCGGAAAATCCGGGCTCATGGGTCAAGGGTTTGCAAGAACGCCAGTATTGGTGTTTGCTCCCCTACCGCAAACTTTCCGCTCGAACCCGGCTGAGATTATTGTAAGTTTACGACGTTATGCTCCTTCCCGGACAGATATCCGACGTCTGCCGCCTGCTCTGCCCGTCTGGCCGCCAAGGGCACGGGGACGAGGGGGCATGCCTGTTTTGGACTATTGGGGGGGTGAATTCCGTCAAAGTTTTTCCTTCACCCGATCTGGCACAGCTTGAGCGGAAATGGGAAGCCTTGGTCCGGCATCGCGCTGGGGTGTTTTACGCATACCCTCCCGCCAAGGGGTCTGTTCGGGATTCTTGTCGTCAGGCATGGGCGAGAAGTTCTCCGGGAAATAACGGGTTATGAACGTGCGAAAAGACGAAAAAATGGTGCGGCCCTGCGCAGGCTTGGAGCGGGCAGAAATCCTGCCGCTCGAGCGCCCCTTCGCTCTCCTCCATATCTCCGCTGGTCGTCTTTTCTCCGCTCTCCTTTTCTTGGTGTGCCTGCTGTTTGCACCGAGGGCTTGGACGGCGGAAAGGCAGATGCTCCATGGCCATGTGCCCGCCGCCGCCGGGCAACAGGCGCCCATCGGTCGCTATGATTCCACCAAACGGCTGCATATTTCCATCGGCCTGCCGGCGCGCAACCAGGCGGACCTCACCGCCCTGCTCAAGGAACTCTATGACCCGGCCAGCCCCAATTACCGGCACTTCCTGACGCCCCAGCAGTTTGCCGAGAAATTTGGCCCCACCGAGCAGGATTATCAGACTCTCAGCGATTTCGCCAAAGCCAACGGCCTGGCGATTGTCGCCACCCACCCCAACCGCGTGGTTCTCGACGTGGAAGGCTCAGTCAAAGATATTGAGCAGGCCTTCCATGTCACCCTGCGCGTTTACCAACATCCCAAGGAGGGACGCACCTTCCATGCGCCCGACGTGGAACCCTCGCTCGACTTGGCGGTTCAAGTCCTGCATATGGACGGATTGGACGATTACTCGCTGCCGCGTCCGAACCACCAGCTCAGGCCCGCCGGGGCGGTGGCCAACAATGCCACCCCGCAATCCGGCTCTGCACCAGGCGGCTCGTATGCGGGAAATGATTTCAGGGCGGCCTACGTTCCAGGCACGTCGTTGACCGGTGCCGGCCAGAGCATTGGGCTGCTGCAATTTGACGGTTACTATGCCAGCGACATCACGGCCTATAAAACGCAATTCGGCCTTCCCGACGTTCCGCTGGTCAACGTAGCGGTGAGTGGCGGCGTCAGCACTCCCGGCACAAACAATGGTGAGGTTTGCCTGGACATCGAGATGGCGATCTCGATGGCCCCTGGACTCTCGACGATCTATGTTTACGAAGCGCCCAACTCGACGAGCTACTTCGTGAGTTTGCTCAGCCGCATGGCCAACGACAATCTCTCCAAGCAACTTAGTTGTTCCTGGGGAGGTGGCGGAGTCAACCCGACAGCGGAGACGATCTTTCAGCAGATGGCGGCGCAAGGCCAGTCCTTCTTCAATGCCACGGGTGACGTCGATGCGTTCACCGGGTCCATCCCGTTTCCTTCGGACAGCCCGAACATCACCCAGGTCGGCGCAACAACGCTGACCACCAGCGGCGCTGGCGGGTCGTATGTTTCTGAGACCGTATGGAACTGGAACAACGGCAAGGGGAGCAGCGGGGGGGCCAGCACTTACTACTCGATTCCCGTCTGGCAGCAAGGGATCAGCATGACCGCCAATCAGGGTTCGACGACCATGCGAAATGTGCCGGATGTCGCACTGGTGGGGGATAATGTCTACGTCCTTTACAACAACGGCGGTTCAGGAGCCTTTGGCGGCACCAGTTGCGCGGCGCCGCTGTGGGCCGCTTTCACCGCGTTGATCAACCAGCAGGCCGCGGCAAATGGACAACCGAACGTCGGGTTTATCAATCCGACCCTCTACGCGATAGGCAAAGGATCGAGCTACACCTCCGAATTCCACGACACCACCACCGGCAATAACTACAGCAGCAGCAGCCCCTCCAAGTATTCCGCGACAACCGGTTACGATCTTTGCACCGGTTGGGGAACTCCCCTCGGGAACGCGTTGATCAATGCGCTCGCCGGTCCGCCGCTCATTACCAACACGCTGGCCGCCACGGGAACTTACGGCGCGGCATTCAGTTATCAGATTGTCGCCACCAACAATCCCACCAGCTTCGGAGCCAGCGGACTGCCGGGCGGACTCAGCGTCAACACCACATCGGGACTGGTCAGTGGAACACCCACGGCAGTCGGCACGAGCAATGTGACCATCAGTGCCGGCAACCCCATTGGAACAGGCACCGCAACCCTGGTGCTCACGGTGGTGGCGCCACAAGTGCCGGCAATCACCAGCGCCTCAAGTGTGACTGGCGCTTACGGCGCGGCATTCAGCTACCAGATTTTCGCCACCGACAGCCCCACCAGCTTCGGAGCCAGCGGGTTGCCAGATGGACTCAGCGTCAACACGGCAACGGGGGTGATCAGTGGAACGGCGACGGCAACGGGCACAACCAACGCAACCATTAGCGCGACCAACATCAGCGGCACCGGGAGTGCATCCTTGGCGATTATCGTGCTGCCCCTGCCGGTGATCAGCAGCGCCTTGAGCGCGACAGGCACCAACGGCAGCGCCTTCAGCTACCAGATCGCAGCCGCCAACAACCCGACAAGCTTCGGCGCCACCGGTCTGCCCACGGGGCTCAGTGTGAACACGGGGACGGGCTTGATCAGCGGGACAACGACGGTGACCGGGGTAAGCAGCGTCACCATCAGCGCAACCAACGCCGCCGGCACCACCAGTGCAACCCTGACGATTACCGTGCTGCCACCGCCGCCGGTGATCCTTAGACCATTGACGACACTTAGTTCGTTTAACAGCACCAATGGTAAAAACCCATCCGCAGGGTTGGTTTCTGGCAGTGACGGAAACTTCTACGGAACGACCTACGCTGGTGGCAGCAGCGGCTATGGCACGGTATTCAAGGCAACCACAAGCGGTTCGCTCACCACGCTATGTTCGTTTAACGGAACGAGTGGGGCGACACTCGGCAGCAACCCCAGCGCCGCCCTGGTGTTGGGAAGTGACGGAAACTTCTACGGAACGACCTTCGCTGGCGGGAGCAGCAACAATGGCACGGTATTCAAGATCACCCCGGGCGGTACGTTCACAACGCTTAGTTCATTCAACAGCACCAACGGGAAGAATCCTTATGCGGGGTTGATTCAAGGCAGTGACGGAAATTTCTACGGGACAACCTACTCCGGCGGGAGCAGGGGCTATGGTGCGGTGTTCAAGATCACGCCGAGCGGTTCGCTCACCACGCTTTACTCGTTCAGAAGTTCCACGGGAAGAAATCCCTATGGAGGATTGGTTTCAGGCACTGACGGAAACTTCTATGGAACAACATACGCTGGTGGCAGCAGCGGCTATGGCACGGTATTCAAGATAACCCCGACCGGCACGCTCACCACGCTTTGTTCGTTTAGCGGAACAACTGGCACGACCCTCGGTGGCAGTCCCAGCGCATCCATGGTCGTGGGCGGCGACGGAAACTTCTACGGAACCACCTACTCCGGCGGGATCAGCAACTACGGCACCGTTTTCAAGGTAACCTCAAGCGGTTCGCTCACCACACTTTGTTCGTTTAGCGGAACGAGCGGCGCGACGCCAGGCAACAACCCCAGCGCCGCCCTGGTGTTGGGGAGTGACGGGAACTACTACGGGACAACCTACTCCGGCGGGAACAGCAACTACGGCACCGTATTCAAGATCACACCGGGCGGTTCGCTCACCATGCTATGTTCGTTCACTGGCGGGGATGTCGGTGCGAATCCTCATGGTGCGTTGGTGTTGGGTGGCGACGGAAATTTTTATGGAACCGCATACACTGGCGGGAGCGGCAACTATGGGACGGTGTTTAATCTGCCATCCTCCTCTGTTATGGCGACCAGTGGCCTTGCGTTCAGCTACCAGATCACGGCGACCAACAGCCCCACAAGCTACGGGGCAACGGGATTGCCAGACGGCTTGAGCGTGGATACCGGCACCGGCTTGATCAGCGGAGCCACCACGACAAGCGGCACAAGCAGCGTCACCCTCACCGCAAGTAATACCAGCGGAACGGGTAGCGCAACCTTGACGATTATTGTGCAGCCCTCGGCGCCCGTGATCACCAGCACATTGAGTGCGACGGCCACACAAGGCCAGTCGTTCAATTACCAGATCACGGCAATCAACAACCCGACTGGCTATGGAGCGACGGGATTGCCTGTCGGCTTGGGCGTGAATAACAGCACGGGCTTGATCAGCGGGACGCCCACAGCCACCGGCACCAGCAGCGTCACCCTCACCGCAAGTAATACCAGCGGAACAGGCAGCGCGACCCTGACGATTACCGTGCTGCCGCCCCCGCCGGTGGTTGCGACCAGTGGTGCTACGTTGATCACGGGCAGCAGCGCAACACTCAACGGGAGCGTGAACGCCAATGGCGTGAATACGGCAGCAAGCTTTGATTACGGGCTGACCAACAGCTACGGAAACAGTATTGCGGCTGCGCAATCCCCTGTGAACGGAAGCGCGGCAACTGGTATCAGCTCGGCATTGACTGGGCTCGCGCCGGGCATGACGTATCACTACCGGGCAGTGGGAGTGAACGCTGCCGGCACGAGCACCGGAGCGGATGGGGTGTTCACCACGCTGAATAACAACGCCAATCTTTCAGATTTGGCGCTCAACAACGGCGCGTTGAGCCCGGTTTTTGCAAGCGCCACCACCGGGTACACCGCCACGGTTTCCAACACGACCAGTGCGATCACGGTGACCCCCACCGTGGCAGACAACACGGCCGCGGTAACGGTGAACGGAACGCCGGTTCCCTCCGGCAACGCCAGCGGCAGCATCCCTCTCAATGTGGGCTCCAACACCATCACCACGCTGGTCACCGCGCAGGACGGCGTCACCACGCAGACCTATACGATGACCGTGACGAGGATGACGAATTTGAACACGTGGAGGCAAACCTGCTTCCCCGGCAGCACTGCGACGTCCGGCCCCGGAGCTGATGCCGCGACCCCTCAGAACGACGGAATTTCTAATCTGGTCAAGTTCGCCACCGGCATGGACCCGAGCAAACCCGGCGCCTGGCCGGGCACACTCACTGTTAGTGGCGGCAATCTGCTCTTCACCTATACGCCCAGCGCTGGTGCCGTAGCTGATGGCTTCGCCTTTACGGTGGAATATAGCGACACGCTCATGAGTGGCAGTTGGCAATCCGACATTGTCAACCAAGGGATCATCGGCTCGGGCGGGTTGCCCGTGACGGCAACGGTAACCCAAGGCTCTGGCGATCGCCGGTTTGTGCATTTGAAGATTACTTCGCCGTGATGGGAAAGGTCGTCCCCTTCCCCGGCTGGATTTTCTGCGACCACCTCGTGGTGCGTTGCTCTCGCAAAACATCACCCTGTAAGCGAAAGGGGTTTGAAATCAGACCTTGCCATCGGTAAATGCATCCCGGTGTTTACTTGCGGAGGGTTTATTGGTAATCCCTGAAGGCATCAACCAATGAACGGATTGCGTATGCGTGACAGGATTTTTCTCATAACAGCCCTTTCGATACTCGGAAGCTCGTTGCCTTGCTCGTTTGCCTGGGGCGCGGATACCCAGAACTGGGCAACGGCTGCGGAACTAAGTGCTCGGAAACTGGAAAAAGACCCGCTCAACGAAAAAGCGTGGGCTGATCTGGTGGACGCGCGCTTGAAAGATGAAGAAGTTAATGACGCCGAAAGGTTGAAGCGGGCGGAAACAGCGCTGAAAGCCTGCCGCTCGAAGGTTCCGAAGCCCTCGCCGGTCATTGAGCGGCTTGCTGGCCAGTTGGCTTTTGCGCAAGGGAAGTTTCTCGATGCCGCAAATGCCTGGAAACGTTACCTCAAGCTGACGCCAAAGGACGCGGAGGGCTGGGATTTGCTCGCCTCGGCTTACGAGAAAATGCACGACTGGCAAAAAGGAGTGGTAGCTATTTCCACCGCGCAAGAGCTCAAACCCCGCATCAAATACTTGATCCAGCGCGCCAGATTCCGCATTCGGCTTCACGATTGGGAGGGCGCAAAGGCTGATTTGCAGGCGGCGAATCGGCTCGATGCGACGGACCAGAAATTGCAGATGCTGTATCCGATTTTCGAGCGCTCCGGGAAATGGCTCCCGGCGATGACAAAGCTGGATGCCGCCGTCGCGGAGCATTCCCAGGATTATCGCCTGCGCCTCGACCGCGCGGAATGGCTGTTCGGCGTCGGTTTTGAAGATGCCGCAGGAGACGACATCGACGCAGCGTTCCAGGCGAATCCGAAGTCGCTCCGGGCCCGCGTTTGGAATGGGATCATCTCGTGGCAACGCGACGAAAAAGAAAAAGCGGGGGAAGTGATGAAAATCGGGACAGAGAAATTGACCCCGCAATTCGAGGCGGAACTCAAAGCGATGGACTCGGAACCGGATGCCGAGACACGCGCGCGATTTCTGATGAAAATCCAACAACCGCTGCTCGCGCTGGGCGAAGTCCGCGCTGTGGACGGCTCGCCCTCGAAGGCGCTCGCGCTGCTGAAGTTAAACCGTCTGCCACAAGCGGGAAAGGCGGCGCGTAGAGCCACGCAAGCGCACCCCGAGGATGCCGGAGCCTGGCTCGCGCTGGGCCAGGTGGAATTGGAAAATGGAAACAACAGCGAAGCGCTCGCTGCATTGGATCTTTCGCTGAAATTGAAAGGCGCGCCGGAGGTCGAAAATCTCCGCAAGATCGTGCTACGGAGGCTTGGGAAGAAATGAACAAAATAAAATTTACTCTCCTTTTGCTGTGTTGGGTTTGCATGGTGATGCCCTCTGCGGTTCATGGCGCCCCCAAGGTTGGCACTCGCTCTAAGGAGAAGGTGCAGATTATCGGTGATGACACCGGATTTTCCTCCGGAGCGGAGATTACGTTCAGTTTCCCTTCGGCGATGGTGCAGACCTCGGAGATCGACGTGGAAGCGAAGTCCAGTCCGATCCGGTTTGAGCCTACGCTGCCGGGAAAGTTCATTTGGAAAAGCCAGACTGAAGGTGAGTTGAAGCTGGGAGTGGTCCCCCCTGGCAAGAAGTTCAAGATACTCCTCGCTCCCGATCTAGCGGATTTGGAAGGGAAGCCTGTACGCGCCGCGGAACCGTTGGGTTCCCGAGAGTCTGCCCCCTTCACGGTGAATGCCGTATTGTATGGAGAAAAACTGGATCGCCGCCCCTCCGTCTCGCTTCAATTCAACATGGATGTTCGTCCTGCGGACTTGGTGAATGCTGTCTGGTTTCAGGAATGCGAATCGCGCCAGCGTTATCCCGTGGAAGTCGTCCTTGAAGATTCTGAAAAGCAGGATGCGCTTGTTCGCAATGCCACGGTGACTCCCCGCGCCGATCTTCCCGGTGGCAAGACTTTTGACCTGATCGTGGACGGGCTCAAGGAAGCCTCCACAGGCACGCGCCTCGCGGAGGTTTACGTGAACCCGTTGGGTTCGACCGAAGCGCTCCACGTCGAAAAAGTGGCGGCCTTCAATTACCCGATGCAGCGTCGCAGAATTGCGGTGGAGTTCAATGGAGAGGTTGACCCGGTCGAGGGGCGCAAAATCAAGATCGACCCGCAGGTGAAAAATCTGGAGGTCACCGCAAAGTACGAGGCGCTCTGGTTGCAGGGAGACTTTGAACTCGGGCAGCGATACAAGGTGACGATTCCCGCCGACGTAACGGGCAAGAGCGGATTTCCAATGGCATCAGAAAGCCAATGGGGGGCGACTTTTAAACCCAAGAAATCCACACTCATTTTTCCGACGGAAGACCTGCACCAACGCGCCAGCCTGGGGCTCCGTTTTGCGTTCATGCAGGTGAACGCCGGGACGCTTCAATGGAAACTTGCACGCATTCCGTCTGGAAAACTGCTGGCCATCCATAAGCGCCTCCGCGAGTTCACGGAAAAGGAGGTCGATCCTGTCACTGACGCGGAAGCGTTCGATCCGGAAAGCGGATTGCCAAAGTGGGTGCAGTCCGAGTTGCTCATCGACGCATCTCGCTTGGAGACCGTCGCGCAGGGGACGATTGAAGCGGCGCCCGTGGATGCCGACACGCGCCGGGAGATTCGCTGGAAACCGGAAACGGGACTCCCCTCCGGAGCCTACGTGCTGGAGGTCACGGGAAAGAACGCCGAGGGAAAAACCATCGCCAACCGCGCCCTGATCACTTTTACCGAATACGCAATCGCTCAAAAACAAACCTCGGAAACGCGGCAGCTCCACGTGATGAAGCTCGCTGACGGCAGCTCCGTCCCGCAGATGCGCGTCCGGGCAATATCGAAAGAGAATGTGTTCCTCGCTGAAGCCGTGACGGATAAGGACGGGATGGCCCGGTTCACGAAATCAGAACTCTTCAGCCCTCAGAGGAAGTGGGATGAAAATGCAAGGTGGTTTCTCCTGGAAACGCCAGACGGCCAGATGCTCCAAGCGGTGGATACGAACCGTTACAACAGCGGATTTTCGCGGCGTGCCCAGCCGGAAGATCACTACCGGCTCGCGGTCACATCGGATCGCCCGCTGTACCGGCCCGGACAACTCTTAAAGTTCAAGGGATTCGCCCGTGAAGCAGACGCCAAGGGCGAACTTCATGTTCCGCACAGCGGCAAAGTGACTTGGCAGATTTCCGGTAAAGAAAACGAGGAGGCTGCCAGCGGCACTGCAAAACTCGACGCCTACGGAGGGTTTGAGGGAGAATGGAAAATTCCCGGCGGCATCAAGGTGGGCGAGTTCCGGCTTTCGGCAACCCTTGAACACTCCACGGCGCAGCAGTTCATCGCCATTCAGGAATTTCGCCCGCCGCCGTTCATGGTTGCACTTGCCGACCAAAAGCTTCCGGGAGCACAGTCCGGCATCCGTGTCACCTCGGCCTACTTCCACGGTGCGGCGAATGCCGGGGCGCGGGTCCAGTGGAAGGCTATCTGGAGCGGTCGCACTTCGGATGATACCAGCGTGCTGGTGACGGACAAGCCGCGTTTGGCTTCCGGGCAGCGGGAATTTCAGAAGGCCGTTTCGGGGGAAGGGGTGCTGGGGGCTAATGGCCTTCTGGATGTAAAATGCGCCCAACCATTCACCGATGGCATTCCGCGCGGCTGGTATGATGTGAAATGGACCGCCGAAGTGACAGCCGTGGACGGACAGACCATCGCGGAGACGTCCGAGTTCCCCGTGTTCGCTGTTCCCGTGCAACTTTCTGTTACAGGCCAGCAAACGCCGAAGGTGGCCGGTTCCCCAGACGCTCCCCTCGCCATTGTCATCACAGGGACAGCCATCAACTTTGCAGGAAAACCGGCGACAGACATTCCTGTTGCCGTGGAGGTTTACCACGTGGTCAACAAAAGCGTAAAAGAGCAGATCACGGAGCATGTTTACCGCTACCGCAATTCCACCGCATTTGAAAAAGAGAACACGGAGACAGGGCTGGCGCCGTTGAAAAAAGAAATCGCCGTCAAAAAACCCGGCGAATATCTGGTGGCTCTGCGGCATACGGAAAACAAGGATGTTCCCGTGGTTTCCATGCGGGTTTATGTGTCGGGCGCAGGGGATGCGGAGTTCCCGCTTCGCGACGAGGAGAGCATCGGCGTTACGTGTGACAAAGAGGGCGAAGACAAAGGGTATGCGCCGGGCGAGACCGCCGTGCTTTCCGTGCAAGCGCCGTTTGCAGGCGTCGCATGGGTGTCGGTGGAGGCGGAGGATATCCTCGAGACTTTCATTGTTCCTCTGAATGGAAATTCCGGGCGCATTGAGGTGCCGATCAAAAAGGAATATGGCCCCAATGCGTGGGCGACCGTCTACCTCCTGCGTCCCGGCGGTGCCGACAAATTACCGGCGGAGCGGTTTGGCTCCGTGGAGTTGGCCGTCAAACGACCGGACCTCAATCTGAAGGTGGAGCCCGTATTTTCCGCCAAACAAGTCCAGCCCAAGGACAAGGTCTCGGGCGAAATCATGGTGAGCTGCGAGGGAAAACCGGTGGCGGATGCGGATCTGACGGTTTACGCCGTGGATGAGGCGGTGCTCGACGCCGGGGACTGGCATGAACCGCCCCTCTGTCGGACGATGTATCCCCAACGGCAATGGGCTGTGGAAAGTTATCATGGATTGGAGCGGCTTTCGTCCAATGTGGAAACAGCGAGCTTGCACCAGAAGGGATTCATCATCGGGGACATGTTCAAGGGCGGCCCCCAGATGAACGTCAAGGATTTGCGCACGGACTTCCCCCCGCTGGCTTACTGGGAGACGCATCTGCGTTCCGACCGGCATGGCAAAGTGCCGTTCTCGTTCAAAGCGCCAGACGGTCTTACCAAATACCGCGTGATTACGTTGGCTCAAACCAAGCAGAGTCAATTCGGCACGGGATCAGACTGGGTGGAGGTGTCGAAGCCGGTGCAAATCGAGCCCTCGCTGCCGCGTTTCCTGCGGGTGGGAGACGAGGTGGAACTGCGGGCCATCGTGCGGCAGCGGATCGCGGACGAAATGCCGGTCACGGTGCGTTGCACCACCGGCCTGACCTTGGAAGGGAAAAACACGCAAACACAAAAGGTAAAGCGCGGGTTGCCGACGGTTTACCGGTTTCGCGCCACCGTGGGCGAACTGACCAACGTCCCGATCCGTTTGGAGACCCTGGAAGTGTCCACCGGGCTGCTCGGTTCCAAACAACCGGGCGATGCCGTGGAGATTTCGCTCCCCGTGCATCCGCCCACGTTACTGCGCAAGGAGTCCCTCTTCGCCCCGCTGGCGCAAGTGCAGAAAGAGATTCCCAAGGACTGGACCCAGGCCAGCGGCAGCGTGGATGTCACGCTCTCCACCTCGCCGTGGCTTCCCAAGCTCACCGGCCTGCCGCTTTTGCTGGAGTATCCGCACGGGTGTTTTGAACAAATCACCAGCCGTGTTTTAGGCTACACGGTGCTCGGAAAGTTCCTCGCCTTTTTGCCGCAACCGGCCGGGCGCGAAGAGGCTTACCGCAAGCGGATCGAAGATGGAATCGGGCGGATGAACACCGCGCTCACGACGGGCGGATTTCTTCCCTATTGGCCGGGTGGACAACCCTCCGCCTTGCCCACCGTCTCGGGCTACTGGGCGGTATCGCAAGCAGCGAGCCTGGGAATCCCGGTGCCGTCGCGCCTCAAGGAAAAGCTGGCGGGAGCCACAACGGCCATTGCGCTCGGGCAAAAGGACGCGTCCTTTTCCTGGTGCATCCGTGCGTATGCGCTGATGGTGCTTGCCGACGGCGGCAGCGCCAAAGTGCTCGGCCCTCCCATCCGCGAGTTGTATGAGCGCCGGGAAGGACTCGACGAGGACGGCCGCGCGCTCCTCGCAATTGCCATGCATCGGTTGTCCATCATGCCGCAGGAAAAGGAACAGCTCTTGCGGGAAATCGACCGGCCCTTGAAGGAACGGGCGTTCGATCCCAATACCTTCAGTTCCACCACACGCGCCGAAGCAATCCGGGCGCTGGCGTTCGCCACGACCGATCCCAACGGCAAGAGCGGCAAAGCGCGTGAAACATTGCGCCAGCGCATCGACGAGTTGCTGGATGGCTCGCAGTCACTCTCCACGCAGGAAAACTTCTGGCTCCTGCTGGCATTCAAGGCCCTGCACGAGCAGGTCCAAGGGCCATCCGTCAAGTTCAGCGCTTCAAAGCCCACGCCAGCAGCCATCTCGCGCAACGGTTCTTCCGCCCTCTGGAACAATGTCGATCTTCGTCACATCCAGGAATTCGCCATTCGCATGGAGGGGAGCGAGTCGTTGCATTGCTTGATGCAGGCGCAATACCGGAGCGATTCGCCCGTGACGAACCGGAATGACCGAGGCTTCCGGGTGGAACGGGTCGTGAAAAACCTGACAGACAACTCCCGCGTGGGAACCGCAGAAGCGCCTTTCCGCCTGGGCGACCAGATTCTCGTGACCTACCGGGTCATCTCGCCCAAGCTCCATCATTATGTCGCGCTGGAGGACGAACTCCCGGCCGCCTTGGAAACGGTCAATCCGAGCATCGCCTCCATCGCGCGCACCTACCCGGTGCCCCAGGAGAAAGATGCGCGGCAATTGAGCCTGTCGTATTCCGAACTGCGCGACCGGATCACCTGTCTCTACTTCGACCGCGTGGAACCCGGTGTCGGCACCTACTCCGTGCTGGCCCGCGCCACGTGCGCAGGGACGTTCCGCTGGCCCGCAACGCAAGTCGCGCCGATGTACGACAACCGTTTCTCGGGGCTCTCGCCTTCGAGCGTGTGCCATGTGTCGGGAGAATAGAATGAAGCTGCGAAAGACCTTGCGGCGAGCCGCTCTGGCAGGTGTCCTTGTTGCTGTGGCCTGGCTCGCTTGGTTTCTATACCGGGCTCCGCTTCCCCCCTCGCTGGCGAAGCCCACCCCGCTGACATCGCTCTATCTGGACGCCAAAGGCCGCCCCATTGCCGAACTGCCAAGCCCAGAGGCACGTTCCCACCGGCCCGTGGCGCTGACAGCGATGGGACCGTGGATTCCAAAAATCACCGTGGCGATGGAAGACCGGCGCTTTGATTCACATCCCGGTGTGGATATCCTCGCCACCGCCCGGGCGCTTGTTCGCCGACGCGGTGGCGGTTCGACGATCACCCAGCAACTCGTGAAAATCTCCACGGCGCGCAAGGGCCGGAGCATATTGTCCAAAGCGTATGAAATGCTCCTGGCGCTGCAATTGGAACGGCGCTGGACCAAAACGCATATTCTGGAGGCGTATCTGAACCGCATCCCCTACGGAAACCGCATCATCGGCATTGAGGCGGCAGCACAGGCTTATTTTAACAAACCCGCCGCCTCTCTCAACAAGGCCGAAGCCATCTACCTCGCCGGGTTGCCTAGGGAGCCGTCCCGGTTGAATCCCTGGAATCAACCCGATGCGGCGGCCCGGCAGTTTGAGCGTTCGCGCAAATTCCTCGTGGCGCGCGGCTGCTTGCCGGCTGACGAAAGCGCGGGGCTTTGGGTTCCGAACGTGGGACGATTCCTCCCCGAAAACGCCGCTCCCCATTTCATCCAAGCCGTGGCCCAGCCCGACCCGCAGGGAACGGTGAGCTGCACGCTCGATCTCGACCTGCAACGCCGCGCCGAACAAATCGTGCGCGAGGGGCTAGACGCCCTCCGACGCCCGGATATTACGCAAGCTGCAATGGTAGTGATGGAGAACGAAACCGGCGCGGTCCGCGCACTGGTCGGCTCCCGCGATTTCAAGGCGGGCCAGATCAACGGCGCGCTTTCCTTCCGCAACTGCGGCTCCACGCTCAAGCCGTTCCTCTACGTCACCGGGATCGACCGCCGCGTTTTCACCGCGGCCACGCTGCTGCCCGACACGCCAGATGCCGCCCGCGACGCCTACGGGGACTACGATCCGCACAACTTCGTCATGAGCCATCTCGGCCCCGTGCGGGTGCGCGAGGCGCTGGGAAACTCGCTCAACGTCCCGGCCATCGTCGCCGTGAGCCGCATCGGCGCGCGCAAAGCGTACGACGCGATCAACGAGTGGGGTGTGAAATTCGACGGCCCCTTGGAAAAATCCGGGGCGGGCTTCATCCTGGGCAACGCCGGGGTGCGGTTGCTTGATCTCACCGCCGCCTATGCGGGACTGGCGCGCGGCGGATTGGCGGGACCGCCCAGGCTTCTGGCAGGCGAACCGTTGCCGCTCCGCCGCGTCGCTTCGCCGGATGCCGTGTCGATTGTGGCTGACATCCTCTGCGACAACTCCGCGCGCCTTCAAAGCTTTGGGCCACGGTCCGCGCTGGCCTTTCCAGTGCGAGTGGGCGGCAAGACGGGCACCAGCGCGGGATTCCGTGACACCTGGGCCGTTGGCTTTACCCGCGAACACACCGTAGGCGTGTGGGTGGGCAATTTCGATGGACGCCCGATGGATCACGCCACTTCCATTGCCTCCGCTGCACCGCTGTGGCGTCGGATGATGGACGACCTCCTGCAAAGCGACCATCCCGTTCCCGAGTCCAAACTGCCGCGCACCCCGGTTTGCTCCTTGAGCGGGTTGCGCCCCTGCGCAAAAAGCCCTTCGAGCATTGGCGAACTGTTTCTTCCCGGCACGGAACCAAAGGAAAAGGCCGACGACTGGTTTGCGCCGGAGGGGCGCCCGATTCTGCCGCAGGAATACGCCGCATGGTGCGCTTCGGTGGACAATCATTTGGGCGCCATCATCCGTCCCATCGCCGAAAAGCTGGCAATCCTTTTCCCCCGTGACGGTGCAGTGTTCGTCTTGGATCCCAGCGTATCAACCACCCAGCAGCAAGTGGAGTTTCAATCCAACGGAAAGGATGGGGTGCTATGGAAAGTGAACGGGAATCCCATTGTCCCCCGGCAGGATGGAAGAGTCCTCTGGCAACTGAAGGAAGGAGAATGGACCGTGGAGGCCGCCAACACAGCGGCGCGGGTGACCGGTAAATTCGTCGTCAAAAGGCAATAGAGCGGTTGAGAACATCACGTGCCGGGTAATACCATTTGTATGGTTGCAGATATCCTACTATCCCGGAGCAACTCGAAAGTAGCCCGGCGTTTCAACGCCGGGTAGGCAGAGCCAAGCGTTCCATCCTCCCCATGCGCACCTCATTTGATACCGACTCTTTGAAACAACCGGACTCTTGTAGCGCCAAAGGCGCGACCGCATACCAGCCTTGGGCAACGCTCAAGGTCGAAGTTTCGGATGATTCGTCGGCTTTCGTAGGTCTTTGATTCTGTGCGCCTTCCGCTGTGCACGCAGGTGAATACTTAGCATAAACGCCCCCGGAATGGAAGGGCTTTGTCCTGCAGTTTGTCATGCGGAAATTCGAGTAGCGCGACAGCGTCGTTCATCCTTAGAGCGTTTTAAATTGAAGTGTTTACAATGATGCGAGAGCGCCGTGGGTTGTTGCGGGGCTTTTCAAGCGCAGCGGCTGTATTTGTCCATACCGCCCAAGTTGGAAAAGCCCCGCGACGGCCCGCGCCGCCGAGCAGCGTGTAAAGAATGAAACTTAAACCGCTCCAGATGGATCACCTTGCCGCTGGCAGGATGAAGCTACGTCTCCGTATTCACAATCAAATCGGTGATGACAATCGGGATGCCGCCCACGTTGTCCGGGAGCGTGGGGACGCCGGTGGGGTTGGTGACATGGGTGCGGCTGCGGCGCAGTTGTTCCAGCGTGCGGCGGTTCATGAAGCAGTAATCGGGCGTAACACCAGCCGGGAATTTTGAAAGCGCCTCGAAAGCGAGGTCGTCGTTCATGGTGGTGCCGTTGGCGGTGCCGAGGTTCTTGATGCGCACGGCGCTGTGCTTGTTCACGAACTGGAGACCGATCCAGGTGGTGAGGTCGGCCACGTAGCCGGGGAACTTCTTCCCGGTTTCATCCTCCAACGATGCGGAATTGACCGTCCGGGACGCGCACCGGAGAACTCCATTCCCGCCGTATGATTCCAGCTCGCCTGCGCCAACCGAGGTCGCGTGTTATTCCCGTCTGGGCAGACTGCTCCGCCACTATTACCGCGAAGCTGCTTGAATGGGATTGTCGCAGAGGGACTTGACCACTGTACTCTGGATACTCTGGAAGTCGTAGCCGGAACAACTTAAAAACTGTGGCCATAGATTTGGGAGTGCGCGCTTGCATTCGCCACCGCGTGGGATAAATTGAAGGCGTTAATGAAGGGGGCGTACTGGTTTCGACTCCAAGTTTGAGACACACGTCGCATGCCGAGGATGGTTCGTTGGCCTCGTAAAAAACCGGACCAAACAAATAAATGCTGAGACTGAAGAACTCGCTCTCGCGGCTTAATTGACCGTGACGTTTCCGACCGGACGCCTGCTACAGCCGGGAACGACGACAGCAGGCTGGCCTGAGGGCGGTGTGACCGCGTCCAAAGGTGAGATCATTTCGTGGACACTCGAACGTCGGTCGCGCGTTGGCCCGCAGTCGCCGTTCTAAATAGTAGGCCAGATACGCATGTAGAAGCGGGCGGCTTTGATTTGAAGGACAGGGGTTCAACTCCCCTCGCCTCCACTTTTTTGCGACTATTGCCCTTCGTGGTTCTTGATTGCCTCGTCAATCTTGGCCTTGATGGCTTGCAGGTTGAAGGACGCCGGAGCCTGCATCGGCGGGAAATCGATGGCCGTTTCCGCCAGCTTGCCGACATACTGCTGCACCATCACGAAGCGCCAGAATTCGCGCGCATAGAAGTCGTTCATGTAGCCGCCAGCCCCATTGTTTGTGGTCTCGCCCCGGAGGAACGGCGTCCGCTCGAACGGGTCCTGGCGGATGTTGACGATCGTGGGCATGTCAGTCGTCGTTTTCTCCCCCGGCCAGCCGTAGGGCTGCTGGAAGAACTGGTATTTAAAATCATCGATGCGTAACGCGCCCAAGTGCGGCCCTCCGAAGTAGAATATCTCATGCCGGGCGGAGGGGCCCTTGCCGGTGAGGAGGTCCATCTGATTGTAGCCGTCGAGGTGGTTCTTGTAGGTCTGATCGCCCAGTTTCACCCCCTTGAGGAGTTGGTCCTTGATGTCGGGGTTGCCAGCAGCCGCTGCGAGCGTGGGGAGCCAGTCAAGCCCGGAAAAGATGCCGTTCTCCACCGTGCCGGGTTTGATTTTACCGGGCCAGCGGACGATGCAAGGCACGCGGAAGCCACCTTCAAAGACGGTGCCCTTGGTGGCCCGGAAGGGCGTCATGCCGCCGTCCGGCCAAGTGAAGGTCTCCGCGCCGTTGTCCGTGGTGAAAACAACGATGGTGTTGTCAGCCTCGCCGATTTCCTGCAGGTGCTTCAAGAGTTCACCGACGCTGTCATCCAACTGCGCCATGCCCGCCTCTTGCAAACCATAGTTGCTCGTGGCATTCATGAGCGCCTGGTACTTGGGCGGCAGGTAGGTAAAGACGTGCATGCGCGTCGTGTTGTGCCAGAGGAAGAAGGGTTTGCCGTCCTGCTTGGCCTTGTCCATGAAGTCGCAGGAATTTTTGACCAGCACGGAGTCAAAGGTCTCCATGTCGTATCTGGCCTTCATCCCCTGCTGCCAGTTCTGGCGGTCGGCCATGTTCGGAAACGGAGCCAAGGGGCCTTCGTCCACGATCTTTTGCCTGCCGACCCGGCCCCAGCGGGGCATCTCCGTGGAGTCATCCTTGTCGCTCGCCCAGCAGTGCACCAGATTGCGCGGCCCGGTCTTCTCGATCCATTCCTGCGGGTAATCGAACCAGTAGGGGTCGGACATTGCGTCGAGGTGATAGAGATAGCCGAAGAATTCGTCAAAGCCATGCACCGTCGGCAGGAATTTGTTGAGATCACCCAAATGGTTTTTGCCGAACTGCCCGGTGGCATAACCCTGCGCTTTGAGAACGGTGGCGAGGGTGATGCATTGAGCGGGCATGCCCACGTCTGCCCCGGCCTGCCCCACAGTGGTCAGGCCCGTGCGGATGGGCAGCTGGCCGGTGATGAAATTCGCGCGGCCCGCCGTGGAGCTTGCCTCGGCGTAGTAGTCGGTAAAGAGCATCCCTTGCGCGGCGAGCTTGTCCAGATTCGGCGTTTTGCCGGACATCATGCCGCGGTGGTAGGCACCGATGTTAAACCAGCCGACATCGTCGCCCATGATGAAGACGATGTTCGGCTTCTTTTCCGCCGCGTGAGCCGGGGTGGCCGCACCCCACAGCGCCACCGATGCGGTGATCGCAAATATTCCGCCGCTGAGAATTCTCGATGTCATCTTTGGATTCCTTTCTCCGCCCCGTTTTCCCATTCCCGTCCCACCTTGGCTCAATGAACAGGCGGTGCGTTCTGGAATCGCACGAGCAGTCCGTTTTGGTCTCCTCATGCCTGTCTGCAACTGCGGGTGCCCCCATGCCTGTGAAGCTGTCTAAGAACTTGTGAAAAAAGTGAGGGGAGAGAGCGCGAGAGGGAGAAAGGGGCTTTTGAGCAAGGCGAGAGCGACGAGCGGATCGGTTGATCCGTGAGGAGAACAACGCCGTCAGAGGCTCTTTATCCCCTCTCGCCCTCCGGGTTGCGCCGCTTTTGGCGCTGACCCGTGTTGCTCGGCGGTCGCAGAGCGCAAGGCTATGCTCCCTCCTCGCGCCTTGGCCACCACCAAAATCAGACGCAACGCGCACGCCCCACACTTTTTTCACAAGCTCTAAAACACGACCCCCACGGTGATCTGCGCTCCTCGTGTCGCGGTGTCATAGATGAACCCGGCATGTCGGTAGTCCACATACAGATAGCGATAGCCGATTTCAGAATAGACCCTGCGCGTGAACTGGCAGCCCAGCGCGCCGTAGCCCTGCCAGGTCAATTGCGAACCGACGCCGAACCCGCCGATATCCGCCTTGGCGGTGAGGTAAAACGGTCCGCGGAAATTGTAGCGTCCTGCCAGGCCGACATACGGATCGAACCAATCTTCCCCAAGCGAGAACGTGCGGCTGAGAGTCCGGCTTAAAATGCGCGCGATTTTATTCTGCACGTTGCGTTTGGCTTGGTCGATCCGCGACTGGACGCCGCTTTGCAGCGCCGCCGCCAATTCCGGGTCTTGCTTGGCTGCCAGGATCAACTTTAGCAGCTTCTCCTTCTGATCCGCCGCCAATGGTGGAACCGGCAGGACCGGATCCTTCCCATCCAGCACCCCGCGCAGATCGTTGTATAGAATCTTCTTGACTGCTGCGGCGGAGGCATCGGTTAGCCGTACGCTGGTTTTTTCGATGGACTGGCTGTTTGGACTGAGCCCGAGCCGGGTGTAGAGATTTGTGTAGCGGCAACCAGCCCGCACTTCGAGCCAGCCGCAGGGCCGGTCGATGAGCCGCCAGTTCACTTCGGCGTCGGCGAGGTATTCATCCACACAAAGGCCCAGGCTGGAAACGACCCCCTTGGTGGAGACCCCTGCCAGATCGTCCAAATATAAAAAATCCGCGTAAAACCCCAGCGGCCCCTTGCGGGCCTCGGCGCTCAGGGAGGCGACCAGATTGAGATGTCTGAAGATGGGGCTTGGGCCGACGTCCACGCCCACCGCCTTTCCAAGCACCCCCACTTGCCCCTCGATGCCAGCCACCCAGATGGGCGCGCCCAAGTTGAACTGCCAGGACTCGGCCAGCGGCTCGACGGGCTTGATCACCACCGCGCGTTCGTTTCCGGCAAAAGCCGATGTTCCCAAGATCAGCAGGGTCAGAAGAACGCGAAAGAGGGAGGTTCGTTTCATGGTTTTGGTTACAAGGGTCCAGGCCGCAGGTGACGCGATGCCTCGTCAGTTGCTCGTTGCTCCGTCTTGGGCTTGGGCGGCCGCATCCCTGAGCCGTTTCTCGTCCTCTGGCGTGAGCTTGGGACGGTCAATCGCGAACGTGAGCTTGTTGATGATGCCGGTGAACCGGAATGGCACTTGGTAATCCTCGTCGCACACGGGGGTGCCGGTGTCCGAGCCGATGTCGAAAGTTTCATCCCACGGCAGGGTCAGCGGAACCGTGTGTTCTAGCTTATGCGTGGCGACCTCCTTGCCGTCCACCTTGAACGTGCCGGTGCCCGAACGTCCGATGCCGCTGATGTTGTTGAAGGCCAGCGTTGCCAAGCCAAGCCCGCCATACTTGAAGTCGTATTCCAGCGTGTGCTTGCCGGGCGCAAGTTTTTCGGGAGCTTCCCAGCGAATCCGCTTCAAATCGAGCAGGTTCCAGAGAAACACCGGCTTGCCTTTGAGCAGATAGAGGCCGTAACCGCCGAACCGGCCGCCATCGGTCACGATCATGCCTTCTGCGCCTCCCTCCGGCACGTCAATCTCCGCGGTGATGGTGTAGGACGTGTTGAGCACGCTTGGCCCCGTGCCGCGAGGAAGACCGGTGACCGGCACACCGGAGAAAGTGTACACGTCGCGGTCGCCCGAAACAGAGGGGCGCGCAGTGACCATCCGCGTGGCCACCGATGCATCCAGAGGGAACACCTGGTATTTCTTGAATTCGTCGAACATCATTTTGTGCATTTCTTGCACTTTTTCCGGATGGGCGGCGGCCACATTCGTGAATTGCGTCCAATCGTGCTCCACGTCGAAAAGTTCGAACTTGTAAGCGCTCGCCGGGTCCAGGATCGCCGTGCCGAGCAGTTCCCATGGGGGACGAATCGGCACCGCGCTCAACATCCAGCCGTCGTGGTAAAGACCCTGCACGCCCATCATTTCGAAATACTGCGTCTGGTGTTTCGAGGGAACCTTGGCGTTCTTTGCATCGAAGGTGTAGGCCATGCTCACGCCTTCGATGGGCTTCTGTTTGACGCCGTCCACTTGCTCTGGCGCGGGGATGCCGCAGACGTCGAGAAGGGTGGGCGCGATGTCGATGACGTGATGGAACTGGGAGCGAATGCCGCCCGCGTCCTTGATGTGTCCGGGCCAGGAGATGCACATGCCCTGGCGGGTCCCGCCGAAGTAGGAGGGAACCTGCTTCGTCCAGCGGAAGGGCGTGTCAAAGGCCCAGGTCCATCCCACTGCCATGTGATTGTAGGTTTGTTGGGAGCCCCAGGCGTCATACCACTTCATCTGCTCGGCCACCGGGAGTTCGACGCCGTTGAATTGCAGCACTTCGCTCGGCGTGCCGTTGGGCGAGCCTTCGGCGCTGGAACCGTTGTCGCCGCTGATGTAAATGATGATCGTGTTGTCGAGCTTGCCCATCTTCTCTACGGTCTGGATGACGCGACCGATCTCATGGTCCGTGTACGCCAGATAGGCCGCGTACACCTCCGCCTGGCGGATGAAGAGCTTTTTCTCCTCCGCGCTGAGGGTGTCCCATTGCTTCAAGAGTTTGTCGGGCCAGGGCGTTAGCTTGGCGTCCTGTGGAATCACGCCGAGCTTCTTTTGATTGGCGAAGATGGTTTCACTCAGCTTGTTCCAGCCTTCGTCGAAGAGGTGCATGTCGCTGATCTTCTTGATCCACTCCGGCGTGGGATGGTGCGGGGCATGCGTGCCTCCAGGGACGTAATAACAGAAGAACGGCATCTGCGGGTTGATGTCGTTTAGCTGGTTGAGCCAGTGGATGGCGTCGTCCGCCATTGCGGTGGTGAGGTTCCAGCCCGGTTTGCCCACGTAAGGGTAAATGGGCGTGGTGTTGCGGAAGAGGTTCGGCTCCCACTGGCTCGAGTCGCCACCGACGAAGCCGTAGAAATATTCGAAGCCCATGCCCGAGGGCCACAGGTCGAACGGCCCGACCTGACTCGCGGTCCATGAGGGCGTGTTGTGATCCTTGCCAAACCAGGAAGTGCGATAGCCGTTGTCCAGCAGGATGCGCCCGATGGTGGCGTTGTCCTTGCCGATGTAACTATTGTAGCCGGGGAAGCCGGTGGCTGCCTCCGAGACCACGCCGAAACCCACCGAGTGGTGGTTGCGCCCGGTAATGAGCGCGGCGCGCGTGGGGGAGCTAAGCGACGTCGAATGGAAATTCGTGTAGCGCAGGCCGGACTGGGCGATGCGGTCGAGCGCCGGAGTGGGAACCACCCCGCCGAAGGTGCTCGGCGCGCCGAAGCCGACGTCGTCGGTCATTATTAGCAGCACGTTGGGCGCGCCCTTGGGTGGCACCACGCGCGGCGCCCACCAAGCCTTGGACTGGGCTGCGTTTTCCTTGATCACGCCGCCGAACACCGGCGCCGGTGGCGGCAAAACCTTGCCGTCGATGGTCATCGTCGCCGAGGGTGACCCCGGCGTGCCGGTGATTTGTTGCGCCAAGGTGCCAGGCGCACCTGCCACAGCCGCGCTTGCCAACATCCCGCCCAAGAGAATCCGTCGTATTGGTTTCATCGGTGCTTCCTCCCTGCAAATCGAGCCGTCAAGTGCGGGAAGTCAGAGCCCGCAATCGAAGTCATCTCGACCCGTGAGGATTCGCAGCGGCGGGTGGGAACGGTCGCCTCTTGGGAATCACTGATTAAAGCGACATGCGGCTGGATGTGGTCAAGTTTTGCTGGATGCCGAAGCGGGGAGCAGTGGCAATATCAGAAGATATTGATGCTGCGAGCGGCGATGGCAGACAGTGAAAATCGCCCGCAGACAGCCCTTGGCGATTAAATCAGTGGTTCCCCTGGAGTATCCATGGATGGCTCGCCCTGAAATGTGCATAAGAATTACGTAAAATTTTAAAAACCACCAAGCCTTATAAACACACCGCTCGGAGGCGGTGGCAACTCCCCTCGCCTCCACCTCACTCATTGTTCTGCAGGCAGGCCGCCAGTAAAGGCCCCCACGGCGCCGTGCGATACCGCTCTCCTACTGGATCGCGCCTACGAGCGCCCAAACGGCCACGGCCCACTGCTTTCATCCTTTTCTTTTCACGCGTAACCGAAGGTCGTGTTATCATCACGGCACGAATGAAAAAAACTTTCCCGCTCCACCTTCCCGATCAGACAGATTCGCGGGTGATTGCAGACATCCAGCTCACCCTCAACAAGTATGTGAAAAGGGAGCGCAGGAAAGCTTTGCCCGCAGGGGCGGATCGTTGGAATTTCCAATGCCGGGTGGGGGCGAACCCAGAAACAGCGCTGCCCTGCCAACTGGCGGAGATTCCTGCGGGCATCGAGGCGGTGGCCCTGGCGGAGCATCCCGGGGTCTATGTAGAAATCCTGGCGGAGCCAAGACAGAAAGTCGCCGTTGCGAAGGGAGCGGAGAAGGGCGGCGTATGATGATCATCCACAGTGCCGCCCTGCGAGGCAGCGCGCCCGATCTGGCGTCCTGTCCGCCCTCGGAACTTCCTGAATTTGCCTTCATCGGGCGCTCGAACGTCGGAAAATCCTCCCTCGTCAACATGCTCACGCGGGTGGAGGGCCTGGCCAGGGTATCCGACACGCCGGGAAAAACGCGGCTGATCAATTTTTTCACCGTGAATGAGAGCTGGACCCTGGTGGATCTCCCCGGCTACGGCTACGCCAAGGTAGGCAGGAAGGATCGCGCCAATTTCAGCTCGTTCGTTGCCGATTACCTACAAAATCGCCCAAACCTGCTGGGGACTTTCGTTCTGATCGATTCCCGCCTGACCCCGCAGAAGATCGATCTCGATTTTCTTCACTGGATGGTGAACTGCGGGCTGCCATTTATCCTCGTCTTTACCAAGACGGACAAACTTTCCCGCGTGGCGGCACAGGCCAATATCGACGCCTTTTTGCTCCGGCTCCAGGAGATCAGCGAGGATGCGCCCACCGTCCTGACCAGTTCGTCAAAGCTCAGTCACGGACGCTCGGAGATACTGGAGTTGATCGAGACCACCCTTGCAGAGGCCCCCGAGGAGGAGACCCTCGCATGACGCTGGAGGACCTGGGTTGGAACGCTGCCTTTGCAAAGGAATGGGAGGCATGCAGGGGCACGGCCAAAGGCTGGGTGCCCGCGCGCCTGATCCGCGACAACAAAATCAGTTACGGAGCCCTGACCGGTGAGGGCGAGGAGCTTGAGGTGGTGATGAGCGGCAAGGTCTATCACGAGGCGAAAACGGATGCGGAATTGCCCGCCGTGGGAGATTGGGTCGCGCTGGAAGTCGGCGACGACGAACATGAACATGTGATCCGCGCCCGGCTGGCCAGGCAGAACACGTTATCCCGCAAAATGTCGGGCCGCAGCACAGAGGAGCAGGTGATCGCCTCGAACATCGATGTCGCGGTGGTCGTCACCGATGCCGGCTCGGACTTCAATCTCCGGCGCATGGAACGTTATTTTGCCATCATCGGTCGCAGCCGCGCCAAGGCGGTGGTTCTGGTCAACAAGGCGGATCTTTATTCCGCCGCCCAGAATCAAGCGGCGTTGGAAGCCATTGCGGCGCTCAATCCCGAGGCAGATGTGCATCTCACCAGCGTGGTCAAAAAATCCACTTTGAAGGTGCTCAATAGCTACCTCCAACGCGGCGTTTCCGTTACTTTTGCCGGCTCCAGCGGAGTGGGAAAATCTTCGGTGATCAATTATCTGCTCGGCGACGAATATCAGTGGACCGACGAGGTGAATGCCGCCACTGGAAAGGGACGACACACCACCACTGCGCGGGAGTTGATGGTGCTCCGCTCGGGCGGGATCATCATTGATAATCCCGGCATCCGCGAAGTGCACATGTGGACCGACGAGACCACCTTGCGCGAGCGATTTGCCGATCTGGATGAGCTCGCGAAGCAATGCAAATTCACCGATTGCCGACACGGCGCGGCCAACGTGGGCTGCGCCATACAAGCCGCCATCACGGCAGGAAAACTAGATGCCAAGCGCCTTGAGGGGCTCTTAAAATTGGACGAGGAAATCGCGCTTCTCCAGCGAAACCGCCAAAAACGCCAGATGACCGTCGAGCGCCGTACCCGCCGCGATCACCAAAGCCAGTCCCGTAAATTTTCCGAACGCAACATGGGCAATCGGGAGCGCGATTACTGACCTGCCAATCTTCGCTAACGGAGCGGGAGCAGACTTGAGAGAAAGCGCTTGCCACCGGCACAGGAGAGATTAGTTTCCTCCCCTTCCATTCGAATCATACCCCACGGGCATGGTTCCGGGATTCAGCCTCCACTGCCGGGAGTCTTTTTGAGAACAATACTACTTTGAATTATTTTAAAACATTGGGAGTCAGGGAAGATCTGATTCAGGGGCTGGATGAGTTGGGGATCAAAACGCCGACACCCATTCAGCGGCAGGCGATTCCTTTTCTTTTGGCAAAGGGCGGGGATTTCATCGCGCAAGCCCAGACCGGAACGGGGAAAACGGCGGCTTTTGGCATTCCCTTGCTGATGCAAGTTGCCCCCGAGATCACGGAAATTCAGGCGGTGGTGGTGGCGCCCACGCGGGAACTTGCCAAGCAGATCGGCAAACAGCTTTTTCGTTTCACCAAGTATTGTGCCCAAAAAATCTTTGTGGAGGTGCTCACCGGCGGGGACAAACTGGAACGCCAAATCGCAGCACTGCAACGCCCAACCCACGTGATCGTCGTTACACCGGGCCGGTTGTTGGATTTGCTGAGTCGCAAGGCGTTGTCTCTCGAAGCCGTCAAACTGCTGATTCTCGATGAAGCCGATGAAATGCTGAACCTCGGTTTCCGCAAGGAGGTCGCAGAGATTTGTGCAAGGACCCAAGGGCGGCGGGCCACCTGGCTTTTTTCCGCCACCATCCCCGCCGGGGTGCAGAAGCTGATCACGGACTACATGTCACCCAAGTCCCACAGCCTCAAAATCGATCAGCAGCATGTGGTAAACCGCGATATCTCGCACCGATTCATGGTCTGCCAAATCCGGGAAAAAACGGACCGAATCGCAGCCTTTTTGAAAAGCCAGGGCGAGGCGCGCGGGGTGATCTTCTGCCGAACGAGAGCGGGAGCGACCAAGTTGTTTGGGGAATTGGCAGAGCGCGGCCATCGCTTGGGCGTTTTGCAGGGCGATTTGATGCAAACAGAGCGGGACAAGGTACTGCGCTCCTTTCGCAAAGGACGCTTCCAGTTCCTGATCGCGACCGATGTCGCGGCGCGGGGAATTGATGTGGAAGGGCTCGCCTTTGTCCTCCATCACCAACTGCCCGATCAGATCGATTACTACACCCACCGGAGTGGACGGACCGGGCGCGCAGGTCGAACCGGAGTCTCCATCGCCCTCATTTGCCAGCAGGAAAAGGCGGATATCGCCAAGCTCGGGCAAGTATTGGGGCTGACTTTTGTGGAGATGAGGTAGGCGGATGTCGTGGCCGAGTCGGGGCGGAGTCGAACCGTTGCATGCGTTCAAATACGGTCCCTGTCTCCAGACGGAAGCAGCTTGCGACTGTCCCCCGGCGTCGCTGCTAGCCAATGGCAAGCTCGGGGCTATTTCTTCTTGGCAGGCGCAGGCGCAGACGGCGCTACAGGTTTTTTCTGGTTGCTCGCTTTCTTTGCGCTTTGTTGAGCTTTTTTCTTTTGGTTATTTTTCGGATTTGTATCGCCCATAATCATTACTACTCTATTGTGGGATGGCAAAATGCAAGAGGGAAGTGGGCGGCTGCCCGTTTTAGCGTTTAGAAGCCGAAACCGGAGAAATGCCAGGGAAAACATATTTGCAACTTTCTCTTGCGTATTCACTGAACGGCCCCATGGTTGAGGTGTTCGTTTGTTATTGTTTCGTTGCGCGGTAAATCGTCAGTTGATATTTCAATGGTGATTTGAAACCCGGTTCTCGGGAACGGCTTTGATAGCTGGCATTCGTTATTTGAATCATTATGAAATTATACGTTGGAAATCTTTCTTTCGACACCACTGAAAACGATCTTCAAGATCAATTTTCGCAATACGGCAAGGTTGTTGAAGCCGCTCTTGTCCAGGATCGCGAAACCGGCCGCTCACGCGGATTCGGATTTGTCACCATGGGCAGCGCCGCTGAAGGCCAGGCCGCAATCGCAGCTCTTGAGGGCAAAGACTTTCAGGGCCGCAATCTCACCGTCAATGAAGCTCGTCCTCGCGAAGACCGTCCC
>Ga0073936_10000765_pt1 | contig 50500 bp, 42 predicted proteins | sample AliMusrvi5mmetaG_FD_87041 | JGI IMG/M metagenome (GOLD analysis project Ga0073936, IMG submission 87041) | Freshwater lake bacterial and archeal communities from Alinen Mustajarvi, Finland, to study Microbial Dark Matter (Phase II) - Alinen... | ecosystem: Environmental > Aquatic > Freshwater >...
ACGGGTCTCTGGTCCCTGGGGGTTTTGTACTATGACTGGCCGTCAAATACCGTCACCGTCAAATTGGAGGGTACCAAGCCCGCCGAGCGTCCTGCGGACCGTGCCATCTTCCCGGTCTCAGCCGGCGGTGGCGATTTGCCGAGTTACCAGCCAACCGCCAAGACCCCGCCCTATCCAGCCGCTGGTGCCGCTTTCACGGTAGAAGCAAAAGCGGTGCAGAGCCAGCCACAGCTCATTATCCATGGTGCTTTTACCACGACGATCAAGGACTACCAGCTGGCTGCCTCACCCGGCAGCGGCCCTTCAGGAACGGGCGCTATTGTGCCGGTTACCCTTGTTATTCTCGGCCTGGACTGGAAATTTCCCCGGTCGTTCACCTGGGCTGTGCCTGTCCAAGAACGCGGCTCAGTCGCTCCGGGCAAGACGGCACATGGCGTCTTTGCCATCGACGCCCTGGCTGGCGGCGTTACCCCTCTTGACCCTGGCCGATATGTGGCCTATATCATCATGGATGGCGGGATTTTTGGTCCCCAGCCTTTCCAGGTCACAAAACCGTGAGCATGGCACATTCAAGACACGAGGGCCAGAGGGCCAGGTTCGAGGTTTTCTCCTGCTCCTCGATTGAAATGAGGTCCAGCTGGCGGGTATAGCCAGAAGAATAGAAGCCATGCGCAGTCGTAGCGATCCGTGTATTTCTCTTTAACCTCTCTGCAACCCACGAAAATATGCCCAATTCTACCCCCTATGACCATATCCTCTACCCGGGGTGCTCCTACCGTCAGACCCATCCCGACCGTTTAGCTACCTTGGCCACCCTGTTGGGCATGCAACCGGCCCCTGTTGATCATTGCCGGGTCCTGGAACTTGGATGCAGCAGCGGGGCTAATCTTATTCCCATGGCCTGGGGGCTGCCGAATGCTGAGTTTGTGGGGATCGATCTCGCCTCCCGCCCTATTGCTGAAGGCCAGGCGGCCGTGCAGGAACTGGGGCTTGTCAATATCCATCTGCATCAGCTCGATCTTTTGGATTTTCCGGAAACCATGGGAACTTTTGATTATATCATTGCCCATGGCCTGTATTCCTGGGTTCCCCAGATCGTGCAGGATAAGATAATGGCCGTTTGCCAAAAGCATCTGGCCCCCAACGGGGTCGCTTTTGTCAGTTACAATACCTATCCGGGCTGTCATATACGGGACATGGTCAGGGAGATGATGCTCTATCATGTCCATAATGCCCCAGATTCTCTCACTAAGATTCAACAAGCCCGGGCTCTGCTTAAATTTTTGGCCGATTCCCAGACCGAACCGGACGAGTACAGCCAGATGCTCCATAAAGAACTGGAGCGGGTGATACATTATCCGGTGGCCCATTTTTTTCATGACGATCTGGCGGAGATCAACCAGCCCCTCTATTTCCATCAGTTCATGGAACAAGCCGGCTCGTTTGCTTTGCAATTTTTGTCTGAAGCCGAATATTTCATGGTACAGACCGATCAGTTCCCTGAACAGACGGTGAAAGTTCTCGATGGGTTGGGGGGGAATGTTCTTGGCCAGCAACAGTATCTTGATTTTTTGCGCTGCCGCCGGTTCCGTCAGACTCTTCTCTGCCATGCAGACGTTGCGATTGATTTTCAAGTGCGGCCGGAGCAGTTGACAGACTTATACTTTTCCGCGCCCACTACGGTTGTTTCTGCGGAATCGGCCATCTCCTCGCCTGACGAAATGGAGTTCCATGGTGAAAATGGAGCACTCCTCAGGACATCGAATCCCTTGGCTAAGGCGGCGTTGCAGCATTTGGGATCAATGTGGCCGAAACCCCTCCATTTTAAAGAAATTTTGTTTGCAGCCCTCAATCTTTTGGACAGAGAAAGGGAAAGCGAGGATGAAATGCTGCTGGGTGCTACTTTGCAGAACGGTTTCGGTACGGGTTTGGTGGAAATCCATGTCTATCCCCCTCGTTTGGTCTTGGAGCCGGGAGAATACCCCATGGTCAGCCCGGTGGTGAGAATGCAGGTTGCCAAGGGCGACCACCTGACCACTCTGCGACATCGGACAATCCGGCTGGATGATCCACTGGGGTGTCGGTTGGTACAACTGCTGGATGGCAGCCGAACGGTCGCCTCCTTGACAACCCAGCTTCGACAGGCTGCTCAGGAAGCAGGACTTGAAAAGGAGGAAGCGGGGCAGGGGAGAGCGATACCGGAGGGGAAGGATGGAGAGCGGGAAGTGGAGAGCATTCTTCGCAATCTTGCCCGTCTGGGTTTGCTTGTACAGTGATGATGATTCTGAGGGTCCGATTTCTGCACTTTTTGGCATCTTCTTCAGCGGACCGGAAACTATCAAAAATGCACAAAAATAAGCACACGTAAAGGCCATTTTAATTTATACTATCTGTCCTTAATGCAGCTCTTTTTTTTTGAAACAGGCGTTGGGGCACTCTCACTATAACATTACGATAGACTATGGATAACGAAAGCACCCAACCGATGATGGTCGAAAAAGCTAAGGATTGTAAACCTGTTGATAACAGCTCCTTCGGTAGCCATTTTGAATGGATTTCTTCGAGTTACAGTCATGTCGGTTGCGTCAGAACCCTGAATGAGGATGCTTGTTTAGAAGTGCCTGACAAGCAGCTTTGGGTTGTGGCTGATGGTATGGGGGGGCACCGGGCCGGGGATGTTGCCAGTCGAACGATTGTTGATTATGTGCATCATGTTGCTCCTGATCCCATGTTTGGAACATTTGTTGAGAATGTAGAGAATCAGATTGTTGCCGCGCATCAGTCCTTAGTTAATCTTGGCAAACAGCTTGGTCAGATAGCGGGGAGCACGGTTGTCGCCTTTCTCGGACATGGTCGCCACGGCCTCCTCATGTGGGCTGGAGATAGTCGCGCCTATCTGTATCGCCAAGGGGCTTTATATCAGGTGACCCGGGATCACAGCTATGTTGAAGAATTGCTGGTCAGAGGAGATATTTCACCCGAGGATGCGTCCTCACATCCCGAGGCAAATGTTATCACCAGGGCGGTAGGCGCCGGCAAAGATTTGTATATGGATATGGATATTATTGAGTTGTTTCATGGAGATATCGTATTGCTCTGTAGTGATGGACTCTATAAAGAATTGAATGAAGATGATATGCGCTCGATTTTGCACAATAATTATTCGCCGGCAATAATGGCTCAGAATTTGATCAACGCCTGTATTGAACGTGGCGCCAGAGACAATGTCACTGTTGTTGTCGTAAAGGTGATTGAACGTGTCTAACTCTCAAGACGATAAAATCGAACAGCAACCCGGCGTCCCTCCCGTTGAGCCTGAAAACTTACCTGGCGGACCTCCTGTAGATGACCGTACGGTTGTTATTCCTGAGGTCGTCATAGATCCCGAGGCTACGGTTGTTAAGCTTGATATGCCTCAGAGTAATTCTAATGGGGTGCAGGAGAATCAAGGAACGGTCGGCCAAGTTACCCCATCAGATCAAAGCCTTGCCCAAGGGGATCAAAGCATTTCCTCCCCCCCATCCTTTCCCGACCACGCTGTTGGTTCTACAGTCACGGGCACGGTAAGTGGAACGTCATCACAATCAAGAAGTTCAAGTTGGAGTAAGTCTGAGCATTGGCTTGCGGAGGATGGGCAGCAGATTCAGGTTGGAACCGTTATTAAAGATCGCTTTGAACTGATCGAACTCGTCGGGGAAGGCGGTATGGGTATGGTCTTCAAGGCCATGGACCGTAGAAAAATAGAAGCCCAGGACCGCAATCCCTATCTGGCCATCAAGATCCTGAATGAGCAATTCAAACGGCATCCTGAATCGCTGAAGGCCCTGCAGCGAGAAGCACGGAAGGCGCAAGACCTTGCCCATCCCAATATCGTCACCGTCTTTGACTTTGACCGTGAGGGATCGACCGTCTATATGACCATGGAGTATCTGGACGGGGAGTCGCTCAAAGATATCATCAAGAAAAACCCCAACGGCTTACCTGTTCAACGGGTCATTTCTTTGATTGAAGGAATGTGTCAAGGCCTGTCGTATGCCCATGCAAAGGGAATTGTCCACTCTGATTTTAAACCGGGCAATGTGTTTATTAACCGTGCTGGTGTGATAAAAATTTTCGATTTTGGTATTGCCAGGGCCGCCAAGACAAAGATGATTGGTGATACGGAGGGGGAAAAGACGACCTTCGACGCCGCGACCCTCGGCGCCCTCACTCCCGCCTATGCCAGTCCGGAGATGTTTGCAGGGCAGGATCCAGACCCTCGTGATGACCTTTTTGCTCTAGCCTGTATTGCCTACGAACTCTTTTCCGGCAAGCACCCCTATAACAAAGAGCGTGCAGATCAAGCCCGGGTAAAAGGGATTAATCCTAAACGGTTGGAACAGTTAAACCGTCTGCAGTGGAGAGGCTTGGCCAAAGGGTTGAATTTCGACCGAACAGCTCGAACAGCCTCTGCTCTGCATTTTTTAAGGGATATAAAGAGGAAAAAATCAAAGTTGCCTATTATCATTGGTTCGTCCGTGCTAACGATTATGGTGATTTCTCTAATTTTTAACAAACAACTCGTTTACGTATGGAATCAATATAATATTTTTTCATTAAAAAATAAAATTAATTCAATATTAGATTCTGAAGCCGAGGAAAACGTAACAAATTCTCTAGTAAATTTGAGAAATTCAAATGATCTGTATAAACAAATATTTTATAGAAATGATATTAAACCTGTAATAATAAACGCGTTCTCTAAGAGAGCAAAAAAAAATATTGATTATGATCATAAAAAATATAATTTTTCAAAGGCAATTAAATTATTAACAGATGCTAAGGAATTTTATGTTGATGATGAAGAATCTGTGAATGAGTTAAATAAAATTATAGATGAATATAAATCTGAACAGTCCAAGTTGATAAGTCAATTGAGGGAACGGTTCGAAAAATTGATAAGTGAGGGAAAAATTTTACCTGTCCGCAATGAGGAAAATGTTTTTAATGTCATGGACAGTGTTGCCTTGATCGATCCAGGGGACCCGCTCCTTACCGACAGCAGGTTGATTGATGCCTATGTGCGTGAGGCCAATAGCAGCTTAGAAAAAAACGATCTTGACCGGGCAAGGGAATTCATCAAGACAGGTCTTGATGTCTCTGAAACGAACCAACAGCTTAAGGAATTGAAAGATAAGCTCACGGTAAGGATGAGAGATAAAGACGTAAAATTAGAGCTTTCACGGATCGAAACGGAAATCGGTAATCGGCTTAAATCCATCCAGTCCATGCAGGATCTGATGAACATGGGGGATGGTTTGAAAAAGTTGAAGGAGCTGCAACCGGAACATGTTCTGCTGGCCAAAGCCGGCAAAATTTGCATGACCCTACTTGATAGGGAGTTGAAGCCGACCCTCGATTCCCAGGATTGGCGTGCCGGGGATAATGTCCTCAAAGAGGTTTCTTCCCTCAACTTGTTGAGCAGAGAAGTTCTGCAGTCGCGTTATGATCAACTGACGGCCGCCAAGGAAAAAGTGGAAGGTGCTGTAGAAGCGCTTTTTGATAAGGCCAACAGGGCGATTGCTGATGGCAAGCCCGATGTCGCCATAGCCTCGATCAGCGAATTGAAAAAAACAGTCCCGGATGATGTCAGGCTGCAGCGACTCATTGCAAAGCTCGTACAAGCCTATATCCAGTTGGCCCGCACCGCAAAGGACAGCTACCGCTGGGATGCTGCCCGCAATACGCTTGACCTGGCTCTCAAGCAGGACATTGATGAGACGATGAAAACGGACCTGCTCAAGGAAAAAGAAGAGATTGCCTTGGCAGAAGAAGGGTACCGGCAGCAGGTAAAAGTTGAAGAGAAGCAAAAGGGAGAACAAGAAGCAATACAAAAGGAAAAGAAACGCAAGGATGAGATCCTGGCATTGCATAATCAGTTCGAGTCGGAACTGAAAACGTTTCAGCCGACTGAAAAAAACGTCTATAAAGTCTTGGCGTTACTTGATACCATAGAAATAAAGAATGCCGGGGACCCTTTTGTTGGCGATGGTCGAAATAAAATTGAAGAATTGTTTTTGAAGGAATGTGAATCGCTCCGTGAAGGCGGCTCCTTCGAGCAAGCGATCAAGTGCCTGCAAATTGGATTGAAAGCCCTGCCCGATTCTAAGTTGCTCGCCAAGGGGATCAGCGAGTATCAGCAAAAACGCGATATTGCAAAAACGCAGGAACAGGCGGCGAAGCTTGCTAATTTGTTTGATGAAGTCGACAAGCTGATTGATTCCGCCTTGTTAACTAAGGAATGGGAGGCGAAGCTGCAAAAAGTGATCGCCGAGATAGCCTCTCTTTTGGCTAATAGTCAAGACGCGAGGTTGCAAGACGCCAAGAAGAAAATATCTACCCTGTATTTGCATCAGGCACAGAAGTACCGGGGTGAACAACAATTCACCAAAGCCAACGAGTCACTGGATAAGGGGGATCGATTCGAGAAGGGCAGCGAGGTGATCGCCAAAGAGCGACAGTTGGTTGTTGAGGACGAAAAAGCCTTCAAGGAAAAAGCAGCCGGGCAACAGAAACTTGCCGAAATTGAAGGCCTCAAGCAATCGTTAAGAACCTATGCCCAGGCAAACGAGATTGATCAGGCTCGTGACACCCTGTCCCGGTTAAAGACGAAACTGGCTGCAGATGATCCGTTTGTTGTGAAAGAGGCGCCGCAGGCGATTGCCACTGCGTATCTTCGCCTCGCTGAGAAGAAAGCCGGAGCCAAAGATAATCGCGATAACCTGTATGCAGCTGTTGAGCTTGCCAAGTCTGGTTTGGAACTCGATCCTAAATCAATGGCGCTTTTCAAGGCGGTAGAGAGCTACAATAAGGCAATCGCAAAATTGGAGAAGTCTCCACAACCACAAGCACCGGCACCGCCAAAAACACAGCAGCCACCGGAACCGGCGCACGTTCCGGCACAGCAACAAGCACCGCCACCGGTAACGGCACCGCCACAGGCACCAGCATCGGTGCCCGCACCGCCACAAGCACCAGCATCGGCGCCGGAACAAAAGCAACCTCCGCCAGTTACTGCTGGAAGCGGTAAGCCTTGCTCTGCCAGTTTGGCAGGATTGGGGGCCAGTGTCAGGGCAGTCTGCTATGATATGGTTTCGGATCAAAATAAAAATCCGTCTATAGGTCCGTATATGGTTGTTGTCCCTGCGGGTGGTGCTATTGCCAAACCATTTGCCATTGGTAAGTACGAGATTTCTTTCCGGGATTATGAGGTCTATTGTAAAGCTACTGGGAAAAGTTCTCCCCGAACTTCGGAAGGATCGGATGCGCCTGCCATCAGGGTTTCGTATCAGGATGCCCAGAGTTATGCTAAATGGCTGACGGAGAAAACAGGAAATACCTATCGGATTCCTAAGGATGCAGAGTGGGTGTATGCTGCTGAGGCCGGAGGCAAGAAGCCTGTAACCGATTATAACTGTTTTCTTCAGCAAGGCTCCGTGGTGCTTAAGGGAAATAGCATCCTCAACGTTAATTCAGGAGGTGCGAATGCTTGGGGTTTGCAAAATTTTATTGGCAATGCGCAGGAGTATGTTGACGCCTCTTCCTCCGTCAAGGTTCGGGGTGGTTCGTATAAAGATTCGATGAGTGCTTGTAGTATTACCCTTATTAAAAATCACTCAGGTGCACCTGATGAACTGACTGGGTTCAGGCTTGTACGAGAGATAAAGGAATAGAGACAGCCACCACAGGAGGCCATCACGGCCAGATCGTCGCTACTGGTTACTCGGGAATGGTTTGAATGAATAAAGAATTACGAGATTTATGCAAAGCCTATGCATCTGGACAGATTAGCTGGCAGCAATACAGGGAGCTGCGCCGCGCTCTTATCAACAGAATCGTTGATGCTGAAACGGACAAAACGCTGCCAATGGTAAATATTGTTGAGCAGTAAACAGGACTCCTTGGTTTCGGTTTTACCGGCATGGGATTGTTCCGCTACGCTGCGGTGCTGTTTTTGACGGATGCAGGCTGCCCCGTATTTGCCCCCCATGATACGTGCTATCCTTAAGGGCGTGTCTGCCAATCTAACTCGGGGGGGATGCTGTGCTGCCTAGGTGACGAGTACGCCCCCTCTGTCCTCTCTGGCGCCCCCTTTCCATCGGGGAGTACCCTCTCTCCATTTATTCCGTACTGAGGAGGATAAGGAATCCCTGCTCGTAGGCTTCCTTATCTGTTCCAATCCCCCAATGCTTGCACCAATATCCGGTTTTCGAGAGCATGCCCATTTTACCCATTCTGATGACTGATCTGCGCAAACCCCTCTATTGCCCAGAATAACCTGCCTCGTTTGCCAAGAGGTGTTTGGGATAGCGCCATGGAAAGCCTCTTGGGTGGTGCCTGTTGCCGCCCCTTTTCGGCCTTTGATGTGATAGCTTTAAGCACGTATGTATCTGCAACCATTATGCTGATTTGCACGCAGATGCGGGCATCTCTGGTGATTTCCCCTGCCACCCTAATACCACAGAAAATCGCAATTTTTCAAAGAGGAGAAGGCAGCAGAAAAAACACCCCTGGGGCATGAACGGGGGCGTCACTTTCCCCTTGTTTTTATTACAAAAATTTCCACTTAAAATATTGCTTTTTTTTCTCTGTTTTATTTTTCCATGAAACCATGGAGTGGTAAGGGGTTACAAGATCTCTCCGGGGGCTAAGATGAAAATTGAGCATTGTTGAGCTTTATTGAATAAAATTGAGATAAGTGGAGATGGCATATTGTTGACAACCTGTTGATAACTTTCCTGATAATTAAACAACATTTTGATTGTATTGGATATTATGCTATTTTTTATAAATCATCGTTGTTCTCGAGAGTTGGGTATTTGCCACCATGGAAACCCTATTGGCAGCAGGTAGTTGTATAGTGTGTATAAACAACTTGTTTACAGCATGAAATCAGCTCATACCGCTTTTGACCGCTTCCTGAATTTTCAGTAAATCAAACGTCACTCATTCGAGCGGATTCTTACATGGTAATCAGGACGAACTTTTAAATAAGAAAGGGAAATGATCTATGCTGTGGAATGCGATCAAAACATCTTTGCGCGGCGCCTTGTCAGAAAGCGAATTTGGCCTGTGGATCAAACCGCTCGAATGTCAACGGCAGGATAACAAGGTGCTTGAGCTTGTTGGTCCTGACCGATTTTTCTGTGCCTGGATTGAAGATCGCTACCTGGATCTCATTCGCCATACAGCTGAAGAGCTGGGTGAAATCGCTGATGTACAGCTGAAAGTCGTTGAAAATAAGCCGTTGCAGTTTGCAAGTGACCAACGCGGACAGCTCCGGCTTCCTGGGGTTGCCAGTGGTGGTGTCCGTCTGCGTTCGCTGCATCCCTCCTTTACCTTCGATCAGTTCATGGTCGGCGAATCAAACCTGCTGGCCCGTTCTGCCTGTAAGGCGCTGGCTACCGGTGATTCCACCTTCGGTAACTGTCTTTTCATGAACAGTACCACCGGGCTGGGCAAGAGCCACCTGACCCAGGCAGTGGTGCACCAGGTACTGCACTCCGCCCCCTCCACCCAGTTGCAGTATCTGACCGCCCAGCAATTTTCAGCGGAGATGGTCAAAGGTATCCGGACCCATTCCATGGAGCAGTTTTCCAAACGATACATCAATGACTGCGACATGCTGCTGGTAGAAGACATCCATACCCTGACCGGCAAGAACAAAACGCAGGAAGAATTGAACACCATCCTGGATTATCTGATCAAATCAGGACGACGGGTGATTTTGACGTCAGCGGTTGCCCCAAGCAAGCTCGTGGGTATTGATGATGATTTCCGCAGCCGGATGACCTCAGGCCTGGTGACAGGAATAGAATCGCCCGATTATGAAACCAGGGCCAGGATTATCCGCCATAAACTCCGGTTACACGGACTGGGGGCAGATGACGAACTGGTGGGGTTCATTGCTGATAATCTGCGGGGCGATGTGCGGAGGATAGAGAGCGCCATTATCGGTATCAAGGCCAAATCCAGCCTGCGCAACGTGCCGCCGGATCTGAGCATAGCCAAAGAAGTGATCTATGGTCTCATCGGTAGTTCTGCCGAAATCACCGGTGAATCTATCCGCGATCTCATCGGCAAGCAATTCAGGGTGAGCATTGATGAACTGCGCTCTCGCTCCCGGAAACGTTCGGTCACTTTTCCCCGGCAGGTGGCCATGTATCTCACCCGGAAATACACCAATATATCGCTGGCTGACATCGGTACCATCTATAATCGCGATCACTCCACGGTTCTCTACGCCATCAAGAGTATCACCAAGGATATGTCCCGTCAGATTTCCGTCCGGGAGCAGGTGGAGATGCTCTGCGCCAAACTTAAGAAATAATCGCGAAACCCACGGCCGCACCCTTTCTGCAGAAAAGGTGCGGCCGCCTCAGAAGTACACGCCTTTCACTTCGATTTTCTCCCGTGCGGCTGTCGGCGCACAAATTTTGAGCGCAACCTGCCAAGCTTCCTTGGTCATGTCGTTGATACCTATTCCTTTCCAACCAAAACCGCAGAGGTGGAGATGGTTACAGGCGGCATGGATATTGTGACGCCATGCCAGCAGTTTGGTGTAGCCCTCCTCCAATTGGGGAATACCGGATCGGGGGCGGAGAACCGTGGTGAAGCAGGGCGGCTTTCGCAACTCCATTAACTGTCCAAGGTCACGATAGACCGATTCGATCATCTGGTCATCGCTAAGGTCGAGTCGGTCGGGATGCCGGCGGCCGCCGACCAGGGCCTCCAGCAACTGGTGACCGACAGGCGCTCGGCCGGGAAACATGTGTGAGGAAAACAGGGCACCCAGGGTGAAGCGCTGTTCCTGTTCCGGAGCCAGGTAACCAAAACCGAAGGGAATGTGGGCACTGTCGTCGAATCCAAGGAGGACGGTGGCGATACGGGCCTCAGGTAGCAAGGCCAGCGGCGGCGGCATGGCGGGCAGCGCACCGCTCAACAGCGGCAGGCATTGGTTCACCGGCAGGGCCAGCACCAGGTGGCGGCAGGATACCTCGCCCTGCTCGGCCAGTACCCGCCAGCCATCGTTTTCCCGCACAAGGCCATGGACGCCATTGCCATAGACGAGGTTGCCCTTGTCGGCAAGGCCTGTTGCCAGGCGTTGCGGCAGCATGGCCATGCCTCCGGCAAAACTGGTCATGGCTGGCAAACCTCTTTTTTCTGTTTTTTTCTGCCGGGCAGCCCCCCGCATTGTGCTGATGACGCCACGGATCACCGATCCGTGCTGTCGTTCCAGTTCCCGGACACCCGGCATGACCGCATCAATTTTCAACCGAGAGATATCGCCGGCATAGGTGCCGGTGAACACCGCATCGGCAAAGGGGAGCAGGGCCGTGCCGAACCGGTGCGCTGTCCATTGGGCTACGGATGGTTCTCCGTTCAGTGGTTTTTTCCAGAGATCAGCCAAAACCCGGAGCTTGGCACTCCAGGGAATCAGAGGCTCCCGTAAAATTTGCAACGGTTTTTGCGGGATGCACCGCAGCCTGCCATCCAGGCAGACATAACGGACAAATTCTTTCAGCGGGGCGGTGGCGATTTCCCGCTCCAGACCGGCCAGACGGATCAGGGTCCGGCTTTCCTCGCAGTTGTCGAGAAAGCCGTGGGGCCCCCACTCGGCCTGGTACCCGGACTCGCTGTAGGTGCCGATTGCGCCGCCCGGCTGCAGCGATTTCTCCAGAACAAGCACTTGTAACTCCGGCTGCTGCAGGTGGAGAAAAGCGGCGGTGCTCAGGCCTGAGATACCGGCACCGATGATGCAAACGTCATAGCTGGATGGTTTCATGGGGTTCCATTGCTGCTGTATTTGTCGCTAATAAGCGGTGTTAGGTTGTCTTGACAGTCTGTCAATCGTGCTTACCATTTTGCCCGGATAAATGAAAGAGGCTTCGCCCTCCCGCTGTCTTCCGGAAAGAGTAGAATTTTCGGTCTTATAACCATTACCAACACCAAAAGAAGAGGAATAGACCCATGACAGAAGCACAGGTTGAAACCAAGCAGTTTCAGGCGGAGACCAGAAAGGTCCTGGATATCGTCATCAACTCACTCTACACCGAACGCGACATCTTTGTGCGCGAGCTGGTTTCCAACGCCGCCGATGCCCTGGAGAAATTCCGGCATCAGAGCCTGATCGAAAAAGTCGAGTTCGACGCGCATGTGCCCCTGGAAATTACCATTGACTGTGATGATAAAGCACACACGCTCACCCTTACCGATACCGGCATCGGCATGACCAAGGAGGAGCTGGAAACCAATCTGGGCACCATTGCCCATTCGGGATCGCAACATTTTTTTGAGCAGTTGGCTGAGGCCGCCAAAAAAGATGTCAATCTCATCGGTCAGTTCGGGGTTGGCTTTTATTCCGCGTTCATGGCTGCTAAAAACGTACGGGTACAGACCCGCTCCTGGAACGGCGAGGAAGGGTTTGAATGGGCCTCGGACGGCGGCGGCACCTATACCATCAGTCCGTGCCCGGGCCTGCACCGCGGCACTAAAATCATCCTTGAACTCAAGGATGATGCCCAGACCTACGGCTCCAAGTTCACCATCGAGCGGATCGTCCAGCAGTACTCCACCTTTGTGCCGTTCCCGGTCATGGTCGAGGGCAAGAAGGTCAATACGGTCCAGGCTATTTGGTCCCGGTCAAAGGCTGAGATCACCGAAGAGGAATATACCGAATTCTACAAGTTCATCGGTAATGCCGGGGACGAACCGATGTACCGGCTTCACTTTTCAGCCGATGCCCCGTTGGCCATCAATGCCCTGGTCTATGTGCCTAAGGAGAACTTCGAGGTCTTGGGCATGGGTCGGATGCAGCCTGGCGTCAATCTCTACTGCCAGAAGGTGCTGATCGACCAGCACAGTGAAAACATCCTGCCCGAATGGCTCCGTTTTCTCAAAGGGGTGGTCGATTCCGAAGACCTGCCGCTCAATATCTCCCGGCAGTCGCTGCAGGACAACGCCCTGGTGGTCAAGCTGCGTCGGGTGCTGACCAAACGGTTTGTCAAATTTTTGGGTGAAGAGGCCGAGCGTGACGCGGACAAATATCTCGAATTCTGGAAGACCTTCGGCATCTTCATTAAAGAGGGTGTGACCTCAGATTTCGAACACCGCGGCGAGCTCGGCAAGCTGCTCCGTTTCGAATCTTCAGCCAGTGAACCCGGAAAGATGATCTCGCTTGACGACTATGTCGGGCGGATGAAGGACGGCCAGGACAAAATATATTATATCAATGGCCCGAGCCGGGGTGCCGTCGAATACGGCCCCTATGTGGAGATGTTCAAAAAGCGGGGCGTGGAAATATTCTACACCCTGGAGCCGATCGATGACTTTGTCCTCAACCACTTAGGCGAGTACAACGGTAAGAAACTGGTCTCCGCTGATCGGGCCGATCTGAACCTGCCCGAATCGACCGAGAGCACTGTCGATGCCGGAACCAAGGAGAGCGGCGAGCCCCTCGAGGCCGGGGCGCTGCAGCAGCTCTGCCAGTGGATGAAAGAGATCCTCGGCGATCGGATTACGGAGGTCAAGGCCTCCAGTCGCCTGGTCGACAGCCCCGCCATGATCGTCAATGTCGACGGCTACATGACCTCGTCCATGGAACGGCTGCTCAAGGCATCGGGTCAGAACGAGGCTTTTGGCATGGGCATGAAGAAAGACATGGAGATCAATGCTGCCAGTCAGCTGATCAAAAAACTGGCGGTTTTACGCGAGAGCGATGCAACCTTTGCCGGCGATGTGGTCGAGCAACTCTACGCGAACGCCATGATTCAGGCTGGACTGCTGGTGGATTCGATGGAGATGGTGCAGCGCAATTACCGTATCCTCGAACGGGCAGCCGGTGAGCCGTCATCCGCCGTCTAACCGGCATTGGTGTTGGGCGCCGTCATCCGGCAGCAGCTGCTTCTGTAATGCCCAAGGAGTGTAACGCGTCGGTTTTTGGTTGCATTTATCCAGGGATAGAGAGTCTGATCTTGAAAAAAGGTTGTGTTCACGATATATGAAGACAACCTTTTTTAAATTGCACGGATTGTTCCTGGAGGGAATTCGATGCGTCACATTCTGTTTTTGCTCTTTGTGGTACTTTTTTCTCTTAGTGGTTGTTCTTCCACCAAGCAGGTTAGGCATCTTGCCTCCGATGCTGTTTTGATTAAGCCGGGGCAGTCGACGGTCAAAGAAGTGCAGAAATATCTGGGAGAGCCCAACGGGCGGCGGGAGATTTCTCCCACGGTGACCGAATATGTCTATTATGAAAACCGGCCGGGATTCCTCGGCAATATGCCGGTCCTCGGCCCGATGGTAGGCGCGGGCGGGTATGAGATGATCATTATCACCTTTGAAAAGGATGTGGCCACCAACTGCGAATTTCGCAATTTTAACACCTCTGATCGTAAATGGGTGGAAGATTTCACCTGGGAAGAGGTCAAGTGAGCCGACCTTCGACCTTTGATATCAACCGGGAGCGGATGATTGAAGAGCAGTTGATTGCCCGGGGTATCAACAACCAGGACGTCCTTGATGTTATGCGCCTGGTGCCGAGGCATCTCTTTGTCGAGGATGCGATGCAGGCCCAGGCTTATGGTGATTTCCCGTTACCGATCGGCAACGGGCAGACTATTTCGCAACCCTACATTGTTGCCCTCATGACCTTGACCCTACAGCTAACCGGGTCGTCAAAGGTTCTGGAGATTGGTACCGGCTCAGGGTACCATGCGGCGATCCTCTCCCGTCTCTGTCAAAAAGTCTTTACAGTGGAACGAATCGATGGGCTGGTGGGGCGGGCGCGGAAAGTGTTCGACCGGCTCCACTACCATAATATCGTCTCGCGCATTGACGACGGTACGGTCGGCTGGCCCGCGGAAGCGCCTTTTGACGCTATTCTGGTGACTGCCGGTGGCCCGCGTATTCCCGAGCCGCTCCTTGCCCAGTTGGCCGATCCTGGCCGGCTGGTCATGCCGGTTGGCGGTCAGGATGTACAGGATTTGCAGGTGGTGGAAAAACGGGACGGCGGTATAACCATTCAGACCATTGAACAGGTTCGCTTTGTCGATCTGATCGGCGCCTACGGCTGGCCGACCTGATTCGAGGCCTCGGATCACCACGTCGGTGCGGCTCCCCTTCCTGGTGGATGCAATCCCAAAAGAGGCTCCTCTTTCTTCTGCCTTCCGCTCTTTTCCTACCCTCTGAGAAGCGGCCGGCAGGTTGAAGAACCTCGCATCTCCACCACTGGAGATGCGAAGATGCACAACTATCGGTTTCAACTCCCATCGGTTACGCCCCATGTCATTTCTCAACAGCGAAGCATTAATCGATCTGCTCGTTAGTGAGCAGTTGCTCACCGACCAACAGCGGCAATTCATCGTTCTCCATAAAGGCAGGCAGCGACAAAAACTTATCAAGCAGCAGTTAGCCTGCCGCCGCCAGGACGACGACTGCAAGCAAGAAAAGGAGTTGCCTGATTTGGTCGACATCATCGTCTCCTTCGATCTGGAGAGCGGGAGCGACCCAAAAGTACCGCTGACCGAAGAGATGATCATGCGGGCCGTCAGCAATGGTCTCAAGATTCCCTTCAAAAAACTCGATCCGCTGGAACTGGATATAAGTATCGTCACCAAAACGATTCCCAGGTCCTTTGCCATCAACCACCTGATCCTGCCGTTTGCAATGCACGACGGCATCCTTGAGGTCGTTACCTATCACCCGGATAACCATCTGGTGCTGGAAGATATTGAACGGGCAAACCAGGTGACGGTGCGTCCGTACCTATCGACCCGGACGGATATCAAAAAAATCCTGGCCGAATTTTTCGGTTTTCAGCGTTCCATCACCGCTGCCGAAACCCAATTCGGCACCACCGGAACCAGCTCAACCATCGATATCGGTAACCTCGAACAGTATGTGCGGCTGGCCTCGACCAAGGAGCTGAGCTCCAGCGACCAGCACATCAAAGCGGCGGTGAACCATCTGTTCAGCTATGCGCTGGAACAACGGGCCAGTGATATTCACATCGAGCCCAAGCGGGATCTCTGCCTCGTCCGTTTTCGGATCGATGGCATCCTCCATACCATCTACAAACTGCCCAAAGCCGTGCACTCGGCCATTACTTCGCGGATCAAGAGTCTGGCGCGCATGGACATCGCCGAAAAGCGGCGACCGCAGGACGGCCGTATCAAGATCGGTCGACGAGAGGAGGGCCAGGAGGCGGAAATCCGGGTGTCCACGGTCCCGGTTGCCTTCGGCGAAAAGACGGTCATGCGTATTCTCAATCCGGACGTTATTTTTCAGAGCCTTGACAATATTGGTTTTTCCAGGCGGGACCGGGTGGTGTACAACAGCTTCATGTCTTCGGCCCACGGAATAGTCCTGGTGACCGGGCCTACCGGCAGCGGTAAGTCAACTACCCTGTACTCCACCCTCAAGCAGATCGCCTCACCGGAGATAAACATCATCACCGTGGAAGACCCGGTGGAAATGGTGCATGAGGAATTCAACCAGATCGCAGTTCAAGCGCAGATCGATGTGAATTTTTCCACCATTCTGCGTAATATCCTCCGCCAGGACCCGGATATCATCATGATCGGCGAGATCCGCGATCTCGAAACCGCAACTCATGCGGTCCAGGCCGCCCTCACCGGGCACCTGGTCTTCTCGACCCTGCACACCAACGATGCGGTGTCGGCCATTATTCGCCTCGAGGATCTGGGCCTTGAGCCTTTTCTCATTGCCTCGACCATGCTCGGGGCCCTGGCCCAGCGCTTGGTGCGACGCATCTGCCCCCACTGTGCCGAGCCCTATGCCGTCGATGCGGCCAGTTTACGGAAACTCGGCTTTCCGGTCACCGGCAAAGAGACGGTTGAGCTGAAACGCGGCAAAGGCTGTCTGCAGTGCCGCAATACAGGCTACCTGGGCCGTCTCGGTATTTTTGAGATCTTCCCGATGTCGGATCAATTGAAGAAGCTGATTGCAACCAAGGCCAATGACTCCGAGTTGCGGCAGGTGGCTATCAGGGAAGGTATGACCACTTTGCGGGAAGATGCCTGGCACAAGGTGCAGGCCGGATTGACCACGGTGGAAGAAGCCCTTCGGGTCACCGGAGAAATAGATGTTGTTTGATTTTGTTCTGGGTTTTGCAGGAAGGGAAGCCTAAATTTGAGGAATAGCGGGAAACCATGAGCGGAAAGCAGCCAACAGGACAGAAAATAGTCAGTAAAAACAAAAAGGCTTTTCACGATTATCACATCGACCAGACCTTTGAGGCCGGCCTCGTGCTCAGCGGACCTGAAGTCAAGTCACTGCGGGCCGGCAAGGCCAATCTGCGCGATGGCTATGTCCAGCTCAAGGACGGCGAGGTCTTTCTCTATAATGTCCACATTTCACCCTATTCCTTCACCACCCAGATCAACATTGAACCGCTCCGGGTCCGTAAACTGCTGATGCACAGGCGGGAGATCCGCAAGCTGATCGGTAAGCTGCACGAGAAAGGCGTTGCGCTTATCCCCCTCAAGATATACTTTATAGCTAATGGGAAGGCCAAGGTGGAACTGGCCTTGGCCCGCGGCAAAAAGCTCTATGACAAACGGGCTGCCCTCAAGGAAAAGGATGCCAACCGCGAAGTGGAACGGAATATACGGCGCGAAGACTGAATTTTCTTGGGCTGGCAGTATTTACATAACTCAACACACCCCATTTTACATAAATACGGGGGCGAAACGGATTCGACGGGGATATTGAAGCTTAATGTTGCATGCCGAGTTTCTGTCAGCTCGTAAAAATGACGGAAATAAATATAATCGCAGACGATTATAACTACGCACTGGCAGCGTAAGCTGCTGTGCCGTTCCACCAGTCTTCGCCTGTAAGACTGGATTTGGGGCGTCGACTCAACAGGCTGGTCAACCGTGCGTGCCTGGAGCGCGGATGATAAGACTCTTCAGGCTGGCATCCGAATATCCCGGTTCCGGGTGAGAAGCGGATGCGAGAACTAATCCTGGAACTAAGCATGTAGATACATAAGGGGAGAGTTTTCGGACCCGGGTTCAACTCCCGGCGCCTCCACCAGTAATTGTAACCCGCTGTAATGACTACGTTGTGGTACGTAGCCTTCAGCGGGTTTTCTTTTTTCGGCCATGACTCGGCCACAAATACGGCCACTTACTCGCTCGCTCAACACCTTCAACCAAGGAGCGACGTTATGCACATGCCGTACATCCAGCAGTCACACAACAAAATTTATTATTTTCGTCTTGCCACGCCGACCGATCTGCGGCAATTAGTTGGTCGAGACTACATCCGCCGGACTCTGAAAACCAGAGATCCGAATACTGCCTTTATCCGAGCGCAGTATCTGCTGGCGTATTACCGCAACCAATTTGACAAATTGAGGAAATCCACGGTGGACGACGACTTTTACAAAATAATCGTAGACTCATCTCGACAAGAAATTAAGATGGATTCGTTCCGCATCGAAGAAGCAGGGCGCGTTATCGAGATGAAGAATGTTGAGACAGAAACGCCTGAAGAGTTCGCCTGGCTCAAGGATTTGGCGCGGTCACCGGCACCGCCAGCGGGACCGCAAGCTGATGCCCCAACGCCGCCAAAGCCAGAACCAAAGCCCAAAAAGCTGCTTTCTGAGTGTCTTGAGACGTTTCTGAAGATTGCAGCGATAAAAAATTCGGTTCGGTATGTCGACGCAATTAAAGACGCTGTTGAGAACTTCATTGAGTATGTCGGTGACACTACGCCGGACGAAATCACTTCAGATTTGGCTCGGAGGTTTGCGGAGGCATTTGCCACATGGCCAGCCAATCGACGGAAGATGCCAGCGTATCGAGATAAGCTGCTTGCTGAAATCTTAGCAATGGAGATACCGCCAGCCGATCAGATTTCGGTGACTACCTACAATAACAACATTCGCAAGCTGTCTTCCTTCATGATCTGGCTGCGTGAGCAGCAGCTTTTGACCATCGAAAACCCTTTTAAACGGTTGTTCAAGAAAGAAAAGGCCGCTCGCCAGCAGTGGAACGCCTTTTCACCGCAAGACATTCAGCAGGTGCTCTCTAAGACAAATCTGATCTTTAACGCTCAGCGGCCATCCCGCTACTGGATTCCGCTGATCTTGGCGCATTCCGGTGCTCGAATTGAAGAAATTTGTGCGTTATATCGCGAAGACATCGAGAAAGACCCTGGCACCGGTCTCTGGTGCTTCAATATTCGAGACGAAAAAGAAGATAAAAGCATAAAGACCACGCAGAGCTGGCGAATAATACCGATTCACAGTTATCTCGAGTCAATCGGCTTTCTTGATTACGTGAAAACCATACCGGCCGGTACGCGGCTTTTTCCTGATCTGAAGTATAAAGAGAACTACGGCTACCACGATCAAATTTCCGATTATTTTTCTCGATATCTGAAGCGTATCAAAGTGTACCAACCGAAGAAAACGCTCAAAAGCTTCCGGCACTCTGTCATTACTGCCCTTTATCAGACCGGCGCTTCACCGGTAATTGTACCGGAGATTGTCGGACATTCTCCGGATGCTTCTTCAATGTCGCAGTCTCGGTACCACAAAGGTTTCCTGCTGCCGCAGATGAAAGAAGCGCTCGAGAAAATTAATTGGAATTTGTAATTTTTTGACCAAAAATTGCCTTCTTTACGGTACCTGCTCTTAACGCCAAGTAACTTATTTAAGACACGGAAAATATGCAGATCCGAAAAACGAATTTACGCCGTACTGTCAGCCGCGCAACCTAGCTGACTGATCAGAAACGGCTTCAACACCTGGTGCTCTTCGTTTCACCCGTGGATTTTTACTTGGCGGTTTAAATCAGCATAGTCGAAGAGCGCAGATAAAGGAGCCGGAAGCCTTAAAACTTCCGGCTTTTCTTTTATCCTCCGAACCGCGTCCACAAGATTCGACACTTTTTTTCGTACTAGATTCGCTTTTTAAGGAATCGGCTCGGATAGTGTCACTGATGCGTGGCAAGCACACCTATCTGTTGACGATCAAGGGGAAAGCGTCGGACACCTACACAAAAAAACTCTTGCGCATTCTTGCACCGTTTGCCGATGTCTTCAGCTTTCAGTCGTATTATCACAACTTTCATTATCACATTTTGATCAAGACCGACGCAATGCTGTCCGATCTGGTCGCAAAAATACCCAAGTCTCGAGATACCGACTTCCGCGTCGCTCCATTGTCACCGACGCTAGCGCAGTCCGCGAATGCCGATATTCAAATTAAAGCCTTCAACTCAAACAGCACCGGCTTTTTGAACTACGTTTTTTCTGCTCGCAACTTTCAACCGTTCCTCTGTGCTTCAGCGAAACGGCAGCCTATTTTTGTGTCGAAGCGTCTGCAACCGGAACTTTCGCGAACAACAAGTCTTTTTAAGAAGTTGAACGAGATGTACGCCGCTCGAAAGCTGCGTCAGGACGCTAAAGAAACAGCCCCCTTGTGCAAGAACACTCTTAAGTTTTTGCATGTCATGAAGACCTACTTTGCTGATCTCCAGCTACCGCCGTTCCTCTATGCTTCGGAAAACTCCCGACGCGCGGCGCGTGGTAAGGAGATACCTGCCGCTCTCGCGCATGTTGCCGTTTTTGAAGATCCTCAGTCACCTTATTTCAATATCGACGACCGATATTGGCAGAAAAAATACGCGAAGGCTGCTCGTGACCTCTTATATCATGAAACGTTCGATTATTTTGCGTACCAACAACATTGCTATGACCGAATCGAGCCGAGTTTGTGCACATCCGAACAGCTCCGAATACTCGAGATGCGCCGCCGTCACGATATCCGGGTCCGTCAATACATAAACGGAGACAGAACCTTCATTCTGCCTCCGCGTTCAATCTTCCAGAAAATAACGCCGATGGCGTTTGTCGTGCTGACAGAGATCACCTAGAGTCTGGTGGGCCATTGTGTTGCCAGGTCGAGCCTTTCAATGCTTTTAATGATATCCTATACCTTCACGGTCAGAAATCGCGAGGGTGCACCCTAGGTACCCAGCTTGGTACCGCTGGGTACGCCGGTGACAAAAACTTCGGCTTCTGCGGACTCCGAGAAGTCGGTATCTTCAATAGCTTCTTGCAGCAATGCTTCTTCGTCGAGGTCGCTGAAGTATTGTTTATTGCGATGGTATTCAGCAGCAGCGGCAAGTGTTTTTAAAGCCGGGTCCATATCACTCATATTAATGTTGTTTAGTGACTGCTCTAGCAGTTCCGGTTGCCAGAATCCAGGGTTCCGCTTTGCTTGCGCTTGGAATTCAGCCGCCGATGGTGTTCTGCCAGTTTCTTTATATGCTATAATGAGCGTCCCCGCGATCGTCAGCGGCATGGCGGAGCCTATGTAGGATCGAACGAGCAGAGAAGCCAGTATCTGTTCTGTACCGTGAAGGCGGCGCATAACGTTTCTGGCCATTTCATTTGCGATTTCAATGAGTGCATGAAGCGGCGACTCTGCTCTTTTCGGCGCAGCTTGGTCCTCAAGGCTGGCTGTTCTAGTGGCATAAGCATTTGCGAGGCTGTGGGCTTCACCTCTCATATGCGCCGGTCGGCCTTCTTTGTCTCCTGGTGCTGGTGGCGGCAATTCGAACTGTTCCGAACAGAGCGTGCTGATAGTCTCGACACCTTCTTCAGCAAAGCTTTTTATATGCATGTGATGGACCGCCGTTAAGACGTGTTCTTGAAGGGCGGCTGTATGCGTTTTGACAAAAGCTCTTTCGAAGGCTATCGGTTCCAGATTCAGTTCCGGCTTTTTCATTTTGTAGTAGCCGTATGCCTCCTGCCAACTGTTGCCGAACGGCGGCTTATCATAAAAATCCGTGAGGCTGAAGTTGAACGTCGGCGCAGCATCACCCGCATCGATATTTAATGATCCGGAGATACATTTTTTAAATCTCATAGTTTCCTACCTTTAATTTGCGTGTTGAGCGTTGTATTCTTGTTCTGCTTCATCTCGTCCAGCAGCTTTTTCAGCTTTTCTTCCGGCGACGGTACCGAAATGATTACCGGCTTACTTAGCGCTTGTTCCAGCCGTTCTTCCAGCGACGGCACCGTTTTAACCGGCTCCGCCTGTTTTATTGCGAGCCGTTCCCTTCTTCTTCGCTCTGCTCGTTGCTCGAATGTCTCGACGTCTGTACGGAGCCTGTGCGGCATCGGCAGTACCCTGATTTCCATTGTCGCCTCTGCCGGTTTCGCTATTTCGACCGGCTTCGTGACACCGGCCGCTTTGGCCGTTTGTGTCACCATCACTTTATTTAAGTTCTTACATACGAACTGAAGATCGAATTCAGATTTTTTCTGAAATTTTTCCGCATTGACCTTGATGCGCTTGAATGCAAGCTCTTCACAGAACTGTTTGAGCCTCAGGTCTCTGATGTCATCGCGTTTGCTGAACTTTATCAGCCATCCCGAATCTCTTAAAAGTTCTGACTGCCTGGTTTTCAGTGCGCGATTTCCAGAGACACCTTCCGCAAGGGCTGATCTAAATGCTTCTGATTCGAGACAGCGGAGGCTACCGGCACCAGGCTGAATTTTTGTCGGGTCATACTTAATTTTGAACCCGATTTTCTTGATGTAGGCGTCTGAGGCGTTGATGAGGTTGTCATGAAGTGGCAACCGAACATCCGCGCCGAATTTTTCCGCGCCGTCGCCTCTGATGCCGAGAAAACCTTGCAGGTGCAAATTTTTCTGGCTGTCACACGTCTTTTTGTTGGAGCCGCGATGTACTGCAAACGCAAACGTCATGTAGTCCGGCAGCGCGGCAGCTACGGCCTTCACGTAGCCATCAATCTCCTTTATTGTCATCTCGTTCGGAAGCGCGAAGACCATGGATTTCGCAACAAGTTTGCAATTATTTTTCAGTCTGCCGGACTTCATGGCGCTTTTGAAATTATTTTCGTACCGATTCATGAAACGCTTGATTCCAGCCGCCGTGTTGTCCTCAATATTGGTGTAGACCGGCGGCAGTTCATCTCCTGGCATCTGTCCCGGCTGAGTCAGGTAGTCAAAGAAACCTGATAGTTTCTGTGTCTTGCTGGCGTTGATGGACTTCATCCGGACACGTGGTTTTTTGATTCCTCTGGACATCATCGGGGCTCCTAGGCGGGACTAATGAACTTTTTTTGTGAAACAAAAAAACTCCGGCCCCAGCTGCAAGCAGCTGGCCGTCGAAACAGCGAATGCCGGATAACGGTCCAGCATCATTTTTTACTTTTAGTTACCCAGGGGATTTGAGGATTCTCGCTGCATCTTGATGACTGCTGCCCGGATCATGGCGGGCGTAATGCGTTCGAGCCGGTCGTCCTCATTTCGAATTGATCCTTCGAATTCTTCGAGATATTGCGACATTTTGTCGGCTGACATTTCCGGCCGAAGTTCAGCAATAATCTCACCGTATCGGTCGATAAGTTGCTGGGTGAGTGTGCAACGTTTTTCACTGGCTCTTCGGCTTTGCAAGTAAGCGCGCGCATCACGTTTGAGGAGTTGCTTGTAGTCTTTGATACCTGCCAATATGTCAACTTCGTGAAGGTTGAGCATTTGGTTGAGAATTGTGAAGATTTCTTCACCGCTGCACGTTGACAAGAATTTTATAAGTTTATTACGTATCTTGTCGTTCGCAATGGCCGCACGTGCGGTGCTAGCTTTCTCTGCATCCGCGCTCGTGGAGAGCGAGGGCAATTTTTCAGGAAGGTGTACTGCCGCGACGTTGTTCATATGGTCCTCTCTTGGTTGAGATGTTTTTCTACAAGGTAATCAGAAGATATTCTGCGGCAGGCATGAAACATTGAACGCCCATTGGCTGCGATACCTGCTCGCCCTTGGTCGAGATGCCTGCTCAAAATGACCAGCGATAACTTCTTGAGCAATCCGAAAAACGTCGCTATACATTTACCGTATGGAGACGTTTTGTAGGCTACCACTGCAACTCCTCAAACCGTTGCTTCTGCACTATGGCTTCCGAAACGCCGATGTAGCGCAGTGTCATTGCCATAGTTGAGTGATTGAAATCCGACATCAGAGCCGCCAGCGGTACCTGGTTTCTGTGAAACTGGTGAAAGCCGTAGGTCTTCCTGAGCGTATGGCCGCTGATTTTTCCTGGCACTCCAACAGCCTTGCACCAAATCTGCACCAATTTGTTGAACGTGTCGCGTGTCACAGGTCCGCGCTGTCCAACGAACAACCGTTCGCTGTCGAACTTCGGTTTTGCGGTATCATCCAGCAGCTGCTGTTTCGCCTCAATGTCCGCTTTTCTGATCCTGAAGAGTTGTTCGACCGCTAGTTTCGCTTCAGCATTCATGTAGACGAGGCGTTTCTTGTCCGTTTTTTGTTCTTTCAGGACGAATTGGCCTTTCCTGAGTGCATCGGCAGCTTGCTTCATGGTGATTTTAACGACATCACCGCCGCGTAGGTTGGTCGAAATGCCGACCATGAATAATGCCAGTTCCCTCGGTTTTTCTCGGAGCAGTTCTTTAATTGCTCGGATGTGCGCAAGGTCGCGGATCGGGTCCGCAGCGTTGGTGAGGCGTTCTTCTTCATCGCCCGAGAACATGCCATCAAGGTCCAAATCATCGATCATTGTCAGCTCCATCTGAAAAAATTACTCTTAGAATTAATATATCAGTGAGCGGTACACAGAAGACGAGATTGCCCATTATGACACGAGTGCAGCCCCCAAAACATCTTCCGGAGAATTGCGGCACCGAGCAGTGCCCCCTGTTTCGTTGACACAGGCACACTCGTCTAGTTTGTTTCTTTTAAGCTGAGTTTTTACCGTTGGAATAACGTGGTGCCGATCCAGTGCTCTGTCGAAAAATCAATTTTTTCTGTCTGGATATTAATTTTATGCTCTTGTAATGTCCTATTGTTGCGTTATTATCTCCTTCAGGAGTTCGCAGAACATTCTCTGATCGTATTCAGGAGCTAACTTGTTGTTTCAATTGTTTAAACTGGCTGTATTACGCACCTCTTATTTAGAGGGCATCGATTCATGTCTGGACTCCAGGAGCGACATGATCCTCCCATCCTCATCGGAACGGCCGAGGTTCACTTTTGAACCGCAGAACTGAATGCTGCAAAACGTTCATGGTCGGCTTGGTGCAGTAGCGACGAAGAATAGGTTGTGCACTCTAAATAAGAAACACGCTGTTTCTGAGTCAACTTGCTAATTATTCAGTCGTTTTTGGCTGAATCTTGTTGGAGAATGTTCTGTGGAAGAATTTGATCAAGAGAGCTTTAAAATTCATGTTCGGAAGTTGTTTGAAGATGGCGAGGATCAGCGCGACCCTTCTTTGCCGTCAACCACACGCAAATACAAGGTGCCTGCACACCTCTGGGAGCGAGTCGGCAAGTTTGTTGGCAATTCTTACGCTAAGCGTATCGTTGACAAGCCCGTCGTTGGCAAGCCTGACGATAAGAAGATCGATTTTAACACTGATGAGCTGGTGCCGACGCTCGTGCTGCGGATCAAGGAGAAGGGCAGCGAGTACTTTGTCGAATTTATTGATGTGATTTTTGAGACTGAAGGCATCAGCCTCACCGAGGCGAACAGCCTGTTTAAAAAGCAGCCAAGAACGTACGGCATTATCGGATATGATACTGAATTTCTTGAAAAAGAAGTGCGGATGCTCTCGCATCAGTTCTGTTTCGATCTTGGCCCTGAGAAGCGGTTTGGTGTAATCCTCGATACGGATATTCGGTTCAACGATGAGTATTTTCTCAAGTTCCTTACAACCGTGATTCTCAACGCGGCAGGCTGGAATTTTTTGAAATGGTATGTTTTTGCTCACTTTTCGTTGGTTGAGGCATCTTGGATCGATTCGGCGACGGCCAATAGCAAAAAGGGCAGAAGGAAAGCGAAACCGAGCAGCAGCAAGAAAGGAAGCAGCAAAGCGAAGCCAAGTCCACCGAATAAATCCAGAATTCGCCGAGAAGACAAAGAATGGTTGGGCCGGAAGATGATTGCTGAACGCCCTATTGCGATGGTGGCCACGACTACCGATCAGCCAAAGACAAAGCGGAAGGCTCCAACAGAGAAAATCGTACTCGAATTTGCTGATGTGATGAACCTTGATCAACAATCGCTCAAGGGAGCCGCTGCAAATTGCGATCTGCAGAAATACGCTATACTACCGCTGAAATACAGTGAACTGCATTGGTTCAAAGAGTGCGCTGGCAGCGTATACAAGAAGCTTGATAAGTTCCGGGAGCGACGACCAAGCGAATTTTATCGGTATGGCGCGAGAGATGCGATTATTACCGCTGCTATTCCGATCATTCTCCACAGCAAAGTCGGCACGGCGGCCGATTTTCAGGTTCGGACCACCAGGTATAGCGAAGTGCACATGGCAGATTGGTTCCAGAAAAATTTTCACGAACTGCACGATGGCTGGCAGCGGATGCTTGGTCAGCGGAAGATAGTTATACCGTACAAAGATCCGACAAAACCGCCGAAGGTGTCATGGGAGCCGGACAAACTACAACGGGAGATTCTGCAAGACTGGTACAAAGGCGGCCGCAATGAAGCACGGGAGGTCGGCTGTTTTGAGCATCAAGTGAATTATTTCGATATGACTAGTGCGTATCCTGCGGCTTTGGCGGCGCTGATAAGAGACTTTGACTTTTCTATGCCGATAATTCGGACTCGGACACGAAATGATGGGGCAGTTCCCCGGATTCAGCAACTCATGTTGAAAGGGCCGTTCCAGCCGCACGGTGTCAAAGTTTATATTCGTTTCAAGCCAGATTGCCGCGTTCCAATGGCACCGATGAGTTCAGAGTCCGGCATTATCTATCCGTTGGAAACGGAAGGCCAGGTCGTTTGCTGGCCGGAGTACTGGCAGGCAAAGCAGTTGGACATTATCGAAGAAGAATTTGTCTTGGCGTTGTATGAATTCGAGCCGCTGAAGACGCGATTGTTGCCGGACTATATTCTTGAAATGATCAAGAAGCGCAAGGACAGCAAGTCGTTCTATAAAAGTTTGTTAAATTTTTTGACAGGAAAACTGGCACAAGGTCGGCGGAAAGACATGCCGTTTTCAACGATTAGCTGTCCTGGGTATGCTGCATACATAACATCGACGATCCGCGCCGCTGCCTCTGAAATCGGCAACTTGAACGAATACTATGCAATCACCACCGATGGCATCATCAGCCCGGTGAGTAAATTGGTTTATGCGCCGGGTGACAAGTCGATTAACAGGCGGATGGAAAAGCGATTGGAGAAAACCGGTTTTGAATGGATGAAGAACGATTTTACCGGCGACAAAACGGTCATCTGGAAAACGCGTGGCTACATTCTGTTCAACTCTAAAGCTGACAAAAAAACGGCTCCGGCAAAAGAACGGTTCAAGCAAGCCAAGATGGGTCTGCAAGGCGACGAACCGATGGATATCATCGCGCAGATCAAGGCTGGCAAAGGCGTCCGAAGGTCGGCCAAGTCATTTGCAAAACTGGATGATGGCGAAGTATTTTCGTTTTTGGAGAAAAAATTCAACATCAATCCGAACTTTGATTTCAAGTATGCCATTATCTCGGATACCATTAAAGAGAGGCCTATTGAGATTGATGGCGTCGAACTGTCGATGCCATGCTTCAACACTCGACCGCTGCGCAATATGAATGAGCACTATGCGTTGCGCCGGATCTGTGACTGGAAGATGCTCAAGAAAGTTCTGAAACAGGAAAAGAAGACTTTTTCAGTCGCGGATATTGAGCATCTGATCCTCACTGCGTCGCTTAATGACGGTCGTTGTCGGCACATGGTCTGGGAGTTCCGGAAACGGATGGCGCGAATGCTTGGTCCAGAAGAGGCAACGCTGCACCCGGAATTGCTCAAGGCGTGGAAAGAGAAACGACTCTATCCGATACCAGCAGAATACGGCGTCATCAAAGATTTCAAGCTGATCTTAGAACGGGAGGTCGTTGCTATCACGGATGAGGCTCGGCGCGCTCAGGTTCTGAACGACGTCATCAAAGAAATGGAGGCAGACCGGTCCTACGACACGGTTTCTACTGATGCGGCAGCGTACGAAAGCTTCTTGGAAGATGAAAGTTATCGGGACGACAGAAGCGATATTAGTGATGAGCGGGAGAGAGAAAATGCGGAGTTCTGATGGTCGGTGATGCCTGTTCAGCTCTCAGAAACCCGGCACTCTCAATTTAAAGAATGATGGGTTTTCTTCGTTGGAATAAAAACTGACGTTCAGTTGCGGCGGCTGTTTATTCTGAGATTGAAGATCGCAGATGGCGACCGTGAATTTGCCTGAGTATCCTTCAGGCGAAGCTGAACGGATGGCAATGGAGCCAATGCAAGAGAAGACTTCCATCGGCTGTTACCTCTGTACTGCCAACTGGAGAGATCGGCCGTACCTAGAGCGGACAGAGACCGATACTATGATTCATTTGCTTGCGTTTCGGCTGCGAGCACATTGGGCAGCGTCATGACAGCGAATGACTTTCGGGTGCTGTGCTGTCAAAACATGATTGGCGACAATTCCGACTTTGCGGAATTTGCAAATTTAGTTATCCATTGAGAATTGTGGCACATATTTTGGTTTTTTCCATGTTTCCGGGCTTTATTAAGACGAAACTGGATACTTTCTCAGCAATAGCTTGATTTGGTAGGAATAAATGCAGCAAAAAGCTTGATGAGCGGAGAATTCAACATGCTTGATTTATACGATTTTAATTTATATACGCGCTTGCTGGGTAAGTGATAATTGAAACTGGCACGGTTAATGTAAGAGAAATTTATACAAGCTTGTGATGTTGCATTCATGCAAACTTTAGGAGGGGAAAATGAAGAAAATATTATTGGCAGGATTGGCAGTAGGGTTGATGATGGTTGGAACCGGTAACGTTGCTTCAGCTGATGTTACCAAGCAACTCGATGAAACTTTTGCATCTGGTGCAACGTTCACGGGACAATTAACATTTTTAGATAATACATATACTGACCTAATAGCAGTAACTGGACACCTTATTCCTTTTGGATTGAGTTCTGATAGTATAAATTGGGTGTGGTATATAGGTACTGGACAAGGAGGATCTAAACAAATTGGTTCCTCCGGAATTTACGCCGATTTCTTGATGAATAATACTTCAGCAGATTGGAGTACATTTATTGAGGTTGATTGGAGGGATAATGGAGGGGGTAACCTTGTTCTCGATAATTCCCTAGGTTCAATTTCTGGTGCATCATTGGCTAACGCAATAGGCTATACGGACCAAGTCGTTTCTTATGCTTTTAGTGATGCAACAAATCCGGTCCCCGAACCAGCCACCATGCTCCTCTTCGGCGCGGGTATTGCTGGTCTGGCAGCAGTGGGCAGGAGAAAAAGAAGTTAATTAATTTTCCGGCATATCGGAATCAAGAGGCAGGGCTTAACGGCTCTGCTTTTTTTTGAACCACAAACTTCTCTGCTTCCTGGACCGTGCACTCAAGCTTTGCACATTCGCTTTTACACACCGGGACCACGGTTCAACTCCTGACGTTTCCTTGGGTTCAACTTTTTCAGTTGAACCCACTTTAATAAAAAAGTACTGTATTTCGGCTTGATAGGACATTAACATATCGATCACAGCCATCGTGTTGGCCATAATTCGGCCACTTTTAGAGCGAGCGATCAATTAGTGTCCGTGTCGAATTAAACAAATACAATACATTAGGAAGATAAGCGTCAATTCCTTCTCCTCCCGGCGCCTCCACCAGTAATTGTAACCCGCTGTAATGACTACGTTGTGGTACGTAGCCTTCAGCGGGTTTTCTTTATTCGGCCATGACTCGGCCACAAAATCGGCCACTTACGCGCTCGCTCAAACCTTCAACCCAGGAGCGACGTTATGCACATGCCGTACATCCAGCAGTCACACAACAAAATTTATTATTTTCGTCTTGCCATGCCGACCGATCTGCGTCAATTAGTAGGTCGAGACTACATCCGCCGGACTCTGAAGACCAAAGACCCGAATACCGCATTCATTCGAGCTCAGTATCTATTGGCGTATTTTCGAAAGCAATTTTCCAAATTAAGGTTCAAAATGGCTAAAGACAAAAACGATTTTGATGTATGGATTAATCCAGAAATCAAGATTGGTAACCTTCGAATTGAAGAAGGCGGTCGTGTTATCGATCTGAAGGACATTGAAACTGAGACGCCTGAAGAAACAGCGACGATCATGGCCTTGCTAAATCGGTCTACTGTGCAACCACTGACTCCAGTGGCTCCAGTTACGCCTCTACCATTTCACATACCAACAAAGACCCTTTCCAGCTATCTATCGACGTATTTAAAAATGACCGCGACGAATAGTTCCGAGCGGTATGTTGAGGCCATTAAAGACGCGGTTGATAATTTTATCGAATATGTCGGCGACATATGCCCTGAAACTATAACTTCCGAGCTTGCTCAAGATTTTGCAGCTTCGTTTGCGACGTGGCCAGCTAATCGACGCAAGAAGCCAGCGTATCGAGACAAGAAGCTTTTCGAGATATTAGAAAATCCGATACCGCCAGAAGACAGTATTTCAAAAACGACGTATAACAACAACATCCGCAAGCTCTCGTCTTTTTTGATTTGGCTTCAGGAGCAAAAAGCGCTGACCATCGAGAATCCGTTTAAACGGCTGTTCAAAAAAGAAAAGGTTGCCAAGCAACAATGGTCTAAATTTTCGGACACCGAAGTCCAGCAGATACTGTCTAAGGTAAATATTGTCTTCGATGCTAAGCGACCATCCCGCTATTGGATTCCGTTGATACTGGCGCATTCTGGCGCTCGAATCGAAGAAATATGTGGTTTATATCACGAAGACATAGAAAGCGACCCTAGCACCGGTATCTGGTACATCAAGATTCAGGACGATAAGCCGGACAAACGCATTAAAACCGAGCAGAGCCTTCGAGATATACCGGTCCACAGTTTTCTTGAAAAAATCGGATTTCTCAAATACGTCGCGTCAATACCTGCCGGTACCCGACTATTTCCGGATCTGACGTACAAAGATAATTACGGCTACCATGATCAAATTTCCGATTATTTTTCTCGATACCTCAAACGAATCAACGTGTACCAACCTAAGAAGACGCTGAAAAGTTTCCGTCACACGGTCATTACCGCTCTGTACCAGACCGGCGCTTCATCGATAATCGTGCCGGAGATTGTCGGTCATTCGCCGGATTCGTCTTCGATGTCTCAGTCTCGGTATCACAAAGGCTACCAGTTGCAGCAAAAGAAAGATGCATTGGAAAAAATTGACTGGAATCTCACTATTTGAATCTTATTTGGCCAAAACTTACCTTCTTCTTACTAGCTGATATTGTCGAGAAAACAAAAAATAATCAAACTGCAAATTATCATGAAAATACAAAAACCGAATTTCCGCCGTGTGCTTTGCGACTACTTCACGTAGTCACTGAGTAAGAAACGGCTTCTATATGTAGCGCTCCAACGCTGTTTGATTGTTATCTCGACAATAATTTTCATAATAAAGGAGCGCGAGCAAAAGAGCCGGTAGATTTCGATTTACCGGCTTCCTTTTTATCCTCCGAACCGAATCCACAAGATTCGACTCTTTTTTTCGTTTTAGATTCTCTCTACAAAGAATCGGTTCGAATAGTGTCACTGCTGCGCGGCAAGCACACCTATCTGTTGACGATTAAAGGGAAAGAGTCGGATACCTACAAAAAGACACTCTCGCGCATTTTTGAGCCGTTTGTTGATTCTTATGGCTTTCAGTCGTATTATCATGACTTTCACTATCATATTTTGCTTAAGACTGACGCACTGCTGTCCGATCTTGTTGCGAAAATTCCGGCGTTTCGCGCCACCGAATTTCGCGTCGCTCTATTGTCACCGACATTAGCGCAATCCGCGAATGCCGATATTCAAATAAAAGCGTTCAATTCGAACAGCGCAGGCTTCTTGAATTACGTTTTTTCGTCTCGCAACTTCCAACCATTCATCTGTGCTGCTTCCAAACGGCAGCCGATTTTTGTGGCGAAGCGTTTGCAGCCGGAGCTTGAAAGAACCACAAGCCTTCTGAAGACGTTGAACGAGATGTATGCAGCTCGGAAGCGGCGTCTGGACGCTACAGAAACCGTCCCCTCTCACCGTCTGAATCTTAAATTTTTGCATATCATGAAGAGCTACTTCGCCGATATCCAGTTGCCGAGTTTCCTTTTTGCTTCGGAAAATTCCCGACGACGCGCCCACGGTAAGGAGATACCCTACGCCGTCGCTCATGTTGCCGTTTTTGAAGATCCTACATCACTATTTTTCAATCTCGAGGATCGCTATTGGAATCAAAAATACGCAAAGGCTTCTCGTAACATCACATATTCTGAGACCTACGATTATTTCCCATATCCAGAACATTGTTATGACCGAATCGAGCCGAGCCTGTGCACTTCCGATCAGCTCCGAATACTCAAGATGCGCCGCCGTCACGATACCCGAGTTTTTCAATACATAAATGGAACCAGATCCTCGGTTCTTCCTCCGCGTTCAGTCTTCCAAACAGTAACGCCGATGGCGTTTGTCGTGATGACAGAGAGCACCTAGAGTCCGGTGGGCAACCGAGTCGCCAGTTACAAGGAGTGGTGGAGAATCAAGGAAGCGTAGAGACCGTTAATATATCCTGCGGATTCAGAATCAAGGTCTATGAACTCAATCCCTGTTATATGCTGAGTTTCTATGTTGCGAGAATGCTTAACTACAGCCTTCGAAGTGATTTTCACAGGACCGAGGAAAAATCCAACTCTCAAGAGTGTGTTTTGTTCAAGCAAGACAGGCAGGATCATCGACAAGCCACCTTTGCTGATATCAAGTAGTTGGCCTGTGTATGTTTGCGTGACCGTGGCAACTTTAACGAAAATATTGTCCACTGAAAATATTCTAGGGATGTCTTGTTTGATTATGCGAACAAAAGCTCTTTTCCCGAGAGGAGATATCGGCTTAAAATTCCAATCTACACTAAGGCCTTCCATGCTGGGAACGTCGTCCCAATTAAATTGATTTTTCATGGATGGAATCCAACTAGGTTTACCATTGTTTGTCCAGGTACTTTTTTCAACAGATTTATTTTTGTGAGATAAGTTGACAAGATGCCACATTGTTACCTAAAATAGTTGTCAACGACATGGTAACATGTTTCCATCATTAATAATTATTCACGAGACTAAAATGACAGTCACTAAGGCTGATTTGGTAGATGAGGTCTACAGAAACTTCAAGGAAATGTCTAAGACTCAGGCGGCAGATACTGTTGAAATGTTTTTATCGCTATCCAAGTCAACATTGATTGAAGGTAAAGATTTACTGATTAGCGGATTCGGAAAATTTAGCGTCAAAGACAAAAAATCCAGAAAAGGCCGAAATCCACATACAGGACTCTCAATGATTGTAGAAGGAAGAAGGGTTATCACGTTCAAGCCTTGTACACAGTTAAGGAACAAAGTTAATGCTTCTTAAATATCACCACAAGAGCCGGCTGCTGCTGAGGTTATCAATCCATTGCTGGCAGATTCTGGCCTAAATACTGCCAGTTCTAAAATCAGCATCAACCGAACACCCATAACCGCCGATACTCCAATCGAACAAATTTGACACCATTTCAACGACTTTTTACTAGCTAGTATCAGTACTTAAGTGCCGAAACTAGCCAGTAACTAATAAGAGGAGCGTTGAAAATGCAGGTCGAACCAATTCGGAAAAAATCAGATGTTAAAAAACTTTTGCAGCATCTGGAATCGCATCCGAGAAATAATGCTTTGTTTGCCGTCGGCATCAACTGTGGCCTGCGATACAGTGACCTAAAAAGAATTACTGTTCAAGACGTTAAAAATGTCCCAGTCGGTCAAAGCTTTTATACGATTGAGACCAAAACAAAGAAACGGCGCGCTGTCGTGATCAATAATGTTATGCGCGAGGCCATCGACGAGCTTTTGGCTTCCAAAGATTACGGCCCAAACGATCCAATTTTCCAAGGTTCGAAGAAAGGTTATCCTCTTACATGGCGCTCCGCGAATGAGCTGATTAAATCTTGGGCTCGATTTCTTGGACTGCGTGGTCGCTATGGTACGCATACGTTGAGAAAAACGTTCGGCTATCATCAGCGAAAATATGGCGGCGTGCCTATTGAATTGCTTCAACGCGTTTTCAATCATAAAAATATTCGCGAGACGATGCTGTATATCTGCATTGAAGACTGCGAGGTAGACGCAATACCTATGATGCACGAAATTAAATATTAATCTTAGCCAGTTACTCCATGTCAAGACATCGGCCCGGCTTCGGTTTTTGTTATTGCCTATGCAGTTGGAGGAGTTACTGATGAATATTGTCAATTCGTTCATAGATAATGAACGCTTCTGTTAAAACCTCACCGGTCAATTTTTTTGTTAGTTTTTTCAAATGGTTAAGTCGTTAACAAAATTATTAATGTCGCTGAGGTTTCTGAATTTTGAGCATAGCTTTCCTGTATTTCATGGGTAGCGGTAATGCCCGTATGCTGCCTATCTATCTGATATTCAAGATTTAAAGGGCCGCCAGGCCACTTGCTATTTCAGATGGATACTTTTTGTAAAACTTTTTTTTATAGGGTCTATGTTCATCTGAAACTGCGACATAACGACATAAATCCATGTCGCCAGCTGCAACAATCCTGAATAATTAGATAAATTCAACTACTATTTTTGTCGCCTGGTATGACGCCGCGATGACGTTATGACGGCCAGCGACAATTTAAAAACTAAAAATTTTTTCTATATATTTGTATTGCTGGTATGGCGACACAAGCGACACATATTTACTGTAACCTCATGTATTTATTAAACAAATAAATATTCAGCCTGTGACACACCGCGACACGGCACTTTGGTAAATCACTGTATTTATTTGATAAAATTAACATCAGATGTGTCGCCGATGTGTCGTCATCATCAATTTATACCTACACATACTCTGAGATAGCTGATGCATAGCCCAGAGCCTCTCCACACAACCGAACCCGGTATTAATCCTGCCGGAGCAAAGTGGTAATTCAAGCGCCGCCGAACAAAAAACAAACATATCATCCACTAATAGAACTATTAGCGGCTCTTTAGACGTTTAAAGAAAAAATTACGTTGAGGACAAAATAAATTCAGCACGTAACTTGGCCGTTCATTAACTATCCAAATCAACGCACATTGATCGTCGTGACTCGTGGCGGATAGTGACGAATTCGTGAAGCCGTGGCTTAAAAGTTGACTGCACGCGCGCTCAAGGCGCTGGCGTGGCTTCCAGACAACTTTGAACGGCTGAGCGAGATGAGGAACGTGACGCCATCGGTCACACTGACGAATTTTGTTAAAAATCCAAAAAAAAAACTACTAAACTCCAGTAAGCTTTCTCATCGTTTCTACGTCCAAATTGCACATTCCACGCGCGTGGAATGGTTTTCCAAAAATGACTGATTCTTATCTCAACGGAATCAGGAAATAGCGGTTACCGGAGCGGTAGGATGCCGGATGCCATCGGCCATGCGTTTGAAAGCAGCACAAAAATTTTTTCGCTTGTGATCACCCGTTTCAGTCAGTGCGCGCCTTTTTTGAATGGCGCGCGATCTCAACGGGTTCTCTCTGCTCAAAATTTTCCGTGCTTTCAATATTGGCTTAAATAAAAAGGTTTGTGCACTATGGGTACGCCAGCTGGGTACCTCCGGGTACCACTGGATAAAAATTATACTTTTTTAATATTTTCGGAAGGTTCGATTTTCGAGAGAGTTTCTTTAACCACATCCTCAGCGGTTTCTTCTCCGAACCACATCCGGTTGCGGTGGTATTCTCCGGAGATTAGGAGTGTCGTTAATGCCGGGTCCGTTGTTCCAGATGTAATTTTTTTGAGTGCTTGAATCATAGTTTCCGGTTGCCAGAAGTCCGGATTACGTCGAGCCTGAAGCTTCAGGTCGTCATTGGTTGGTGGAATTCCAGTCAGTTGATACGCGCAAATCATATCTCCGGATACTGTGAGTGGCATTGAGTCACCGAGGTATGAGCCGACGAGCATTTCAGCAAGCGGTGCTTCAGCGTCTCTTAGGCGTTTCACAATGTTTTGTGCTATCAGGTTGCATATTTTATTCAGTGATCCTAGAGGCGTATTGCTGGCTTCTACGCCTTTTTTTAAGTCGATCCGTCTGGCATCAAGAGCGTTGCGGAAGCTGTGCGCTTCGCCTTTTTGGTGCGGTTGGCGCTTGTCTTCGCCGACGGTTGGAGGCGGTGTCTCGAATTGTGCTGAGCAGATCGTCCGTATAGTTTGTATCGATTCTTCTGGAAAAAATTGCGCATGTTTTCGGTGGACGGCTTCGAAAGCCTGTGCTTCAAGCACTTCAGTATGTAGTTTTGAAAAAGCTTCTTCCATTTGAAGATCGGTATATTGCTTTCGATCATAGAATTTTCTTACGGTTTCCCAGGTATTTTCAAATTTCGGTTTTGAGTAAAAATCCGTTAGTTGAAAATTGAATGTCGGAGCAGCATTTCCAACATCCAAATTGCTTTTGTTGAAGTCAAAGTCTCTATATCTCATAATTTCAAACCTCTGGTCTGTTGTGGTGGAGTTGGTTCGTTGTTGATTCGCGTTATTTCTTCCATGAATTTTCGTAGCCGTTCTTCATATTCTTCGATGGCTCGTTCTTCAGCAATTTCTTCTCGTCGTGCTGCTGCGTGTGCCGCTTCTTGTGCTTGCCTCCGTCGTTCCGTTCGTTGTTCGAGAGTTTCGCGGTCCGGTTGGAGACGTTGCGGTGTCGTAAGCGTGACCGTTTCCATTGCTTCTTTTTCGATTGAGGCCTCTATTTTTGTTTCAGCTGCTATTTTGGGTTTCAGTGTTTTGTTGAGGTGGTTGCTGACGAATTCCAGATCCAGACCCGGCTTTTTCTGAAATTTTTCGGCGTTGATATTGATGCGTTTCATTGCGAGTTCTGTGCAAAATTGTTTGAGCCGCTGGTCTCGGATATCGTCGCGTTTGCTGAAATTCAAAAGCCACATAGAATCTCGCAATAACTCAGATTGTCTCGTTTTTAATGCTCTATTTCCAGAGACGCCTTCTTTCAGAGCCGACGCCATTGCTTCGGCTTCTAAAAATTTCAGGCTCGACTTACTAGGTCGGGTTTGAACTGGATTGAATGCAATTTTGAATTTTGCACTTTTGATAAAGTCGTTGGCTGCCAGTATGAGATTTTCATGGAGAGGCAGCCGGACTTCAGGTCCAAATTTTTCTGCGCCATTGCCTCTGATGCCGAGAAAACCTTGAAGATGAAGATTTTTATGGCTGTCACGCGTCTTTTTGTTGGAGCCGCGATGTACGGCAAAAGCAAACGTCATGTAGTCCGGTAGTGCATCGGAGATTGCCTTCACGTAGCCGTCAATTTCATTTTTTGTCATGCCATGCGGGAGCATAAAGACCATGGACTTCGCGAGTAATTTGCAATTATTTTTGAGATCTCCGGATTTCATGGCATCTCTAAAATTTTTCTCGTACTGATCTAAAAAACGTTTGATACCAACTGCCGAAGAATCTTCAAGATTCGTATAAACTTCCGGTATCTCGTTGTTTTCCGTTTGGTGTCCTGGCTGAGTCAAATAATCAAAGAATCCAGATAATTTCTGCGATTTGTTCGCATTGATGGACTTCATGCGAATGATCGGTTTAGCATCACCTCTAGACATATTCGGGTACCTCTGCTGAACTAATGGACTTTTTTTGTTTTACAAAAAAACTCCGGTCCCAGCTCCAGGGAGCTGGCCGTCGTAAAAACCGTTGTCCGGATTCAGTTCAGCATCATTTTATAAACTTTCATATTCCAAGATATTTTTAGCCGGTTCCTGTAGTTTTATGATGGCTGCTCGAATCATTGCTGGTGTAATTTTTTCCAGTCTCGCTTTTGGTCTGCTGGTTTGTTGTTCGTATGCCTCGAGATATTGCGCCAGTTTGTCGGCGGACATTTTCGGACGTAGTTCAATAATGATCTCGCCATATCGATTGATGAGCTGTTGAGTGAGGGTCATTCGTTGTGCTCGTTGACTTTGACTGAGTAGATACGTGCGAACATCTGCTTTGAGTGACCGCTTGTATTCAGTAATGCCTGCTACTATGTCTAATTCTTGCAGTTTCGGTATTTTGCTAAGAATATGAAGGATTTCTTCACCGCTGCACGTCGAGAGAAAGTTCAGGATTTTGGTTCGTGCTTTGTCGCCGAATGATGATGTAGGTGTTGTCATATCTTTCTCTGTGGCTGAGTTTTCGAAAGGTGTCGTGGCTGTTACAAGTACCGTTGGCACGGTGGTGCTATTCATAATGGCCTCATTTGGTTGAGTTTATTTATTTGAAGATAAACAGAAGACGTTTAGCCATTTGCTCGGATGTTTGCTCGCAACTGGATACAGCTTGTATTTGTTCAACCAAAGATGATCGGCTCAATGCAATATTTTGAGCCGTTCCGTATGGTGGCACGTGAAACTTTTAAATCGAGGTTGTTGTGCGTGCGAGAGTGATGCCGAGATAACTAAACGGCATTTTTAACGCTGGAGTGATTACTGACAGCCACCAGTGTGGCTGAAGAAATTTCAGGAATCTCTCCACAGGTGACGACAGTAGAGATTTCGGTGATGAGATTTGTCGAGGAAATCCAAATTTCTGGAGGACAGTGATGGCGAGGATGTTCTCAGGAACCCGTAACTCTTAATTTAAAGAATGACGGGCTGCTGTTCGAGAAAACCGGATGATTGGAAGACCGGAAGAGGTTGGATTCCTAGATTGCTCAACCGGTTCGTGCGAATAGGAAAGGGCCTTACGTCTCCAACAACGATATAAGTTTGACAACGACTCCCAGGATGCAGGCTATGATGCCTCGCATTTTAGGAGTTTTTTTTTGCGGAGAGTTGCCGACTTCACGAAAGAAATTCTCCGCGTGAGGAATATTGTATTTTTTTTGCAGAGAAAAGAAAAAAATACTTCCAAGGATGCCAGGAACGAGCTTGGAGATCGTATAGTTGAATCAAATAAACCAACCTTTACGCGGTTACTCGTAAACAGGCTAAAGGCGGCTGCATCCCAATAAATGTATTCAAGGCTGGTAATGCATGGAAATTATGAAGGGTCAGAAATCAATGCAAGAGGCTATCCTCTTAACGGTCGGAATTCATAGTATTGCTCGGCTGGCTTTAGCTGTCACCGGAAGCGACGTAAGCGATATGAATAACGAACTAATAGTTGATCTGGAACCAAGCATGGATGAGGCAGATTTGGAAAATGTTTTTGCCAAATGCCTTGCAATTATTGAAAGCGCAAACCGACGTATGCTTTCGGTGATTATCGATCACGGCAACTCGATTGAAGAGCAATTTTCTCAACAATTTCCTTGAGTATCTAAAACGTAACCCGCATAATATTTATATTTGCGACTCTTTCTGATCACAAGGCATAGGACCCTATTCAATGAAGAAAGTTGAGCCTGGACAAAAAACATCGCGGTTCGGCGAAAAGGGTATGCGTCTCGTGCGCTCATGGGAGACGCTGCTCCTTCTCATTGAATCTTCTAACCCTCTAACCGCTCAAGAAATACACGAAAAAATTCATCGTAATCATCCGTTTTGTGACCATCAATGTGCTGTACAAACCACGCGAGAAGACCTGAAGACCTTACAAAAATGCGGCTTCCCAATTTGCATGGTTGATGATCAGAGCAAAGAAATAGATTCTGACGAGATGGAATCCTGTCAAGGACGTCTAAAAAATGTCAGATGGCAAATTCGTGACCAGGAAAAACTTGGTAAATTGGAGAGTTCATATCACCGGCTTCCTTCAACTATCGACTTGGTATTACCACGGAGTGGGTAACATAGTGGGGTCAATTTTCGACGCTGTTTTCTACTCCAAAGGGGTCATTATTCCACGCTGATCAACAGTATTCCCTAATTGTATGTACGGCGCGCCACCTTTTCATGAAGTACCGGGGATCATTGATGGATACTGGAGTGATTTTTTCGAAGTTACAAGCGGCGGGTGTGTTTATGTTGCTTGCAGATGGTCAGCTTGCCGTGAAGGAGTCAAGCATTGTGGGTGTAACCGAGACCATGCTAGCCACGTTGACCTCTAACCGAGAGCCGATAAAGCTTTTACTCCAGGAGAAAGAGCTAACGGATATTAAGCCTTTTATTGATGCGGAATCGAATATGGGTAACGGCGACAAAGGATGTCTTGTGATCCCAACGGACTGTGCACCGCGCTATAAAAATTGGAAGCCCGGATTTACCTGTATCCTCGTAGAGTCTGACGACTGGCTCAAGACTAGTAAAACTCTAAAAGAATCCGACAAATTAAAATGGAAACCGATGAAGCTCGCCTCGATTTTGAAAGAGCTGGGAGCTACTGAAGAATTAACGAAACGATATTGGCCGAATGTGTGAACTCACATGAGCTATGCATTGGCTACTGCTCCTCAGTGTTGGCCCTACAACAGATTACTTGGTAGACGTAAAGATGAACAATTCCGTTGTGAATTTAAAATGTAATAAAGATTCATCTTTTATTATTGAGAGTAACTCTGTTTATGAAGATTTGAAATTATCGGAAGTGGCTTTATGCGAAAATGAAAGGTGCTAGATGAAAGTCATTCAAACTTGGGCAGATTGGAAAATCATTGTCCCCGACGGCCACTATGTAGTAGCCCTTGAAATAAAAAAAGACGAGCTGTTAGGAACTTCGGGGCAATGCCTATTTGACATTTCGTAGTTAAACAATTATTTTTAAATTGGTTGATTCGTACCTGATTAGACGGATCTTCCTCACCCCTCCCCCTTTACCTGTGCACTCAGGTAGAGGGGTTTTTGTTTTGCAGGTAGCCGCAAATGTACCGGAGAGCATCGGGGGCGCTCACACCATCTGGACTAACCACACGAAACCGACAATGAGAAGAAGGTTGGCGCCGAACAAGAGGATTATCTTGATTCTGCTGGCTCGCATGGCTCGGATCATGGGTGCTTATTAAGACTTGGCATAGGAGGCGTTAGCGCCGTCGGCCTGCGCCACTGTGAAAAAGCTTTCTTTGCCGCATTCTAGGCAAGAAAAGGCGGTGACTTCAATACCGAGGTCGCCAAGCACAGGGTCCATCTGATTCCCAATACGCTTCAGGTGAGGACCGCTACAATGATCACAAAGGTATCCAGATGGGTGTAGTTGATCCCGAAGTGACCGGATCTGTTCTGCAAGTTGGCCATTGGCAAGCTGCAGTTGTGCAACCTCAAGAAGAGCATCCTTTGCCTGACGCTCAAGCATTGAGTGTTCAGACCTCAGAAGCTCAAGGGGCTCACGGAGAATCGCAGCAGAGCCATGCTCGTTGATATATTTTTCAATGATCTCGATTGGGCCCATATCGACAACTAGTATTGGTAATTAAAAAAAGCAGAGCCATTAAGCCCTGCCTTTCGATTCCGTTATAGCGGAAAAATCTAGTTCATTTTCCGTCTTCTGGCCATTGAAGCCAAGCCAGCTATACCTGTTCCGAAAAGGAGCATGGTGGCCGGCTCGGGGACAGGATTGGCGGTGAAATCAATAGTTACTCCATCGGCGCCAAGGCCTAAAGTAGCACCGGTGGGGCTATTCATAAAAGCTTCGTAATGTCCATTCTTTGCATAAAAATTGATCTCTTGACTTCCATTAGTAAATAGCAATCCATAACCATCAAAGTAGGAAGGTTGCGACTGTGACAATGGGAAATATAATAGATTGTCAAAGGTAATATAATACGAGGAGCCAGTAATTAAACTTGTTAGAAATCCTGAAGATGTAAAGCCTGGATGTAATTGGGAAAAAGAGCCATAGATGCTATCAGTAACCGAACCACCGGTTACTTGAAATTTGCCACCCCCAATGTCATTAGCAAAAAATTCACCACTTCCAGAGATCCCCCCTGTGTAGGAAAAATCGAAAGTCATTGCATCAGAAACATTAGCAATTCCAAACAGCAGTAATCCCGTTGCCAATCCTGCCAATAATATTTTTTTCATATCCCACTCCTTTTTGATTATCTAAAGTCCTTGATCCCTTGTAACAGGGTATTGGATTCATTTTCTTGCTTTATCATTTGCATTAACAGTGCCACTTTTGCACAATCACAACAAGGTGGCCGTACTGTGCCGGAAACATTTAATTTATCCATTGAGGATTAGGCTGGGCACGCCCTGGCCAATAGCGGTGATTCCGATTTTCCGGACCAAGTCGTTCGCTTCGGTTCAGTTTTCCGGACAATGTCCTGGTGGGGTCAATATTATCAGAGGGTTAAGCGATGGTTCGTAATTTGTGTATTCGACACGAAATACGGCCGCCCTTGCAATAAAAAACTCCAGCCAGTCGAAAGCCAACCAGGGGGAAATGAAAATAAAAGAGCCGGGTCAGTTTAGCTTCAGGGAGGCTTTGGATGCCTCCCCTATCTGGCGGGGGGGGGGCCAGGGGGAGCTAAACGACTCAGCTCATTTCAGCCTAATCACTCTGCATGATCGGAAGATTTTATTACACGTCCGTTTGAGAATCGGAACGCCCCGAACTATGGCCGGGCAACGGTGCGAGAGGAATTTACTGTATTCGGAATATATTTACGGCAGGGTGCGTTGGCAATGCCCGCAGCTGGAATTACTTGTTCAACCGTTCCCGCAGACGCCTGCTCGGGCGAAATGAGATCATCTGCCGCTTGGTTATAGTCATCGCTTCCCCTGTCCGAGGATTGCGGCCACGGCGTGGTGATATTTGTCACGAACCGCCAATGTGCCAAACTGGACCAGTTTGACCAGCTCTCCGGCAACCAAGGTCTGTTTCATGGTCGCGTACCATCTCGGGCTCGACGCCGCCGATCACATCTGCATGATGAGCGGGACTGAAAAGGGCCATCGCTGCCGGCAGTATTTCATCGACTACCGAAATAAGGGCGGTCGAATTCCCTACCATCTAGAACGGTACCTGCTCAACCGAAGAGATTGTTTCTCGATGCTCTCTGAGATGTCGATCATGTTGATGGCACCGATGGAGTCGGCAGGGTATCGGTTACCGGCCCATCTGGTGCCGGACATCTCCGTCGGTAAGGGTTTTTCCCGGTACCTGCGTCATCAGTTTCAGCACATACCCTTCAGTGAATGGTCATTTCCCGAAAAAATGTGGCGCGATGGAATCGTCAAGCGACAGGACATACATGGCCATGGCCCCCAGCATAAGCAGGACCACCGCCCAAGTTCGCCAATCCTTGTGCCATCTCCGGCGGTCTTTATTGGATTTCAAATATGCCGCAGGCTTCCGGCGTTTAACGTGAGCCATACTGTTTTTCTCCTTTATACTGATTTGGTTTGAACGGGACAAGATCAGCAGCCAGCGACGTATTAAATGGATATCTACCGACATGGGAGGGCTGGCCGATAGGATCCGCATTACTTGTGTCCACAGGGGGGAGGATGTTTTCCCGGTATATAGAAAAGATAAAAGTTAGGCAGATTTGACCGTTACAGTATCAATGCTCCCCCTGTGGACAAATAATGAGAGTGGTTTTTGAATTGGTTAAATCCTGACGGGTTGAACAATATTTATCGGTTGGAAACTTCTACCCCTGTAATCTGTCTTCATCCAGTACCCTTCTAAGGAGTGTCGCGATCTTTTGTTTGCTTAAGGGTTTCATCGCAAAACCTTTAACCCCTTTGGCTTTTGCCTGGTTTTCGTCAATAAGCGTGCTGTATCCCGTACAGAGAATGATAGGAAGATCCGGTCGGATATGCAGTATCTGCATGGCCAGGTCCATTCCTGTCATGCTCGGCATCGTTTGGTCAGTGACCACGGCATCGAACCGGTCCGGTTGATTCTTAAAGGTGTTCCAAGCATCCTGACTGCTGGTGCAGACCGTCACTGAATAGCCCAAATGCTCGAGCATCGCCTTTCCCAGTTCAGCCAGCATGGTCTCGTCATCAACAAAGAGGATGCGTTCACTGCCCCGGGGGACCGCCTTGACAGACTTGGTCTCGGGGACCATTTCCTTATCGATGGCTGGAAAGTACACACGGAAAACAGTCCCCTTTCCTTGATTACTTTCACTGGTGATGAACCCACCGTAACGGGTGACGATGCCATGGACGATGGAAAGCCCCATTCCCGTGCCTTTACCCACCCCTTTGGTGGTGAAATAAGGATCGAAGATTCTGCCCCATATCTCTGGAGCTATTCCTGAACCTGTGTCACTGATCGTCAGCATCACGAAACTACCCGGAGAGACCTCCGGATGCTGCTGTAACTCACTTTGGGAAAGCTCACGGTCAGTGAGTTTAATCTCAAGAGTACCCCCGGTCTGTTCCATGGCGTGGAAAGCATTGGTGCAGAGGTTGACCAGTATTTGGTGCAATTGGGTCGGATCGGCAAGTATGGGCTTGGTTACAGTATCGATTTGTTGTGTGATAACGATTGTTGATGGTAGCGATGGACGAAGGAGGTTGATGGCTTCTTTGATTATGTGACCAGGTTGCAGGGAAATCCTTTCAATTTCAACTCGACGGCTGAAGGCCAGAATCTGTTTGACCAGTGCAGCTGCCCTGTGGCTAGCTTCCAATACTTTTTCCAGATTCTTAACAGTAAACGATTCGGGAGGGTTGGCATCCCGAGCCATTTCAGTATATCCAAGAATCGCGCTGAGTATATTGTTGAAATCATGGGCAATACCACCGGCCAGTGTACCGATGGCTTCCATCTTCTGAGCTTGAAGAAGTTTCTCTTGAAGAAGCTCCCTCTCTACTTCGGCTTGCTTACGTTCTGTGATGTCACGAGCAACGAAAACGATATTGATGGGTTTCCCATCAACGTCTCGAATGAATTCACTATTTACTTCTATGTTAAAGGTGCTACCATCCCTGCGCAACGCGAGGTATTCATCAGGCCCCGACTTAACTCCCTGGACCTTGAGCGTAAAATTGGTCAAAACGCGTTCACGATCCTCCGGGGCGATGAAATCGGTAACCATACGTCCTATACCATCCGACTCCTTGTCATGACCGAACATAGCCACACCAGCAGGCGAAACCATAAGAATTCGACCATCCATATCCGTAATGGTGATATCATCGGGGGAGGTGTTAAGGATAGACCTGTACCGTTCCTCGCTTTCTATCTGTGCTTTTTCTCGTTGTGCAGAGGTTTTCAACAGATCGTTGAAGCTTCCAATGAGCTTGCCAATTTCATCATGCCTGACGACCGGCAGGGGCTGTGGCCGTTGACCTGAATCCGTCATGGCGGCGAGGGTTTCAACAGTAGAAAACAGAGGTGACAATAGTCCTCTCAGGATCCACCAGGTAAGCCCACCTGCCAGCAAGGTCAACAAGATTGCAGCTAGTAAAATGCGCTTTTGTATTTTGTGGATAGGAGCGTAGGCTTCAGCGGTGGGCAGGACAACCGATAAGTACCACCCTGCCAGCGGAATCCTCTTCATTGAAGACAATATTTCCACACCTAGTGGATTAACGAAAATGCTCGATCCCTCATTGCCTTCTATATGCCGATCGATGAATGGATTGACGCCTGATGCTGGAAGTTCCGTCATGATACGGCTCTTGTCGGTAGCCGTGACAACCAACCGGTACTGTGGAGCTATCAACACATAACCACCGGTCCTGCCGTAGCGATTCTCCGTAAGTCTATCCAGAAAATTGGGCCTGCTAAGATCTACGACACCTGCCAAGGCACCAATCACTTTTCCTTGAGCATCTCTAATGGGCGTTGCCATTGAGAAGATCGGGACATGCAACTTCCTGCCTATAGACGGTTTGCCTACCGTCGATTTTCCTTTTAAAGCCTCGATCATCCATTCTCTGTCGCTATGATTCGTGCCGATCCGTCCTGTCGAGAGCGGAACATCGGCAATGGCCGTGCCATCAATCCCGGTGACGAAGGTGCCGCCGTTGAAGAGACTCTGGAAAACCGGACGATGCTCCAGGTGTGTCTGCAAGGTTTTCGTGTCGCTCAGCATTGCCAGGGTAATCTCCCCGGCAATACCCTTCAAACCTTTAAATCGGTCGTCCAATTCCTGATTAATCTGTGATGCAACGATAGAGGCCGTAGTGAATTGCTGTTCACCCAAAAGTTGATACATGTCCTTTTGCAACACCCGACTGGCATAGAACGCCATCGACCAAATGCTGATCAGGACAATAGCTGACACGAAAAGGGTCAGCTTTGTTTTGAGCGACCAAGATTCTTTGATATTAAGATGCATAATAACCTGTTTAAGCTATTACTGAAGACTCGAACGGGTCAAGTGGTTATCGACTACCACTTGACCATCGACGGTGCCGACCATATCGCCATGCTGAAAAAGGGCTCATCATCCGTCAGTATTACATCGACCATTCGGAGCCAACCAAGGTGGATTATAGGTATATTTGCCGGGTTGGCGACTCAATAAAAATATGGTACCAACAAACTTCATAATAGGTTGGACCGATACCACAATTAAGTATTTAGAATCGCATTCATTGAAAAGGCCAAATAATGCCAATTGACCACCAGGGGCGCGAGCAAAAAGAGGGAGATCAGCAGGCTTCCATGGAAGAGTTTTTAGGTTCCTCCTATCATGACTCATCGAAGTCGAAAAACGAGCCTCAGTGGCCAGCTATTACTTCCCCATCATCACTCTCGTTATTCATTTTGGTGGGCTTGCTCGTTGCCCAAGTCGCTGCTCTGGTCTTGTTGCTGTGGTGAAGGACGCCAAAGTGGGTGTTATTTTAACCCTATCTTTTTACTATGCGCAGTATCCCCAAACCATATAGACCGGATCGCTGAACCAACGATCTTGGTAGGGATCGTCCTTTTGACGGGGAAGACCGCGGTGTGACAAGGTGGTGATGCCGCCGAAGCCGCCACCCGTGTAGAACAAGTCCGCAACAAGTCCAAGCCGTTCAAACTCATGAAGATCAGCCCATATCCGGATAGCCTTGGGTGGAAACCAGCGATTGGAAAAGGCAAAAGCCAGCAGCCCTCCAGGTCGAAGAATCCGCTTGATTTCAGCCATTACCGCCAGGGGATTGATCAGGTATTCCACCGAAGCGGTACAGATGACAGCATCAAAACTGGCACCTTCAAAAGGCAATAGTGGTTCGATATTAAGATCCTGCAACAGGGTTTCAGTAGAACGACCATTTTGTTGCAACTCCTCCAGGTTCATCCCCAGAACGGTCAAACCCTCCAGTTCTAGATCGTCTGGAAGATGGGAGGTCCAACTGCCCATGAGGTCGAGTACCTGAGATCCAGGTCGGATTAACCGGGCATATTGATTGCCGATCTCCCTCCTGGCAGTACTGTCGAGGTGATGAACCAGACGCGGGTGCTGATAAAAGATAGAGTCCAACTGTTCATCCTGACGCTGGAAATTCTCCTCCTTAAATAAAGCGCCATCCTGGCCTGCTAATGGTGCCTGCATCCCGGGGCCGTCAGCACTGACCTGCTCCAGCCAATCCTCACAGCGGCCACCACGTTCCCTCTGTGGGGGATGGATTCTGACTATCTCAGCTTGCAGAGTGAGATCACGACCAGCCAGGGGATGATTGAGGTCAAAAACCAAACGATCGCCCTCCTGGCCTAAAAAGCGACATGGCCTGCCAGACTCTTTGTAGACGCCACCAACACCACTGAGCATTCCCTGGGGGTAAAAGCGGCCCGGAACAGGAATCAGCCTGTCTGCCCCCTGGAATTGATCTGGCTGGATAAGGACCCTCTTGCGGGCATCATAGGGGTTGGGGAATCTGTCCATCGGAATCTGTACCAAGGCCCGATCCCCAACGCTTCCCCCACGCAACCCCTTGACCAAATTGGGATCAAGGACATCCCGCCAGAAACTTACCGGATTGGCATAAAGTTTTTCGATATGGGTGGCGCTGTCGCTGTTCCAGGTCAAAGAGAATTCTATCGTAGCCCGACTGTACTGATCTATGAGTTCCAAAGTACACCTCGCGATTATGGTTTCCGGAAGCCGGGGCCCGAGGGCGTCCGACTCCATCTTTAGGTCAGCACGTTCAGTGTCCTCTTGGGATTTCACTGAAACATACTCGCCGGCAGCCATCGCCATCGCTCCGGCCACCAAGCCGGCGGTTCCCGCCAGAATAATATTCTCCCTGCTTGAACCTGCCGCGGCAACTCCAACGATCAGGCTAGCCGTGGACACGATGCCGTCGTTGGAACCAAGGACGGCTGCACGCAGCCAACCAGAACGATGAATTTTGTGATGTTCAGGGTGGCGCATAATTATTCCTTATCGCGGATACCCGGACCACTTCCTGGCTCTTCCCCTTCCTCCCGTTTGCTGCAATCGCATTGCCTGACGGCAAGAGTTTCACTTGCCGGGTCCAAACATCTTCTGGCCAAATGTGTCGAGATGGACCATGTCGGCCACCGATTTCCGCGGCGGCCCGGCTTTTGGTTCAACCGCCGAACGGCCGATGGGAATGACCGCCACCGTCTCATACCCTTCGGGCAGGGAAATCAGCTGCTTGCAGGCATCATGATCGAGGAGGCCGACTACCACTGTGCCCAGACCGATCTCGTGGGCCTTCAGACACAGGGTCTGAGTGGCGATGCCCAGATCGAACATGAACCAATTGGTGAACTTAGTAGACTGCTTGCCGTCGTAGCAGCCGGAGACTCCTATCTTGGCGCACACGACAATGAGCGCGGAAGCGGCAATCGAACATTTGGTGGCCGGATTGGTTCCCTTACCTGACTGGTAGATCCCCGTCACCTTGCTGATCAGTTCCTTGTCCCGCAGCACCACGAACTCCCACACTTGGGTATTGGCCCAAGAAGGAGACCAGCGGACCGCTTCAAAAATCTCCTGCAGCTCTTGATCGGTCACTTTATCTTCCGTGAATCGGCGAATGCTCCTACGTTGCACTATGGCTTCCTGCAGTTCCATTATTCCTCCTACTTATGTGAGATTTTTTCTTCTCTGTCTAACAAGGCGATTGCTCGGCAATTGTTCCTTGCTCGTACTGATGTTTATCCATAAAATACTCGATGAGCAACCACCATTTCGACGAAAACAAGCCGCTCAAGGAGGCAGGAAGGACACAAATGATACTGGCACCAGATTCAGGACTCTCAAGCTGTCGGGGTTTAACCTCACTATTGGGCAAGCGGCAGTGATTTTTCCTTTTATGGTGCAATTACCCCGTTACCTGAGCAAGCAAATTTCGTTGGGCGAGGTGATGCAAACGGGTAATGCATTCGGCCAAGTCCAGGAAGCACTGTCATTTTTTCGTGAATCATACGAGACCTTCGCTGGTTATCGTGCGGTACTGGAACGCCTGAGTGGATTTCTCGACTCGATACAAGAAGCCAATATATTGCCAAGCTTGATTGTTGAATCCCTTGGTACCCACGTTATGGTCTCAAAACTGACAGTGCGGAGGCCCGATGCGACAACCCTAGTGTCGGACCTTACATTGGATATTTCGACACATCAACCGTTGCTGGTTCGTGGCCATTCAGGTGTTGGCAAGACAACACTGCTACGTGCCATTGCAGGGCTTTGGCCATTCGCCGAGGGGGAGATCACGCGGCCAACGGGGGCCGACTCGTTGTTTCTGTCGCAAAAAGCCTATTTGCCGATTGGTTCGTTGCGCGAGGCGATTTATTACCCGATGGCTGCCGAACAGAACGAGCATGCGAACGAAACGTTGATTCATTGTCAATTGGGTCATCTGGCAGGACGGCTTGACGAATACGCCGACTGGGCGCAAAGATTGTCGCCAGGAGAACAGCAGCGGCTTGCATTCGGTCGAATTCTTCTCAACAAGCCCGCTGCAGTTTTTCTGGATGAGGCAACGTCAGCGATGGACGAGGGGCTTGAAGAAGCAATGTACCGCCTCCTTCGAGAACAATTGCCGGATACCGTCGTGGTCAGTGTGGGGCACCGCAGTACGTTAAAGCTGTTTCATCGGTTCGAATTGATATTGTTCGGCGATGGGAAATGGGAATTGAAGGACTTGTAATCATGAAGTGGTCACTGCTAGTTTGGATGAAATCTATCAAGACAGATTCCCTTGACGATCTTGTTCCGAGCCTTGGTTGCAAACAGTTCATGAGTGACGTCACCTTTTGACCAATGCCCTTCGGCGTATGGGGCAAGGTGTCTTGTGAGTCATGAAAAAATTCGGTTCTTAGAGATTCAGCATATGTTATATTAAGGCGGTCAAAGCGTCCCCTGTATTCAAAAAAAAGAATATGAAAAACTTAGTCAGTGAGTAAACAAATGAGCAAAACACTTGTAGAAATGACAGCTGAAATTATCCAATCTCACTGCTGTCTTATAGATTTTCCCACAATAAAATCTGCGGAGAAACAGCACGTTGGACAACGGTTGGTTTAAAAAGTTCGATTAAATTCCTCTTGGTGAAGAGGTTGAGTTGGAGCACCCG
>Ga0073936_10000768_pt1 | contig 50389 bp, 42 predicted proteins | sample AliMusrvi5mmetaG_FD_87041 | JGI IMG/M metagenome (GOLD analysis project Ga0073936, IMG submission 87041) | Freshwater lake bacterial and archeal communities from Alinen Mustajarvi, Finland, to study Microbial Dark Matter (Phase II) - Alinen... | ecosystem: Environmental > Aquatic > Freshwater >...
ATGTTGCACCCAAGGCTGACCATCATCGGTCTCAGTTTTTTGTAATATTCTTCGGTTTTCGTGATCAGCGCACCACCGACTATATCGGCATGGCCGTTGATGAATTTTGTAAGTGAATGAAGGACGATGTCGGCACCGAGGTCAAGCGGGTTCTGAAGATAGGGACTGCAAAAGGTATTGTCGACACACACTGGGATGTTCAGTTTGTGGGCAATCTCGCAGATTGCTGGGATATCTGATATTCCAATGGTTGGATTGGCTGGGGTTTCAAGGTAAATGAGCTTGGTGTTAGGCCGGATGGCTTTAATAACCTCATTGGTATCGGTAGCATCAATATAGGTTGATTCAACGCCAAAACGCGAATAAGTACCTTCAATGATACCCCTTGCAGGGCCATAAACTGCGTTATGACTAACAATATGACTGCCGGCACCCAGCAGGGCCATGTAAACGACATTGACAGCACCCATTCCTGAAGACGTAGCGATTCCTCCGAAACCGTTTTCAATAAGGGCGAGTGTTTTTTCCAGGTCAGCAATCGTGGGATTCCCGATCCGGGTATAAATGTACCCGTCACTCTCCCCTGAAAAACACTGAGCACCATGTTCAGCACTCTGAAATTCAAAAGTTGATGACTGGTAGATCGGCGTGGTTACACTGCCCAGGGGGTCTTTTGTCCCGGTTCCGTGAACAAGTTTAGAATTGAATCCGGCATTTTTTGTTTTCATCTGTAGTTATATTTTGAGTTTTTTTGCAGTTTTGGGATTTACAACAGCAACGGTTGACAGACCACATTTACCGGATGATCCTGACTTCGGATTTGACTTTTTCGGATAAATGTCTTTTTACAGCGCAGAGGCTGGCAGCACTTATAACGGCCTGCTCGTATTTTTCAGGAAAATCAGCGGGAACATGAATATCGATCATGATTTTTGCGATCATTTTTGCCACCGGGTCATATTCATAATCCATCGTGATCTTAATTTCCCCTGTAGGTATTTCGCGCTGGTCGCAAAATGATTTAACATAGATACCTGCACAGGTTGCAAGCGATGCAAGGAACAGTGTAAATGGTTCGGGAGCGCTTCCTTCTCCTCCGTTGCGGACCCCCTGGTCAGTATTTATAGTAAAACCGTTTACTTCGGCACTTACTTTTTTTCCTCCGTTAAAAAAAACTTCGATCATGATCTTGTAAATATGAAATGAATGAATTGTTTCTTTGAAACCTCAAAATTACTGATTTTTCTAATCCGCCCTGAACCAGTCCCGGTAATTTGTTCGCATTCCGCGTTCCATAGTTAACTTACCGGATATTTTTTCGATTTGACCGATTAAGTCAAAACAGCTATCCAATTCTGTATAAATTTGTGCCTGAAAAAAAACTAAATTAAATTCTGATCCATGAAAAAAATATTAATGACACTGGCAGCCTTCCTGCTGCTGGGTTCCCTGTTTGCGCAGGATGAAGCAAGGCTTTTGAGGTTTCCTGCCATACATGGTGACCAGATCGTCTTTACCTGCGCGGGCGACCTATATACCGTGAGCCGCAGCGGTGGCGTAGCCCGTAAACTTACAAGCGATGAAAACGGTTACGAGATGTTTGCCCGCTTTTCACCCGATGGAAAGCAGATTGCCTTTACTGCACAGTATGATGGCAATACGGAAGTTTACGTAATGCCTGCTGAAGGCGGAATCCCCAGGCGGCTTACCTATACAGCAACCCTTGGTCGTGATGACATCTCCGACCGGATGGGCCCGAATAATATCGTTATGACCTGGAAAGACAATGAGAATATCCTGTTCCGTTCCAGGAAACAAACTTTCAATGATTTCAAAGGCCAGCTTTTCCTTGTCAATATCAAAGGAGGCCTGCCTGTCGAGCTTCCATTACCGGCAGGGGGATTCTGCAGCTATTCACCCGATCAGTCAAAGCTTGCCTATAACCGTGTATTCAGGGAATTCCGGACCTGGAAATACTATAAAGGCGGTATGGCCGACGATATCTGGATTTATGATTTTAAAACAAAGGAAACCCGGAATATTACCAACAATATTTGCCAGGATATCATACCGATGTGGACTGGTGACAAGATCTACTTTGCTTCGGAACGTGAACGTCCTGCAAATCTCTATTGTTATGACCTAAATACCAAGGAGACCAAAAAAGTGACGAATTTCACCGAATTTGATGTTAAATTCCCCTCGCTTGGAGATAACGCCATCACATTTGAAAATGGAGGCTTTATTTATATTTTTGACCTTGCTTCCCAAAAGACTGAAAAAGTAAGCATCCGGATCGCGGGTGACCTGATCACCGGCCGCAGCCAGATCAAGGATGCCTCCAGGATCATCGGGAGCGCTTCTTTGTCGCCTGATGGAAAAAGGGTGGCTTTTGATGGCCGTGGAGATGTTTACACAGTTCCCGCTAAAACCGGCATTACCAAAAACCTGACGCATTCATCCGGAGTTCATGAACGTGAAGTGAGTTGGTCGGCTGATGGTATGTATATTGCCTATATCTCCGATAAGACTGGAGAAGATGAGATTTATATTCTTAAACAGGATGGCAGCGAAGATCCTGTCCAGATAACCCAAAATGCAGATACTTACAAGTTTGGCATGGCATGGTCGCCGGACAGCAAGAAACTCCTCTGGTCTGACAAAATGCTTCGTCTGCAGTTTGTGGATATAGACACAAAAGCAGTGACAATCGTTGATCAGTCAAAAACATGGGAATTCCGTGAGTTTGCATGGTCGCCAGACAGCAAATGGATCAGTTATTCACGTCCTGACAAGGCGGCACAAACGATGATCTATCTATATGAGGTGGCCTCCGCCAAAAAGTCTCCCGTTACCAGTGGCTGGTATGATTCCGGCGAACCGGTTTTCAGTTCCGATGGCAAGTACCTTTTCTTTACGTCAAACAGGGATTTCAATCCAACCTACAGCTGGACTGAATGGAATCATTCCTATTCTGACATGGCAAGGGTTTACTTCCTGACCCTCGCAAAAAGTACTCCTTCTCCTTTTGTTCCTGAAAACGACGAGGTGAGTGTTAAAAAGGCCGGTAACGATGAGGCGGGCAATGATGTAAAAAAGGATGAAAAGAAAGATGCAAAAAAGGATGGGAAAAAAACGGATGAATCAAAACCCGGCATTACAGTAACGGTTGACCTGGATGGCATTGCCGACCGTATTGTTGCCTTGCCTGTTGATGCATCAAGTTATTATGGATTATCGGTTTCCGGTGACAATGTCTATTATATGAAGGGCGGAAAAGGTGACAAGCCGGGTTTGATGATATTCAGCCTGAAGGATAAAAAAGAATCTGCAGTCGGTGATTATAATAACTACGAGATTTCAGCTGACAATAAAAAGATGCTGGTTGCAGGATCGGGTGGGAAATGGGCCGTAATTGACCTTCCGGGCGGTAAAGCCGAAGTGAAGGACTGGATGGACCTTTCAAACATGAAAGTTATGGTAGATCTGAAAGCCGAATGGGCACAGATTTATAACGAATCCTGGAGACAGATGAAATACTTCTTCTATGATCCCAACATGCATGGCCTGAACTGGGCAGGAATCCAGAAAAAGTATCAGCCTTTGCTTCCTTATATTAACAACAGGAATGACCTGAATTACATAATCGGGGAAATGATCGGTGAACTGAGCATAGGACATTCTTATGTCGGAGCCGGCGATAAACCCGAACCAAAACGGATCAAGATGGGATTGCTTGGGGCAAAGATATCCCGTGATCCCTCCGGTTTTTACCGGATTGATAAAATCCTTAAAGGGGAGAACTGGACGAAAGAAGCCCGGTCACCGCTTACGGAACTGGGTGTTGATGTGAAGGATGGTGATTTTATTATTGCTATCGATGGCAAGCCCGTAAAAGAGATGAATGATATTAATGAGGCGCTTGTCGGGAAAGCAAATGTTCAGATCGAACTGACAACAAACAATACCCCAGGTGAGACAGGCGCGAAAAAATCGATAGTCATTCCTGTCGATGATGAAGCCGGACTGTACTATTACAACTGGGTTCAGAACAACATTAAAAAAGTTGACGAAGCCTCCAACGGACAGATCGGATACATTCATATCCCAGATATGGGCGTTGAGGGACTGAATGAATTTGTCAAGCACTTCTACCCTCAGCTGAGTAAGCGGGCCCTGATCATCGATGACCGCGGAAACGGTGGAGGTAATGTTTCACCCATGATTATCGAACGTCTGAACCGTGAAATGACCATGATCAAGATGGCACGGAATACCGAAGGCTCACCTGGCCGTCTTGAAATGGAATGGGGGCCGAAATGCCTTCTCATTGACCATTATTCTGCCTCAGATGGCGATCTTTTCCCTTATCAGTTCAAGAAACTGAAGATGGGCAAGGTGATCGGAACAAGGTCGTGGGGAGGTGTGGTCGGAATCCGCGGAACCCTTCCATTCGTTGATGGTGGTTCACTCATGCGGCCTGAATTCGCACCTTATGACACAGAAGGTAAAGAATGGATTATTGAAGGACACGGCGTAGATCCTGACATCCTGCTTGAAAACGATCCGGCAAAAGAGTACGCAGGTGAGGATCAGCAACTCAACAAGGCCGTTGATGTGATGCTCGATGAATTGAAGGCATGGCCGAAAGAACTTCCAACTGCTCCGCCATTTCCTGATAAGTCGAAATAACTTTTATAAAAAAAAGAGGCTGCCTCATTATGAAGCAGCCTCTTTTTTTGGGGGACATAAACAATCTTCTGTTTTTCAGGAGGAGTCTGTCCCGGCAGTTATTGGTTAATTTTCTGTTTAGAAAATATACATTGTCACGGAGCAGGTAAATGTACCGCCTGCGGTCACCTGAAGAGGAGTCAAAGCAGGGGAACCTAGTCCGCCTGAACCATACCAGCCTACAAAATCATTGGTTGACCACCCAGCTGAATTATCAATGTCTTTCCATACATCGAGGTAGTATACCCCAGGGACAATGTTTGAAAGAGAGAAGGTGGCGCTGGCTCCTGATCCGCTTACTGCAGCGAATTTTAATGGAACATTTGCCGTCCAATCAGCATAGCTGGCATAAATGCTGACTTTTGAATTCGACAGGTCCCCGGAAGTACCGGCAGGGAAACTTGCAGTACCCGTAATTGAACCAGTAGTGGGGGCAGGGGTTGTATCACTTTTCTTTTTGCATCCTGAAAAAACAACAGCAACGCTTAAGAAAATGATCCCACTGATAACTAGTGTGTTAATTTTTTTCATGGTTTTTTGAATTTGGTTGGACGTTTGAAATTTGGACAAATATAAATCATTTTACTACCACAAATATAATCAGATTTTGAAGAAATGTTCCTTTTAATCTTCATGTATGACTTTTGGCAGTATTTCAATGGATTAATCTGGGCCGAAATGTATCGTAACAGAACTTAATGATTCAGGTTCCGGGAAGTTTAATTAAAATAAATAAAAATTAAATTGGCTTAAAATCAGTATATTAACCTAATATTGGTAAAATATTTTAAATGTACACTTGCTATTATTTTAATATTCGTATATATTTGTTGATTATTCGGCGATCCGTTTGTATATAAAGTTATCAGCCCTCGCCAGAATTTATTTAGTGTTTTCCAGGAAATTTCATCTATCCTGGTTTTTTAATTTTTAGTGTTCATTTTTTTAAAATAGAGTTATTTAATCCATTGGCATAATGATTTCAGATCAGTTTTAACCATAGAAAATCCTCTAAGCAATAAAGTTTATCCACATCCAAATATATCAGTCCAACCAGAATTAGCAATCAATTTTAACCTAACCAATCATTTAATAATCCTCAAATCATGAAAACAAAAAGTCTACTCTTATTTTTTGTGCTCAGCATCTTTATGTTTAACACATATGCTCAGCAACAACCCGGGAGAGCCCCCGGCAACATTATTCCTACCAGTGTGGCAACGAATGGTTTGTCACAAATATTCTCAGTTACAGGTAAATATTATCTGTCAGCCGATGGTGGTGGATCTACAGCTTCGTCCTATACGGTTGATGTAAATAAGCCCAGTGCCTCATCGACTGTTTATAAAGCATACCTCATGGGTGCCTCACAAGGCTTTTCAAGTTACATTATTCCTGATGGTTGTATTACATTGAACAGCTCTCCTGTTAACTGGAATGGAACTACAGCAAGTGGCATTTTAAGTTATAACCATTATTCTGATGTCACAAGTATTGTTGCACCGGTAATGAATGCTGCCGGTGTTGGAATTACAAGTTTTACCGTGTCAGAATGCGGTGCGATCGATGGAACTGCCCTCCTGGTAATTTTTGCTGACCCCACGACAACTGAAAAAACGATCGTTATCATGTTTGGTGCTTGCAGCACCGGTGGTGACAGTTTTTCACTTACGCTTGGTACACCGATTGATCCTGCGACTCCCGGTGCCATGCTGGATATGGGCCTTGGAATTTCATTTGGTGCTCAAGGACAGTGTGCTGCCCAGTATTCACGCGTTGATATCAACAGCCAGAGGCTGACAACTTCAGCCGGTGGCGAAGATGACGGACAGCTTGCCAATGGTGCGTTGATCACAGTTGGCGGACTTGGAGATTTGAATACGAATCCTGCGGATCCTAACGGATCGGCTGGTTGCAACCCTCGTTATGACGATGAATTGTACAGCCTCATCCCATTTATTACAAACACAACCACGAGCATTACAGTAAACACACTCAATCCTTCCAATGATGACAATATTTTCCTGTCCTATTTCCAGATCTCAGGTGTTGCTATTATTGGTGAAGGTATACTTCTGACCCAAACGACAGCTACCGGCCCTACAGGTGTCAGCCATACTGTTAAAGCGCATCTGGTTGATGGCCTTGGAGCACCCATGCCGGGACATTCCATCACATTTACTGTTCTTGCCGGTCCAAATGCCGGAACTCTTGGAGCAGCAGTTACTGATGTTAACGGTGATGCTGTTATATCCTATACAGGTGCCGTTGTTGGAACCGATAATATTCAGGCTTGTCTGACAACTACCAGCGCAGCCCCGGCATGCTCAAATACCCTTAATTATGAATGGACCGGTAGTGCTACTATTCCCACCATGTCACAATGGGGATTGATCTTCCTTGCCATTGCCCTTCTTGGAGTTGGTACTGCATACATTATGAGAAGAAAAAGTTCTGACATCATAGCATAATAATCAGAAAAAGACACTTCCTGAGCCAGTCTGGAGTGTTTCAAGATAAGCACATCTTCTGAAAGAAAACCCTCTGAATGCCCCGGTCCTTAATCTAAGTTCCGGAATTCAGAGGGTTTTTCTGTTTCAACAACAGGCTGTGTCATTGAATGCACTCCTCTGAAAAACCGATCAAAGTATTATGAAATGGTCACTCATTAAGCCTGATAACGGGAGATGGTAAGCCTTTTTTCACCCTTGTTTAATTATTAACAACATTACCTTGCCATAATTATTTGTTAAACCAGAAATAAAAGGTATTGTAAATCAGATGTATAATAAAATTAATTAAAATTATTTTAATCAACTGAAAGGTTTGTATTAAATTCATTTATATTTGTTAAGTACTTTTAATGAATAATCATATGTAAACCGGGTACATTTTCCGGTTATAAGGTCTGAATAATTTATTTTAATGCAAATACTCATTTAATCTTTGATAACCTAAAACTTAAAACCTGAACCATGAAAAAATTTACATTCCTTATTGCATTGATGTTTGCAACAGGCATTGTTTTCGGACAGCTGGCAACCATCCATGATCCCAATGCAACTGTTACTGTTACACAGGCACAGATCAATGCATGGGGCCATGCGAACCAGATTATGCCTAACAACACCATCGTCCTTAATTTTGAAGGGATTGGCAACCTTGCATCAATTGGCAACTACTATAATGGTGGCGGAGGCCCGAATGTAGGCGTCTATTTCGGAGGCACAACCCTTGCACTTATAGATGAGGATGCCGGTGGAAGCGGGAATTTCGCAAATGAACCTTCACCAAATACTGTCATGTTCTTCCTTTCAGGCGGTGGTGCCACAATGAATGTTCCTGCTGGTTTTACGACGGGTTTTTCATTCTATTATTCTTCAAACGGTCAGGGGACTGTTTATGTTTATGACGGACTTGACGGAACAGGGAACCTGTTGGCAACACAGCCATTCAGTTCAAACTATAGTAATAACAGTTGCGTTGGTGATCCTAACGGGGCATACTGTCATTGGGATCCAATGGGAGTCTCTTTTGCGGGCGTTGCCAAATCCGTTTCTTTTACAGGTGTTGAAGATCATTGTGCTTTCGATGATGTGACCTTTGGCAGCATTACTCCTGGTCCGACAGCAGTACCAACTATGTCTCAATGGGGACTGATCTTCCTCGCCCTTGCATTGCTTGGTGTTGGAACAGCCTATATCCTCAGGAGGAGAAAATCAGAAATTGCAATCTGATATTGAGAAATAAGTTTGTTAAACCAGTTATCTGGGTTGATAAACACAGTGAATGCAAAAGAATCCCTTTGGACCCCTTTTGGTTTATTAAAACTTAAATCCGGGCTTCAAAGGGATTCTCTTGTGATTTCCAACTCACGCGGCATCGATTTATTCAGAATTAGTGTATTTACCTATGAGTTTATCTTATAAGAAAAAAAATAAAAAGAGTCAATCTGTTCAACAGGCAGCCTTGTCCAAAATGAAAGGTGAGTGGCTGCAAAAGCGACCGGTGATCTTTTTTGTTTTAGGTTTTTCGGTATTAATGATTCTTTTTTATACGCTCTGGCTCTCCGATTTTTTTGAGCACGGTATTACACCCCGTATAAATGGTGTCAATGCGAAGATCGCGAGCTTTATCCTGAATATTTTCGGACAACATACCCATGCGGATGGTTTTTCAATTGTTTCTCCAAAATTTGCGATCAGCATCGCAATGGGATGTGATGCGATCGAGGCGATGGCACTTTTTGCAGTAGCGGTCATCACATTTCCCGGGAAAATTAAACATAAACTCGTGGGAGTGTTTACTGGTGTTTTTATCCTTTATGCGCTTAACCAGGTCCGCATCGTTTCACTCTACCTGGTTGGAATTTATTTTCCCAAAGCCTTTGAACTGATGCATGTTGAAGTGTGGCAGTTCCTTTTTATCATTTTTGCCATTGCGCTTTGGATTATCTGGATTCGTTGGACACGTAAGACCCAGCCTCATGTTTCGTAAAAAGACTTTACTTATATTCTTCCTGAAACTGGTACTGTTTTGCAGCATACTGGCAGCGCCTTTCTCTTATTATGACGAGGTTTACGGGAAGTTTTTCCGATCCTGCGGAAAAAAATTCTTTGAACATTTCCGTGATGACGGGTTCGTTCTTTTCGGGGAAGGAAAAACAAAGGATATTACAGAGGTGGTGATCGGGAATTACAATGTCCGAAACCCTGATAATACGGCCAAGGCTTTTCAGTTCGAAGTGAATACCCGTTACCTCGGATACCTTCCGACAATATTGTTTATCAGCCTTGTACTGGCATCACCTGTTTCCTGGAGACGGCGTCTGATTTCACTGGTTATCGGGCTGACCCTTGTTACCCTCGCTGTCATGTTCAAGCAGTGGATTGAATTGCTGGCGGTTTCCAATAAGCATGCGTGGCTTAATCTTATCCATTTCAGTCCGGGACGAGAAAAGATGCTCGGCTATGCCTATAACGGAATTTCTCGCGCTGCCAGTGCAATTCTCTATCTTGTCGTAGGGCTGTGGCTTTTGCTTACATTCCGGCTTGATGACCTGAAACCGGAGGCACAAAAACAAAGGATTCAACCAACTGTGAAAAAATGATTTAGCGGAACTCTTTCAGGACCAGGTTTGTTTTCTCCTCATCTGAAAGTGATCCATCCAGCCACTTTATCTCCAGGCCTGATCTTTCCATTCTTCTGAACCAGGTCATCTGCCGTTTGGCAAATTGCCGGATGGCGATGTTCAACTGCCTGAACATTTCATCATAGCTCAATTCATTTTCAAGATACATCACGAGGTATTTGTATTCCAGTCCATAGAACTTGAGTTGGGCCGGCGTCAAACCTTTTTTCAGCAGGCTGGAAACCTCTTCAATCATACCATTCTTCAGCCTGATTCCGAGCCGTTGCATGATCCTGTTGCAGGTTTGTGCCCTTTCCAGGCGGATCCCGAAAACTTTTGATTCTATTTTCGGGAAAGTGTCGGATCCTGGTACAACATGAGCATTTTGTTTACCGATCTCCACCGCCCGGATCATCCGTTCCCGTGAAACAAAATCAGTTGAGTTGTGTGGTTTTTTAAATGACAGTATTATCTCCCTGAGTTCATCATCCGATTTATTTTCAAGCTGCTGCCTGTAAGCATGATTCGGAGCAGCAGGTGTCAGCCGGTATCCTTTGAGTATGGCCTCCAGGTACATGCCTGATCCTCCGCAAAGGATCGGTAATCTCTTCCTCGAGCAGATATCCTGGTAGGCTGCCAGGAAATCAGACTGGTATAAGTAGATGTTGTATTCCGATCCGGGTTCGGCAATATCGATCAGGTGGAAGGGAATTTTTCGACCTTCCACGATATAATCGTCGTAATCCTTACCGGTGCCGATATTCATTTCACGGTAAACCTGCCGTGAGTCTGCACTGATGATCTCTCCTCCGATGGCATGCGCAACACTTGCTGCAAGTGCTGTTTTACCGGAAGCGGTGGGGCCGAGGATTGTGAGAAGTGTCAATGGGGAAAAATGAAAAATGAAAAATGAAAAACGAAAAATGAAGAATGAAGAATGATTAGGGTTTTAAGTATAAAGTATACAGCATCCGGAATCAATCAAGCTGCTCAAATACTGAATTCTGGCTTTTGTATTCCGGTACGATGACTTTCATCTGTTTTACCAGTTCATAGTTATTGCCTGTTTTAACCATGCCAGCCAGTGAAGAAATTTCTTCAGATACAATGACCGGGTCATAGCTTGCTACTTTTGCGATCATTATCAGGGGATGGTGGGTGGGAAGTGTGTTTTCTTCCTTGTTCAGGAGTTCCTCGAAAAGTTTTTCTCCGGGACGGAGACCCGTATATCTGATCTCGATATCTTTTCCGGCAGTAAGTCCTGATAACTTGATCATTTTTCTTGCGAGGTCGGCTATTCTGACCGATTGTCCCATGTCAAAAATAAAGATCTCGCCGCCATTACCTATTGCTCCTGCTTCAAGAACCAGCTGGCAGGCTTCGGGGATCGTCATGAAAAAACGGGTGATCTCCGGATGTGTAATCGTGACAGGGCCTCCTCTTTCGATCTGGCTGCGGAACAGCGGTATCACGGAGCCTGATGAGCCCAGGACATTCCCGAACCTGGTTGTGATGAATTTTGTGTCTGTCTGAGCGGTCAGGGATTGCACATAGATCTCCGCGATCCTCTTGGATGCACCCATTACACTGGTCGGATTGACGGCCTTGTCGGTAGAGATCATGATGAAGTGGCTGACACTGTACTTTACTGCCATGTCGGCAATCAGCCGGGTTCCTCCCACGTTCGTAATGATCGCTTCAACAGGGTTTCCCTCCATCATGGGCACGTGTTTATAAGCCGCCGCGTGGTAAAGTATCTGTGGCCTGAAGTGGCGGAAAATGGCATCAATCCTAGATTCATTACAGATATCTGCAATAATGAATTCTGTATCCGTTTCAGGGAAAGATTCAAGAAACCCGAGTTTAAGGTCATGTAAGGCTGTTTCAGCCTGGTCGAGCAGAACCAGCTTCGCGGGAAAAAAACGTGCTACCTGCCGGGCGATCTCGCTGCCGATCGACCCGGCTGCACCTGTTATAAGTATCGTTTTCCCGGTGATCTGTTCCCTTATCTGCTGAACATCCAGCCTGATCTCCGGTCGTTCCAGGAGTTCTTCAATATTGATGGTCCGGATCTGCTTGAAGCTGAGTTCGCCGTTAACCCACTGGATCATAGGCGGGACGGTCAGTACCTTAATGTTGTATCCAAGGCATTTATCAACGATCTCTTCCTTTTTCTGCTGGCCAATGCTGTGCACGGCGAGTATCACCTCTTCAACGCTCCCTGAAGCGAGCAGTGCATCAAGCCTGTCTGGAGAAACAATATCAATTCCTTCGAGCTTTTTCCCTGCATTCCCTGATGATTCTTCAATAAAAGCAAGAACCTTGTACCGGGTTTGAGAATCCCGGTCAAGCACTCTTTTTGCAGTGATGCCGGCTTCCCCTGCCCCATAAATAACCACGTTGACCTTAACCCGGTCAGGGTTCTGGAATTCCAGGTAGGCAATTTTAACGATCATCCGGAAGGAGATCATGGCCATGGTGGTGATCAGGAGATCGATAATAATAATAGAAAACGGAATGAAAAAGGTGCGGTTGATGAGGTAGAAAGTCACCAGGTTGGTAATCCCGAACACCACGCTCCCGGAAAATATTGTAACGATCACACGGAGGGCATCACGGGTGCTTGTATACCTTATAATCCCTGCATAGGACCGCGAAAGGATAAAGGTGGCAGCACGGATGATCAGGATGTATGCAAGAATCCCCGGGAGAGGTTTCATCTCCACGGGAGGAATTGAAAAGTTAAACCGGAGGAGGTACGCGAACAAAACGGAAAATATAACAACACCCAGGTCGATCAGGAAGATCAGCCATCGTGGAGTGTTGCTGGCATTGAGGAACATCAGTTGTAAGTTGTAAGTTGTAAGTTGTAAGTTGTAAGTTGTAAGTTGTAAGTTGTAAGTTGTAAGTTGTAAGTTGCCGCTTATTTAGTGCGCGATGTCCGGTATAAATAATCCCGTTTTCAACCGGTTGTCTGCAAAATTACATTTTTCTCTCAATTCTTCATATTTACGGGAGTTATGAACGATTTAAAGTTAGAAACTAATGGCGCTTAAAAAAAAGGCCTCCACAATTTTTTCTAAATTTGTAACGTTCTAAAACAGCTATTCATGAAAACTACAGCATTTACAAAATTCAATGAAGAAAAGGGCGGCAAAATGGTGCCTTTTGCAGGCTATTGCATGCCAGTCCAGTTCGAAGGAGTCAACGCTGAACACGAGACTGTCCGGACCGGCGTTGGGGTTTTTGATGTCTCCCACATGGGCGAATTCTGGGTTAAAGGTCCGAAGGCGCTTGATTTCATTCAATGGGTGACCTCCAATGACGCATCCAAACTGACCAACGGTAAAGTTCAGTATTCCTGTTTCCCGAATGAAACGGGCGGAATCGTGGACGATCTTCTGGTTTACAAAGTGGACGATGAAACATTTCTTCTGGTTGTGAATGCTTCGAATATTGAAAAAGACTGGGCCTGGTGCAACAAACAAAATAAAATGGGAGCTGTTTTATACAATGCATCGGATGAGATCGCCCAACTTGCTGTTCAGGGGCCGCTGGCACTGAAGGCCATGCAAAAACTGACGGATACTGTGGTTACGGATATGGAATACTACACCTTCAAGAAACTTACATTTGCCGGAGTTCCTGATGTCATTTTTGCCACAACAGGGTATACAGGTTCCGGTGGATGCGAGATCTACATGGCCAATGCGGATGCACGGAAGATCTGGGATGCCGTATTTGAAGCAGGCCGGGAATTCGGCATTAAGCCAATTGGTCTGGGCGCCCGCGATACCCTCCGTCTTGAGATGGGCTATTGTCTCTATGGTAACGATATCAATGATACTACTTCACCCATCGAAGCCGGCCTTGGCTGGATCACTAAGTTTACGGATGAAAAGGAATTTATAAACAAAGCAGCCTTACTGAAACAGAAGCAGGAAGGCGTTTCAAAGAAACTCGTCGGATTCGAGATGACAGAAATGGGAATACCCCGTCATGGATATTCCATTGTTGATCCTGAAGGAAATGTCATCGGGGAAGTTACTTCCGGAACGATGGCTCCGACACTGAAGAAGCCGATCGGCATGGGATATGTCCCGGCCACACTTGCAAAGGAAGGAAGTGAGATCTTAATTAAAATCCGCGACAAATCGCTGAAAGCGAAGGTCGTCAGATTCCCGTTCTGTAAGGCATAGTTTTTGTTACGAACGGTATTTTTTATTCACTAAAACAAATTGATATGTCAGGTATTGTGCAGAAATTCAAATGGCAGCAGTTACTGCTGATCCTACTCATTGCCGCTGTAGCCATTGGCTCAGACGGGTGTAAATCAACAGGAAAACTTACTAAAAAAGAACGAAAAGCACAGATCGAGGCAGCAAAAAAACAGCTGGGTGAGATCATTTCCGGAACCAGTACGAAATCGCTGGAGGAGCAAGACCGGACCGTAAATGATATTGCAGGAAAAAACTTCAATGACAAAGACCTGAATCAGATGATCATCCAGGCTCAGCAGAAACTGAAACGGGCTTTTGCAGAGCGGGATAAGAACAAACAGGTTAAAATTGATGAGGCCCGGACAAAATTGCTTGATATGCTCCTGAATAAGGAGGGGAAATCGGCTGATGAGCTTCAGAAGGAACTGGATGCCATTAAGGCGCTGAACCTGAATGACCGTGATATCAATGAACTGATTGCTAAAGTTGAACAAAAGATTGTCTCCATGGGCAGTTCCGCTAACATCCCACTTAAGGACCAGATCGAAAATGCCTTCCAGGGCATTGCAACGGCCTCAAAAAGCGGTGACATCAGCAAGGCATCACAAATTATTAAAAACACGATGCCTTTGTTCACCGGTGAAGATGCCACCGTTCTGATCATCATCAGCCGCGACGGAAGCATTGTTGACTACGATAAACCCACAACCATCAAACGGTATATGGATTTTGTAAAGGACCAGAAGGCAAGCCGAAATGCTGTAGACGCCTATATGCTGGATACGAACGGAAAAATAAAGGAACTGGATCTAATTAAAAAATAAGACGATGAAAAGAGGTATTTCATTCCTCCTGCTGATCAGCTTTTTTGCGGTCACGCCAGGAATCTTTGCCCAGGATAAGAAGGACGATATTTCCCCGCAGCGCAAACAGGCAATTGACAGCCTTGCGCTAGAAAAAGTAAGGGATCTCAGCAAATACATCAGCATAATCGGCGACAAGAAAACACCCTGGTCGGAAGCTCAGCGGGTTATTGAACGTGCTGTTGAACTCTTCATGGAAAACAGCGAGATTGGTGTCTCCTCCATTTCCAAACCGGATGTTAATTATTACAAAGTCAGAGAATATTTTGACAGGCTGATGCAGCTCAACTATGACCGGGTTAACATTGAGTGGTACAAAATCCAGTATGTAAGCGACCTGGAGCGCCAGCCTGACGGCACGTATGTTGGAGTGATAACGATTTACCAACGTTTCCAGGGTTTCGACAAGGAAAAAGGACTGATCTATGAGGATACAACCAAGAAAGACATTACAGTATATGTAAAGCGGAAAGAAACCCAGATCGGCGGAAGGCTGATAGGTTTCTGGGATGTTCTCCTGGGTGATATCCGTGTTAAAGAAACTTCCAAATAGGGATAGTAGATTTTGATTATTTGATGAAACCGCCAAGAGCGCAGAGCATGCGCAAAGTACGCTATGATCATTTGTGTTTTGGCATGAATGGTGACACCTGCGGTCTTTGCGATCCCTCTGCATCTTAGCGGTTTTCTTTTAAAATATTGTTGCGCCCATGAAAAGAATCGTCTTGTTGCTGCTCAGCCTGTTGCCGTTTGCCCTGTTCAGCCAGAACTCAACCATCGGTGATGTAATGCACGATGAAACCGTGTTCTATGCCCAGACAAAACAGGTTAACCAGTTTTTCAGAAGATTTAACGGTGAAGAGGATGTGAAAGGGAAGCGGTTATATAACGGTGACAGTATAGTCCGTGATCTGAAGGCCCGGCTGAAATACCTGAACATGCTTTTCGACAATTCAAATTACAGCATCTCAGCGAGCGACAAATCAGCTTTTATTTCACAGGTTACAGGCAAAAAGAGCCCGGAGTTTCTTGAGTTTCACGGGAAAGACTGGTTTGCTGAAGTCGCTGCCACTTTTACTTACAAAAAAGAGAAGGTTAACCTGATCATTTATATGAAACTCGAACGCCAGGAACCTGGTTATAAATGGGTCTTTTCGAACGTCTATTTCAACCGCTTCGATCAATATTTCAGCCACCTGAAAGATACTACGAATCATACGATCTTTCTTCATCCACTCAGCCATGAAGTCGATTTCATGAATTTCCACAAAATATTCAGGGAACCAGAAAACATGGATTATTACCTTGAGAACCAGTACGAACCAGACCACCTGGCACTGTTTATGATGGAGGTGAAAAACGGAAACCTGAAATTTGACGATGTAACCGAGGTCAAATTCCATTTTTTCCAGGTACCGGGATGGTATTTCGAAGTGCAGTATTTCAACCGGAATGACATGAATTCCGGCTGGCTGATCTCAAACCTGATCAAGGTTACTGAAAAGGATAAGAAACAATTAATACGGAACTACACTCATGACGAGTAATTTACGAAAGATATTCGTATTGCTGATGCTGGCATTGTTCATTGCTGATGCATACGGCCAGAAAAAGGCTGTAAACAAGAGTTCACATCCTCAGCAGAAAAACAGCCATTCTGCCAAACCGGCCGGTTCTGGTCAGAATACCAAAAAAACAGCGGTCACAAAGGACCATTCCCGTGAGACCATAACCAACTTCACGCCGGAACAGGTGGAAGGATTCCGGCAGCAATCAACCCAACTGGTTAAGTTCTTCGAGGGAACCCTGAATTTTCTTGCCGACAAACGGAATACGGTAAAGGAGAAAGAGGTAATTATCACCGAAAGTTATCTGAAAAGTTTCTGGGATTCAAAAGTTCAGGTTGAAGATGATCTGGATGAAAAGCGGCTTGTATCTTTATATAAGGACATACCCGCTTACCTGACAGATGTCGATTTCTTCTTTAAACGGGCAACATTCCGGTATGATGTTCAGGATGTGAGCGTTCTGACCAATGAGTTCGGCCAGACCTATTTCCGGGTCACCACAAACCGTTCCCTTGCTGCCCGTACGGTGAATAATGATACCGTGAATTCAAATAAGGTGCGCTATTTTGAGATTAATTATGATGACAACAGCCAGCAGCTGAAGATTGCGAGCATTTATACGACAAAGCTGAACGAAAGTACCGACCTCCAGAACTGGTGGAATGGATTACCTGATTACTGGCGTAGTATCTTCGGCAAAGATCTGAAAGTTGATGAAACAGTTACCCTATCCCAGGTCACCCAGGTGGCTGATTCTGTCATCACTGTGAATGGGGCAAAAACACCCATCGCACCCCGTCAGTTGTTTTCCCTGCTCACGCAGGTTGTTAACCAGAAGCAGGTCAATGTGTCCGGGAACACGGCGGTTGTTTCCCTGGAACCGCTTGGAAAATTATCGTCTCTTGTTTCGCTCGATATTTCAAATACCCCGGTATCTGATCTGATGCCTCTTCGTAACCTGAATGCAATTGAAAGCCTCGATATTTCAGGAACATCTGTTCAGTCACTCGAACCACTGCGTTATGCAAACCATCTGCACAGCCTGAAAATGAAAAAGCTCCAGGTTCGAAATATCGGCATCGTCAGTGGGTTCCCATTGCTGGAAGTTCTTGATATTACTGACACACCCGCCGACAGCCTTGATCCCGTGAAGGAGCTTACACAACTAAAAGACCTGCGGATCTCCGGTACAGGGATATCCAGCCTGGAATCACTCAGCGGCCTTGAAAACCTGGAGATGCTTTACCTTACGGGAACGAAAGTCTCTGACCTGACACCTCTTAAGAACAGCAAACTGCTTCGTGTAATTTTCCTCGAGAACACTAAGGTTTCTGACCTGGGATCTCTCGAAAATCTGCCACAGCTAAGGAAGATATTCTGCGACCAGGCTCCCGTACCGGGGGATAAAGCAATAAAATTCATGCTTGACCACCCCCAGGTTCTTGTTATTTTTAAGACGGAAGCACTGAACAAATGGTGGGCCGGTATGTCCCAGGAATGGAAAAAGGTATTTAATCTCTATAGCATGGTCGACGCCTTGCCGACAACAGAGCAACTTCATCGTCTTGTTGTTATAGACAGCATCAATGTGAAGGGCCGGCCGGGTATCAGTTCCCTGGCTCCGCTTACGGAACTTGAACAGCTCCGTTATCTTGATTTTGGCAGTACCTCAGTGGATGACCTCGGATCCCTGAAGAACCTGAGGAACATCAGTTATATCAATGCATCCAACACGAAGATCACAGAGGTTGAAGCATTGAAGGATCTGGATAAACTTACTGAAATAGTCGCTGATAATACACTGATCAGCGAATTAATGCCGCTTGCCGGCTTGAAAAAACTGAAGATGGTGTTCGGTGACAATACCGGCATTACGCTTGAAAATGCCAGCCGTTTTGCCGATGCCAATCCTGAGTGCCTTGTGATCTTCCAGACCTTTGAAAATAACGGATGGTGGAATAATCTGTCTGACCCATGGAAGGAGGAATTCAGGAAGCAACTGAATATTACGGGTACTCCGGATAAAGTACAGCTTCAAATGATAGCAAACCTCGTGAAACTTAACATAACAGAGGACCCGCAAATCAACAGCCTTATACCTGTTCTCAAACTCCAGCGGCTTAAGGAACTTCAGTTTTCCGGGACCACAGTGGCAAGCCTGTCGCCTATTTCCGGCATGCATGGTCTGCAGGTGCTGCGGTGCCCGAAGAACCCTGTCACTGACCTGACCACGATCTCTGGTCTTACCTCACTAAAAGAGCTTGATTTCTCAAATACACAGGTAGAAGACCTCCTCCCCATTCAAAATATGCGGGCATTGGAGACCCTCAGGTTTTCAGGTACCCCTGTAAAGAGCCTGAAAGTCCTTCAGTTCCTTCCACAACTGCAGATCCTGGAATTTTACAATACAAAAGTCAGCAATATTGATGCCCTTGAGCAATTCCGGGATTTGAAGTCCCTTAAGATTTTCAATACCAGGGTTTCTGAAAAAAGGGTTGAGAAATTCAAACTGACCCATCCATCCTGTGAAGTTGTCTTTTATTAACCTTAAATTATGGTCAGAACAGGAAAAAATACTGTTGAGGTTTGTTTTTCACCCAAGCTCCTGCCGGAGATTCAGACAAAGGATCATTTTATTGTTGTGCTTGTGGATATCCTGAGGGCTACAACCTCGATCTGTGCTGCCTTTCAAAACGGTGTCCGTTCTATTATTCCGGTTGATACTGTGGAAGAAGCCGCTCAGATGAAAAAGGAGGGATACCTTGTAGCATCCGAGCAGGATGGAAAAAAACTGGATTTCGCAGACTTCGGGAATTCCGCTTTTTCGTTTACGAAAGAGAATATTGGCGGAAAAACTCTTGTATACTGCACTACCAATGGCACCCGGGCACTTAGCCAGGTTCAGCAGGCCAGCGGAATTGCTATCGGGGCTTTTATCAATATTACGGCACTGAAGAACTGGCTCGTTGCCCGGGATATGAACGTGGTTATTTTATGCAGCGGATGGAAAAATAAATTCTGCCTGGAGGATTCTCTTTTTGCAGGGGCCCTGGCAGACCTTTTACTGAGAGAACCAGCCTTTATCACCTGCTGCGATTCCGCTGTTGCTGCGATGGACCTCTGGAACCTTGCAAAAGGCGACCTTCTGGCTTACATTGATAAGGCTGCCCACCGCCATCGCCTTGAAAAACTGGGACTGGATGATGTAGTGGAATATTCCTTTACCACCGACCTTACCCAGGTGGTTCCTGTATTCAATGGGAAAGAGATCGTAAGCAATGAGCAATAAGCAATGAAAAAACAATATAATCAATATGAAAAAACAGTACTTATTTATCGTAATCATTATGACGGCGTTTACAATGGCCTTCACCGGAGGGCAGGAAAATAAAGTAAAAAAGGACAAAGGAGAATTTAAGTTCCTGACCGAACAATTTGGCGATGCAAAGATCCTGCGTTATCAGGTACCTGGTTTTGAGAAACTGAGCCTGCAGCAAAAGGAACTGATCTATTTTCTGAGTCAGGCTGCGCTTTGCGGCAGGGATATCACATATGACCAGAATTGCAGGTACAATCTTCTGATCCGGAAGACACTGGAGGCAATATATGCCGACTACAAGGGGGACAGGAATGGTGCAGATTTTTTGAAGTTCCATGAATACCTTAAGAAAGTATGGTTTAATAACGGTATCCATCACCATTATTCCACAGATAAATTCTTCCCGGATTTTTCAAAAGAGTATTTTGGAAAACTGATCCGCGCTGTAAAGCCGGAACATCTGCCACTTGCTGAAAAAGAAACAACAGATCAGTTCATCACAGAGATCACATCCCTCGTTTACGATCCCACGGTTGCTCCTAAACGTGTGAACCAGGCACAAGGGGAGGATCTGGTTGCTACATCTGCCTGTAACTTTTACGAGGGGGTAAGCCAGAAGGAGGCTGAGACATATTATACATCCGTCAGGGCAAATGCCGTGAAGAACAATGAGGACACCCTGATCGCTTTTGGTTTAAATTCGAAACTTGTAAAGGAGAACGGGAAAGTCGTGGAAAAGATATGGAAACTTGGCGGACTCTATTCCCCGGCAATTGAGAAAATTATTTTCTGGCTTCAGAAAGCCGCAGTTGTAGCTGAAACCCCGGCTCAGAAAACGGCCATTTTAAAGCTGATCGAATATTACCAGACCGGTGACCTGAAAACCTGGGATGAATACAATATTGCCTGGGTGAAGGATCTTGATTCCCAGGTCGATTTTATCAATGGTTTCATTGAAGTATACGGTGATCCACTGGCTCATAAAGGATCCTGGGAATCTGTTGTAAATTTCAAGGATATTGAAGCTACAAAACGTACTGTGATCATCAGCACCAACGCTCAGTATTTTGAAGATCATTCTCCGATCGATCCAAAGTATCGCAAAAAGGTTGTTAAAGGTGTCACGGCAAAAGTTATTACGGTGGCCCAGCTTGGCGGGGAGAGCCATCCTACGACGCCAATCGGGATCAACCTCCCGAATGCACAATGGATCCGTAAAGAGTATGGTTCCAAATCTGTAACAATGGACAACATTACCTATTCCTACGACAAGTCATCCCAGGGAAACGGTTTCCTTGAAGAATTTACATTTTCAAAGGATGAGATCACGAATCAGAAAAAGTATGGTTATGTCGCAGGCAACCTGATGACCGACCTGCATGAATGCCTTGGTCATGGTTCCGGGCAGCTGATGCCGGGTGTTACCGGGGAATCCCTGAAAAACTATCACTCAACCATCGAGGAGGCACGTGCTGATCTTTTTGCACTTTATTACATGATGGACCAGAAAATGATCGATCTCGGACTTGTTCCTTCTGTTGATGTTGCCAAAGCAGAGTATGATTCCTATATCCGGAACGGATTGATGACGCAGCTGGTTCGTATCAAGCCGGGAAAAACCGTTGAGGAAGCACATATGCGCGACCGTGCCCTGATTGCTCATTGGGTCTTTGAGAAGGGAATGGATAAGAAGATCATTGAAAAGGTCACAAGAAACAACAAGACTTATTTCAAGATCAATGATTACCAGGGGCTGAGGGATCTGTTCGGACTTCTTCTACGGGAAATTCAGCGTATTACTTCTGAAGGCGATTATGCCGGAGCAGCAGCGATAGTAGAAAAGTATGCAGTGGCCGTTGATCAGGATCTTCATAAGGAAGTTCTGGATCGTTATCAGAAACTTCACATTTCTCCATACAGTGGGTTTATAAATCCCACCTTTGAAGTGGTAAAAAAAGGCGAAACCATCTCCGATGTCAGGATCAGTTATCCCGATGACTTTACTATCCAGATGCTCGAGTATTCAAGGAATTTCTCATTCCTCACTGCACGCAGCAAATAGATGGCAAAGATACTTCTCTTCGACTGGGGAAATACCATAATGGTGGATTATGGTTTTCCGGGCCCGATGTACCGGTGGGAGAAGATCGACTGGATGCCAAACGCCGATAAGGCTCTAAAGACACTTAGCAATTTACACCCCTGCTACCTGGCCACCAATGCCGGTTTATCTGACAGCACATTGGTCTTAAAGGCATTAAGCCGTGTTGGTGCTGATCTCTTTTTTTCCGGTATTTTTACCTCCACTGACCTCGGCGTCGAGAAGCCGGATCCGGAGTTTTTTCGTGCGATCTGCGACCATCTTCGTGTCCTCCCCGGTGATTGCATCATGATCGGTGATCACTATGTCAAGGACATTACCGGCGCACGGCAGTTCGGGATGAAAACGGTTTGGCTCAATCATAAAAAGCATAACGGAGATTTTCCAATGGCAGACAGAATTATTCATTCCATGGATGAACTCCCTGAAATTATCAGAACCTTATGAGATATCTTTTGTTGTTTCTTCTGTTTATTCCTGGCATGCTGGCGCCTGTTCCGGTGAATGACACCGCGGTCTATCCGAAAAATTATTTTCGTTCTCCTGTCGATTTCCGGATACTGCTTGCAGGTTCTTTCGGAGAGGTGAGGAAGAACCATTTCCATTCAGGGATCGACATCCGGACAGAGGGCGTTGAGGGAAAACCTGTTTATGCCATTGCCGACGGTTATGTTTCACGCATCAATATCTCTTCAACCGGTTTCGGGAATGCGCTTTATCTGAACCACCCCAACGGGTATACATCTGTTTATGGGCACCTTCAGCGTTACAACAGCACTATTGGCGCCTGGATCAAAGCACAGCAGTATAAGAAGGAGTCGTTTGAGATGGATATCCCTCTTGAACCGGGTGTTCTGAAAGTCAAAAAAGGAGATGTCATTGCCTTTACGGGCAATTCCGGGGCGTCAGGCGGGCCGCACCTTCATTTTGAGATCCGGGATGCCGCCACGCAGGAGACGATCAACCCATTGTTATTCGGGTTCCAGGTAAAGGATGATGTTCCACCTGTAATCAGCGCCATCCGTATTTACCCGGCTGATGAGAACGGACTGGTTGATGACAGGAACAGTGCGGAGGGATTTCCTGTTGCCGGTTCTGACGGCGCTTATACCGTTAAATTCAAGGATCCGGTGACCGTTTCCGGAAATGTCTATTTCGGGATTCATACCTGGGACCTGATCAATGACAACAGTCTGAAGACAGGCATTACTTCTATAGAACTGACCATAGACACCACAAGGGTGTTCAGCCAGAACCTGCAGCGATTTGCCTTTCCCGAGACACGTTATGTGAACAGCATGGTGGATTATCCCCTGCTGGTGAATTCGAATCAGACCATCCTCAGATCCTATATAGCGCCAAACAATAACCTGAATGTATTTTCGAAAACGAAAAACAGGGGCATTGTGAATTTCTCGGATAAGAAAGAGCATCGCGTTACTTATATTGTCAGGGATATTGTCGGGAATACTTCAAAGCTTTCTTTTACTGTAAAAAGTGTTCCGCCGGTAAGTGGTTCTGTTAAGAAACATAAAACAATTGAAGGGACACTGTTTACCTGCCGGAATGAAAATAAATTCACAAACAGCGACCTGACACTTGTTCTTCCGAAAGAAGCCTTGTACGAGGACCTGGACTTTCATTATTCAGTATCACCGGCGGTTAAGGGATCTTTTTCCAGGGTTTTTCACCTTCAGGATGAAGATACGCCCATTCATACATTCTGCACCCTCTTCATCAAACCTGAAAGAATGCCAAAGGAACTGAGTGCAAAAGCCCTCATAGTCAAAGTGGATGATAAAGGTGGCTTTTCAAGCCGTGGAGGGAAATGGGAAGACGGAGCTCTGAAGACACAGATCCGTGAATTCGGTAACTTTACCGTTGCCGTGGATACAACGCCTCCTGTTATCCGCCCGGTAAATATCCTCCCCAATAAAAACATAAAGGCCCAGGGAAGCATCCAGGTTAAGGTCTCAGATAACCTTTCCGGGGTTAAATACTATCGCGGAACGATCAACGGAAAGTGGATACTGATGTCTTACGATCTGAAAGAGCATCTGCTGAAGTATGATTGTGATGACCACCTTAAACCGGGGAAAAATGAATTCCGGCTTCTTGTGCGTGATGATACCGGCAATGAAAGCGTATACCAGGCATCACTCATCCGGTAGATTTCTTTCTCTTTTGGAATGAAGCTTTTTTTGCTTACGTTTGTAGTATGCAAGAGACCATCCTTATACTTGACTTCGGCTCACAGTATACACAACTGATTGCCCGCAGAGTGCGGGAACTGAATGTTTACTGTGAAATTCACCCTTTTAATAAAGTCCCGGAAATCAACCCAAACATCAGGGGGGTGATCCTTTCCGGCAGTCCTTTTTCGGTCAGGGACCCGAACTCTCCGGTTCCGGACCTTCGTGGGATAAAAGGTGTAGTTCCCATACTGGCCGTTTGTTATGGAGCACAGTTTCTGGCCCAGGATGCCGGCGGTGAGGTGATGCCTTCAAAGATCCGGGAATACGGCAGAGCAAACCTCTCATTTATTGACCAGGCATCTCCCCTTATGAAAGGGTTAACTAAGGGTACACAGGTATGGATGTCACACGGTGATACAATTCTTGGGGTCCCCGCTGATTTTAAAATCATTGCCAGTACTCCGGAAGTCCCTGTTGCCGGATTTTCTGCCGATTCCGGTAAAACATACGGAATTCAGTTTCATCCGGAGGTCTATCATACTTCCGAAGGCACGGTCCTGCTTGGGAATTTTGTTGGGGATATCTGCGGATGTTCACGGTCATGGACCCCTGATTCATTTATTGATTCAACTGTTGCCGCAATGAAGGAAAAACTGCAGAACGACAAGGTCGTTCTCGGGCTCTCGGGTGGCGTTGATTCCTCTGTTGCCGCTTTCCTTCTGCACAGGGCCATCGGGGAAAACCTTCACTGCATTTTTGTAAACAACGGGCTTTTAAGAAAAAATGAATTTACCCAGGTACTTGACTCGTACCGTAACATGCACCTGAATGTTACCGGTGTAGATGCATCACAGCTTTTCCTTGATGCATTGAAAGGTGTGAGTGAACCTGAAAAGAAACGGAAGATCATCGGGAAGACCTTTATTGATGTCTTTGATACAGAAGCACACAAAATAAAGGATATTAAATGGCTGGCCCAGGGAACGATCTACCCGGATGTGATAGAATCTGTTTCAGTCAAAGGTCCATCGGCCACCATTAAATCACATCACAATGTCGGCGGTCTGCCGGCCTACATGAAGCTGAAGATCGTTGAGCCACTCAATACACTTTTTAAGGATGAGGTAAGAAAGGTGGGTCTGGCAATGGGTATTGATCCCGGCCTGATCAGCCGGCATCCTTTCCCGGGACCCGGCATGGCAGTCAGGATCCTTGGCGAAATTACACCTGAAAACGTACTGCTGCTGCAGGAGGTTGATGACATTTTTATCAGGGGTTTGCGATCCTCCGGCCTGTATGATGAAGTTTGGCAGGCTTTTTCCGTACTGCTCCCGATTAAATCCGTCGGAGTCATGGGCGACGAAAGGACCTATGAGAATGTAGTCTCCCTGAGGGCAGTGACATCTACCGATGGCATGACTGCTGACTGGGCTCACCTCCCTTATGATTTCCTCGCCCGGATATCCAATGAGATCATCAATAAGGTGAAAGGGATCAACCGGGTGGTATATGACATCAGTTCCAAACCGCCTGCAACGATCGAATGGGAATAAACTCAGCTGCCATGAAAAAATATTTGACGATTTTCCTTTTCCTGGTATTTCTGCTGCCTTTTCCGGGCCATTGCCAGGATCCTTTGAAACAGATGCGTTCAAATGCTAAGGAGACCATTAACGGAAAGGAATACTTCATTCATATTGTAAAACGGGGCCAGACCCTGTACATGATCTCAAAAGCGTATGGTGTTGACGTGAATGATGTCATCCGCGAAAATCCCGAAGTGAGGGAGGGACTTTCTTCTGAGATGAAACTTAAAATCCCCGTTCCGGTATCAGAGGAGACACAGAAAAAGCCTGTGAAGAAGCACAATGAAGTGTCCAGAGAGACTGAACTAACACCTCCTTTGCCTGTGCCTCCGCCTGAACCTGTCGATCTCCGCCTTCCCTGTGGTGAGGACAAGTCCCCCCGCAAAAACACCTGGCGTGTTGCATTGATGCTTCCTTTAGACCTTGATGCCGTGACACAGATGGATGTGATGTCCCTGCCGGACGATCCGGAGGAGGCATACCCGCCCTTAAAATTCGTACAGTTTTACGAGGGCTTTCTGATGGCCCTCGATTCTCTTTCAAAGGAGGGCTTTAAGGTGAAAGTTACGGTTTATGATGCAGACAAGGATACCCTGAAAACAAAAAAACTTCTGCGTGATCCTGAATTTAAAAACGTCGACCTGATCATTGGACTGTTGTATCCGCGGAATTTTCAGATCGTTGCTGATTTTGCAGAGAAGAACGGGATCAATATCGTGAATCCTATCAGTGAGCGGGAACAGCTGGTAAAAGGAAATCCACGGATCTTTAAAGTCAGACCTGCCACCTCAAGTCTGCAACTCAGCCTCTTGGGGTTTCTGACAGCGAATTTTAAAGAAGGGAAGATTATTATTGTAAATCCTTCCGTTTATCCGGATAAAGATGCAGCCTCAAACCTTAAGAAGAGTTGTCTGGCAGCGAAACTGGAAACTGTAATTACATCCGACTATGCAGGAGCGGTGGAGCAATTCTCAAAAGAAAAAGAAAACGCACTAATCATCTTCTCACAGAACAAGGCAGGCGCACTCGACCTGATCACAAAACTGAATGAAAAACGGAGTGACTGTAAACTGACCGTGATCGGAATGCCCCGCTGGGATAAGATCGAGGACCTGGAGACCGATTATCTCGTGAACCTTAAAACCCATGTTTTCTCTCCTTATTTTGTTGATTTCGCGGATCCGGATGTACAGCATTTTATCCTGAAGTACCAGGATCGTTACAAGGCTATACCTGATGACCTGGCCTTCCAGGGGTTTGATGTTGGATTTTATTTTCTTACAGCCCTTCAGAAATACGGTAAAGGATTCGAACGCTGTATTGCTGAGCTGAAAATGAAATCCCTGCAAACCACCTTTAATTTCAGCCAAAGCAACGGCAACGGTTTTGAGAACCAGTACTGGTCGCTGTATAAGTATGAGAATTACCGGATGGTCGGCGTATCATACTGACCCGGGCTACCCGACAGGGACCGCCAGCAACGGAATATTCGTTGCGAACAGATGCCATTGTGTTATATTCCGGGTAAAGGTCCTGTAAAGGAAATTTCGCTGGTACGGCTGAAATGCGATGAGCTGAATGGCATGTTCTTCAACAAAATGGTCAATGGCTTTCTGGTTGTCATCATCCACCTCGATCATCGAAAAAGTCATCTCCCCGGATTGTTTCTCCATAAAGAAGGCAGACTGCAATTGCTGCATTTTCTCTTCTTCCTCCTTGTGATTCCCGTGAATCAGGAAATGCACACAGTGAATCCTTGCTCCAAACGGGCTGAACCAGTCCCGGACTACCTTTAATGATGCGGTGTTCCATTCGGTAAGGTCTGCGGCAAACATGATGTTCTTGAAGCCCATGAACCCTTCAATGGGAGGCACGGTGAGCACGGGGATCCGGGCATGCTGGATAATGTAAGAAGAAACATTGCCCCAGGTCGACAGTTTGCCGCCTTTACCCCGGCTGCCCATAACGACGGCATCAGGCTGGAATTCATGACAAACACTTCGCACTTCATCCCTGATTGTTCCTCCTGCCAGAAATTTGGTTACAATAATACGGGATTGCTGTTCGGCAATCTGTTGCTCAAGGTGGTGCTGCAGATCATGCAGCCCGGTTTTTGCCTGGAAGATGATCTCCTTCATAAGTTCTTCGTTGACATGGGCTGCCACATCAATGGCCTCAGGATAACTGTTCTCAGTCAGGATCACCTGGTCAATATAAGCATTAAACAAACGGATTTCTCCGCCTGTATTCCGGAGCAGCGAAAGTGCATACTCGCAGGTCAGGTGCGTATGGCTTGAAAAATCAACCGGGACAAGGATCTTTTTCATAGTGCACGATTAAGATCTGAAAAAAGAAGAAAGCCTAAAGCAAAGGTACTAAACCAAGAAGTGTTTTGCAATTTTCCTTGTTGGAATGCCATTTTACAAGCTGCTTGCTTCGCTCACGGATCATTTCTTCAGTAAATTCGCGATCCATAAGATACAAGATCCTTTTACGGAATGCTTCTGCATCGTCTGCGATCTCGCAGAGCGGCCCCAGTTCTGTCCCGATTACCATAGCAGGGTTTACCAGGCAGAACCTGCCGTTGAATAGTGCATTGAGAAGTTTCAGCTTGAGCCCTGTGGCCTGGAAGGTTACCATGATGTTGACCATAGCGTTGTTGATGAGCTTGAACATCTCCTCATCGGTTGGGTTGGCGACAAGTTCGACATTCGGATACTTCGCAATAAGTGCTTTAAGTCGTTCCGTCGGATTCAGCCCTGCGATAAGCAATTTTGTCTTAAGTCCGCTGAAAACCTGCTTCACAAGATATTCCGCGGCTTTCCTGTTCTCCACAACACTCAGGTTCCCCTGGTACAAAGCGTATACCCCTTTCCCGGGATTGATCCTGATATCCTCGTCATGATGAAAACTGGGAATGTAGGCTATTTTTTTACCGGGAAACCGGCATTCAAGGTAATCATGATCCTCGCTGGAAACTGTCAGCATTAAGTTAGCGTGCTTCAATACAGATTCGTAAGCTTTCAGCTTCAGTCCGGAGAATATGAAAAAAGCCTTTCTGAAAATATTCTTTTCCGCCCTGGAGAGGTGAAAATAGTAATGGTGTTCAATGTTGCTCTCCCGGTATATTTTGAAGCGCTCTTTAAGCTCTGCGGAAGGGAGGTAATAGCAGCAATGGAGCCCTTCGAAAAGGATGGGGTGATCATCTTTGCAGAGGTTCCTGAGCAATTGTTCCGACCTGCGGCTGAATACGATATAAGGCTTGCTGCTCAGCATGGAAAGCAAACCTGTTTTCCGCGGGTAGTAATTTACTTCGACACAGTATTTGTCGAGCTCAGGTGCCGGTTCCCTGTGGTATTCAAAACAATGGAGATGGATCTTCACCCCGGCTGCATATAGTGACCGGATCTTGAAAAATACATCAATCACACCTCCGTAATTGGCTGGCCAGGGGATATCAAAGGAAATAATATGGAGGTGTTGTTCAGACATAGGGCTGGAATATTCGTATCATCTCTTTTTCTTCATTTTCCCAGCACAGATCTGCTGCTGCGGTCTCCAGGTTTTTTCTGCAGCCTGCAAGAAAGTCTGCGTCATTCAGCATGTTATCGAAATCCATGGCCAGGATTTCAGGCTCATGGGATGTGATATAGGTGCCGATTTTGTATTGTTCAACGATCGCCTTCATCTCAGGCAGTTCGGCAACGAGGACCGGGATTTTTGCCTGAATGTAATCCATGAATTTGTTTGGAAGGCAATAATGATAATTTATGCTGACATCCTTTTCGATAGAAAGCCCGATATCCCCCAGGACTGTGTAACCATGCAGTTCAGCCAGGGGCACCTCTCCGGTGAAGATCACTTTATTCGCAACTCCTGCCTCTTTGGCTAATAAAGTGAGGCTGTCAAACACGTCTCCTTTTCCGATGATCAGGAGGATGGCCTCTGTTTTTACAAATTTCATAGCCAGGATAGCCTCCTCGAGTCCGCGGTCAACATTCACGGCTCCCTGGTACAGTATCACACGGGTGTTTTCAGGAATGCCAATACCGGATTTTGTCAGGGTGGAACCGGCGTTCTTTCTGAAAGGCACATTGCGGATCACCCGGATAGTGTTCCCATACTCCTTGTTGTAGAGGGAAGCAATTGACTGGTTGACGGCCAGGACTGTCTTCAGTTTCGGGAAGATCCGGTCTTCAATTGCTTTCCATATTTTCGTGGCGAACTTTCTGCCGTTCAATTCAGGAACGCCCCGGAAATATTCATGATTATCATGGACGAGGGGCCGGTTCCTTAATCGGGACGCAAGGTAATTGCCAAGTAAGGTATCGAGGTCATTGGAAACCTGTAGGTCAGCTTTTGCAAAAAGCAGGAAAAGGAACAGTCTTTTGTTGAACTCCGCATAAAAAAAGGGGCCGGCACTGAAGATCAGCCTCATCCTTTTAGTACGGTAAATTCTTGGTTTGATTGGAAGGCTGCTCCGCAGTTTTCGCCCTACCAGCAGCACTTCGAAGCCCATGCCGGTCAGGGTGGTACACATCCGGTCAACGCGTTGGTCGGTGGTAAGATCATTGGTGACCGAGATGATGATTTTTTTCTTCAAAACGAGGGAGGATTTTATGGAACCAATGCCTGAATTCCTCTTAAGCAAAGGTACTTAATTACTTTTTAAGTTACCTTTGAAATCGAAAATTCTCAGGTTTCATGCATATTTCTTACAATATTTCCCTTAAAAAGTACAATTCCTTCGGTATCGATGTAAAGGCTGCCCAACTCGTGGAGGTTTTCACTGAAAAGGAGCTGTTGCAGGTACTTGAAGAACACCGTCAGGATAATATGCCGCTCCTGATAATGGGAGGGTTCAGCAATGTTCTGTTTGTGAATGATTTCAAGGGAAGCATTATAAGGATATCCATCAAAGGGATCAGTGTGACAGAAGAAGATGATGAGATGGTAACGGTGCGTGCGGCCGCGGGTGAGGATTGGGATGAATTTGTGGGAAGCTGCGTAGAAAAAGGATGGGGAGGTCTGGAAAATCTCTCATTAATTCCCGGCAAGGTCGGAACCTGTCCTGTTCAGAACATAGGCGCCTATGGCGTTGAGGTAAAGGATTCAATAACAAAGGTGGAGGCCGTTCATATCCGGTCACTTGAAAAACGTGATTTTACGAATGAAGAGTGCCGTTTTGGATACCGCGACAGCATCTTCAAACAGGAATTGAAAGGACAATACCTGCTGACTGCTGTTTTTTTCAGGCTTTCGAAAAAACATGTACTTAAACAGTCTTATGGAAATATCCGTGAGGAGTTGGAGCGAATGGAGGTTACGAATCCATCTATCGGGGATGTACGTGAAGCTGTAATCCGTATCCGGAAAAGGAAACTACCTGATCCTGCGGTCAGCGGGAATGCGGGCAGCTTTTTCAAGAATCCTGTGATCTCCGCCGAACAGTTTCAAAAGCTTTCCGCCGAATTCCCATGCATGGTTTCCTATCCTCAGCAGGACCGCGTGAAACTGGCGGCTGCCTGGCTGATCGAACAATGTGGCTGGAAAGGTTACCGTGAAGGCGATGCCGGTGTACACCCGGATCAGCCGCTTGTACTGGTTAATTATGGGAATGCCTGCGGTAAGGACATCCTCATCCTCGCGGGAAAAGTACAGGCTTCCGTCCTGGAAAAATTCGGGGTCAGGCTTGAAATGGAAGTCAACGTGATAGGGTAAAGTCTTCTCAGGCTGTTTTCAGGGCGCCGATCAGTTCCTGAACCGATCGCATATTATGGCGAAGCAAATATTTTTCAATTCCTTCCACAATTTTTACAGTCACAGCAGGATCAATAAAATTTGCTGTTCCTACCTGGATGGCGGAAGCTCCGGCCAGGAGAAATTCAATGGCATCTGCAGCGTTCATGATCCCGCCCATTCCAATTACCGGAATGTCCACTGCCTTAGAAACCTGCCATACCATTCGCAGGGCAACAGGTTTTATTGCAGGACCGGAGAGGCCTCCGGTGATCGTCGAGAGAACAGGTTTTCGGGTTTCCGCATCAATGGCCATCCCAAGCAGGGTATTGATAAGTGAGATGATATCAGCACCTCCGTCAGCAACTGCTTTTGCCATTTCGCTGATGCTGGTTACATTGGGGGAAAGTTTTACAATGAGCTCCTTCCTGTATACATTTCGGACGGCCCTGGTCACTTCCATTGCCGTGGCGGGAATTGTACCGAAGGCCATCCCTCCATGTTTTACGTTCGGGCAGGAGATATTGAGTTCAATCGCGGAGATCTTTTCAAGTTCATTGATCTTCTCAGCAACCTCAATATATTCTTCTACCGTCGATCCTGAGACATTCACCACTATACAGGTGTCGAAATCCATGATCCGCGGATAGATCTCTCTGGTAAAATGGTCAACGCCCTTATTCTGAAGCCCGACGGAATTAAGCATTCCGGAGGCTGTTTCCGCCATACGGGGGTAAGCATTTCCATAACGATTACTTCCTGTCACAGCCTTTACGACGATGCCGCCAAGTTTATCAAGGGCAATAAAATCCGTAAACTCCTCCCCGTAACCGAATGTGCCCGATGCGGTCATTACCGGGTTGCGGAGGATAAGTTTACCGAGTTTAACGCTTAAATCAGCCATGAATAAAACTAAAAACTAAAAACTAAAAACTCAAATCACAAATCACAAATCACAAATCACAAATCATAAATCATAAATCATAAATAATCTTTCCTCTACCACCCAAGTTCTCTGATATCGAAAACAGGTCCTTCAGCACAAACGCGCTGGTTCCCGTGAAGGGTAGGGGTGACGCAACAGAGGCAAACGCCAAAACCGCAGGCCATCATATTCTCAAGTGACACTTCGCATTCGGTACGGTGAAGTTTCGCAATAGCAGCTATGGAACGCATCATCGGGTCCGGACCGCAACAGTAAATCTTTTTAAATGCCAGCGTTTCTTTCTGGAAAACGGAGTGATCCGTAATCAGCCCTTTTTCTCCACAGGACCCGTCATCAGTGGTTATGAGGAGGTTTCCATATTTTTCATATTCTGCCTGTTCAAAGATGTCTGCTTCAGATCTCCAGCCAGTTAATATCGTGGGACGGATATTATGCTGATGCAGGTGCTGGGCGAGGAAAAGCAGGGGGGCCACCCCGCAGCCGCCTCCGACAAGGAGTACTTCAGGATTTGCCGGCAGGCTGAACGAATTTCCCAAAGGAAAGATAACATTAACTTTTTTCCCTTCCGTCAGTTCAGCAAGGTGCCTTGTTCCTTCACCCTTCAGCTGAATCAGCAGGCGGAATGAATGGTTTTGTACGTCGATCGAATGGATTGAAAATGGCCGCCTCAGGAAAGTGCCGGGGGAATTTTCAACAAGAACCTGAACGAACTGACCGGGCAACATGGCCGGGAATTCATCGGGAACCTGAAGTTCCAGAATAAAATGACGGGCATTTAAGGGGATGTTCCTTATGATTGTGAGATCCTTGATAAATTTCCTGGATTCCATGGACATCCGCTTGTGGAGTTTATCCTTTCTTTGACTGCCGTGGTGCAGCCGGTTTGATATTTCTGGGTGCTTTTACAGTTCCTTCACCGCTTTTTACGGTTTTTTTTACAACCGGTTTGGGTTTAGCAGCAACCGGTTCCTCCTTGGGTTCACCTGTTTTTTCGCCTTCAGCCTTCTCTTCTTTTTCCGAGAAATCGAGCAACCCCTGTTCAATAAGCATATTATACCAATTGAGGATCTTGCGGATATCAGAAATATAAACGCGTTCCTGGTCGAAATCGGGAACTACCTCCTTGAAATAGGCAAAAAGTGCCTTGTTGTCTGCCTTGTTGTCAAGTGCAGCTTTGCCTTCCTGCTTCTCGTAAATGGCTTTTAAAATCTCCTTCAGGGGCTTGTCTTCTGATGCCGTGAAAACTGCGATTTCCTCCAGCGAGCTGATCTTCTCATGCCCGAAAGCAGGAAAACGTTTTTTATCGGTAAGCGATTCAACTAATACAGCATTCTTAAGCTGGGAAACCACTTTGAACAAGCCGCTTTTCCCTGAGATCGACAAAATTTTACTGAGGTCCATTGTGTATGATTTTTGCAAAGGTATTAATTAATCTGAAGATATCTCCAAAGTACATCTCAAAGTTAAATCAGCCAGCGTTCACCGCTGGTTTTGTGGTAAGCCGGTATCTAACTCATTTCAAACACGCCCGTATAATTCTCCGGTGTAATCTCCTTCAGTTCATCTTTTACTTTTTTGGAAACCTTAAGCCCGTCGATGAATTTATGCAGGGATTTTTTATTAATGGAAGTGCTTCCTCTTGACAGTTCTTTCAATGCCTCATAAGGGTCAGGGTAATTTTCCCTGCGGAGGATGGTCTGGATGGCCTCTGTGATCACGGCCCAGTTTCCATCAAGATCCTGTCTGAGTTTATCCTCGTTCAGGATCAGTTTATCCATGCCTTTCAGGATGGAACGGAAGGCGATAACGGAATGGGCAAGGGGGACACCAATGTTCCTGATGACAGTTGAGTCGGTCAGGTCACGCTGGAGACGTGAAACAGGAAGTTTCGCCGAAAGGTGCTCAAAGATGGCATTCGCCATACCCAGGTTTCCCTCTGCATTCTCAAAATCTATTGGATTGACCTTATGGGGCATAGCGGAAGAGCCTGTCTCTCCTTTTTTTATCTTCTGGCGGAAATATTCCATGGAGATGTAAGTCCAGGTATCCCTTGAAAGGTCAATCAGTATGGTATTGATGCGTTTCAGATTATCAAAGAAAGCCGCCAGATTATCGTAATGCTCTATCTGCGTCGTAGTACGGGATCGTTCAAGACCGAGCACTTTATTCACAAATTCATCCGAAAAACGGATCCAGTTCACTTTGGGATAGGCTACGACATGGGCATTGAAATTCCCTGTTGCCCCACCGAATTTTGCAGAAGAGGGGATTGTTTCCAGCAATGCCATCTGCTTTTCAAGCCGCTCCGCGAAGACATAGAACTCTTTGCCCAGAAGGGTCGGAGAGGCGGGTTGGCCATGGGTTCGTGCCAGCATGGGCACCTTCTTCCACTCTTTGCTCTTATGCTTCAGAACTTCTGTCAGTTCGTCAAGAATGGGTTTGTAAAAATTAATAAAGGCTTCCTTCAGTGCAAGAGGGAAGGCCGTGTTGTTGATGTCCTGGGAAGTCAGACCAAAATGAATGAATTCCTTGTATTCTCCGATCTTCAGCCCTTCGAATTTCTCCTTCAGGAAATACTCGACCGCCTTGACATCGTGGTTGGTCACCTTTTCGATCTCCTTCACCCTGAGTGCATCAGTATCATTAAAATTAGAATAGAGTGCGCGCAGCTTTGGAAAAAACCTTGTATTAAATCCCTTCAACTGGGGAAGAGGCACCTTGCAAAGGGCAATAAAATATTCCACCTCAACAAGGATGCGGTACCTGATGATGGCTGATTCGGAGAAATATGCCGCCAGGGGAGCAGTTACTTTCCGGTAACGTCCGTCAACCGGGGAGATTGAAAGCAAATCTCTTTCCATATACTATTGATTTTTAATACGGTTCTATATTTTTCACCCTGAAGGATCGTGAACAAAGATAAAGAATCCCGGAAAATTCACGGAGACCATCCGCATCAGCGAAAAATAAATCTACTTTTGTGATTCTCATCCATTCATCTCAAAACCGTTTTATATGAAGAAAATCTTTACAATGATGTTCCTGATGCTCTCCCTGAGCATTTTAACCCAGGCGCAAACCCTGGTGACCACGCAGGCCACCAATAAGAATGCAGTTCTCGAGGTTTTTACGGGAATTCACTGCCAGTATTGTCCCCAGGGGGATGTAATCGCAGAGACCATCCTTGAAAATAACCCGGGCAGGGCGGCAGTTCTCGACATTCACCAGGGATCTTATGCCTCACCCTCTGCAGGCGAACCGGATTACCGTACTCCTTTCGGCGATGCCATAGCGAATCAGACAGGACTTACCGGCTATCCTTCGGGTACTGTCAACCGCCATGTATTCACCGGGGCCGCTACTGCCCTGGACCGCGGCGACTGGACGCCTGACTGTAACCTCGTTATGTCACAGACTTCACCCGTAAATCTTGGCGTTACATCTGATTTTAATGCTGCTACACGCCTGCTTACAGTGCACGTTGAGCTCTATTATACTGCAAATAGCGCAGTTGCTTCCAATTTCATCAATGTAGCCCTCATTCAGGACCATGTTTTCGGTCCGCAGACCGGAGGTGGCGCCGGCAACAATTATGAGCATATGAACATGCTTCGCTACCTTGTAACGGGTCAGTGGGGCGATGAAGTGACCACGACAACACAGGGGTCACTTGTTGAAAGAACATACACCTATACCGTACCTGCTGCATACATTTCAATCCCCTGTGTGGCTGAAAACTGCCGGATCGTGGCATTCGTAACACAGAACCACCAGGAGATCCTTACCGGCGACCGTATCAACATGATCGGGGGAACAAATCTTTATATCGGCGACATTTCAACTGCAGACAGTACCATGCGTTTAGGAGCACCTGCAGGTGTTACCACCTTTAATATGGCGGTTAACAGCAATCTTACAGGATCAGAGCAGTTTAAAATCAAGCTGGTTTCTGACGCACCTGCTGACTGGAATTCAAGCTTTACAATCGATGGTGTTACATCTTCAGACAGTACACTTGTCACCCTTGTTAAAGGTACACCGAAAAGTTTTACCCTGGATGTAATCCCCGGAGCTACAGCAGGTTTCCAGGCATATACTTTTGAACTGACCTCAGTCAGCAATCCTAATGCTCCAACAAAGCGTTTCACTGTCTATGTGATGTCAAATGTCAATACCCTGATTGTAAATGCTGCCGGAGATGCCAATTCGACACAGCACCAGGGTGTTTATGTTAACGGACTTACTTTAGCCGGATCGGATAAAATGGCTGTAATGTCCTCGACACTCTTCCAGCGGGCAACCCAACAGGCAATACTTACGGAAGTCCTCAATGTTTTCTACAATGTTGCATGGACATTTCCTTCATTTACCGACCCTGAAGCCCTGGCTGTAAAAGCATTTGTTAATAACGGGGGAAACCTGCTGGTAGCCGGACAGGATATCGGATGGGACGTTATGAGCGGCGCTGCCGGGAGCCATGGTACGCCGGAGGCACAGGACCTTTATACCAATTACCTTAAGGCTCATTTTGTTAATGACGGAAGTACTGCAAATAGTAAATTGGTTGCCAACACCACCGACGTGATCTATGGCATGGTTCCTACCGCAAATGTGGTGGATGTGAATTCGGGGAATATGTATCCCGACCAGATCTCACCACTTTCAGATGCCCTGACCGTATTCTATTATGATGTTGCAAAGACAAAGATCAGCGCCCTCAGGTCACTGGTCAATACTTCCAAGGTTATCTATTTTGGTGCAGGACTTGAAATGGTATCGCCTGATTCCACACGAAACAACATCCTGAAAAAGACCTGGGACTGGTTCATGGCAGGTGTTGGCTTTGATGAGAAAACAGCTGGTACGTCTTCTTTGTCACAGAATATCCCCAACCCATGCAATGCTTCATCAACCATCCGTTTCAGTCTGGAACATGCAGGGTTTGCAAGCCTTAAACTTTATGATATCAATGGCAAAGAAATAATGACACTGGTAAGTGCTGATCTTCCTGCCGGACCTGGCCAGGTCAGCCTTTCAACGGCCGGACTTAATGCAGGGATCTATTACTATACTCTTCAGACCACTGAAGGAAGATCAACCCGAAAAATGGTTGTCGTAAGGTAGAATCAAGCTTTAAGATGCCTGAAACAAAAACAAAGGGCGCCGGTTAATCCCGGCGCCCTCTTTTTTTACTGGCAGATACAGTCTGTTCAGTATTCCAATTACTTAATGTTGATCCACTCAAGAATCTTGTCAAGAACTGTTGGTGATATTGTTTCGCCAATTTTAGCGTATTCCGATGGGGATCCTGTTTCTGCGGTCTGAAAAAGGTGGTTCAGGCCAGGAAGTTCGATTACTTTGTACGATTGGTTTCTTCCTGCCCTGAGGGCATTATCAATGGCTTTCAGGTTCTCTGCAGGCGGAACCTGCATGTCAAGGGATCCGTTAAGGGCCAATACGCGGCATTTTACTTTTGAGAGGGCCGTGGCGGGATCATATGTGAGAAAGAAACGGAACCATGGAGTGGTCAGCTGTGCGATCTGCAGATTCAGATCTTCAGCCGGAATTTTCTCTTTATCTCCGGTTTTTTGTTCCACAGCCTGTTTTAGCATCACCTCTTTGATCTTTTCTGAAGCAGCGGCATTATCCGGCGTATCCTTAATGATCCCGTAAATGGTTTTGTTTGTTTTTTCAGCCTGTGCAATCGATTTCTCATCCTCACCGGATGCCCTGGCGATCAAGGCTGATTGCATAAGGAGTATTTTCTCACCGGTGAGTCCCGGGCCCGCCAGAAGAACGATCTGGGAGATATCTGTTCGTTCCGAGGCAACGATCGAAGCAATCAAACCACCTTCACTATGACCGATAAGGCCCAGATTTGACGGCAGGATCAACGGGGCGGCCATTTCAGGAGGCAGGATACGTTCACCATTGTCTGGATTCCTCAGAAATTCGTTGGTACTGATATCTGCAAGCGAAAGCTGCTTCATGAAATCGACGGCGGATGAGACATCTGACGCAAAATCAAGGGTGGTGGCACTTGTAAAATCTCCAGTTGATTTGCCGATACCACGGTCGTCGAAACGTAATACAGCAATGCCGTTGCGTGTCAGGAAATCTGAAAGAACAAGAAACGGTTTGTGTCCGAGAAGCTCTTCGTCCCTGTTCTGCGGGCCGGAACCCGTTATAAGGATCACGCCGGGGTATGGTGCCGGACTGTTCGGAAGTGTCAGCGTTCCTGATAACTCAACACCAGCCTGTTTATTAATAATTATTACTTCTTTTGCAGTATAAGGATAGGGTGGTTCTACTTCCTGCGTATGTTTAACCTTGGTGGTCTCTTCCGTGCGTTCGAGGGTGATAGGGAAGGCTTTATCGTTCTGTCTCCAGGTTCCCCTTATCCCCTTAAGGTTCTTGATAAATTTACCGTTATAACCACCCCTCAGTTGTTCGGAAACAATGATCAGCGTATCCCTGTTCAGACTGTTAATACTTGCTTTGATACCCTGGGCGCCCTGATCCGGGCTGTCGATCGTGACAGCGGGATTGCCTTTTTCATCTTTGGAGATGTTGAAAACAAGGTGCAGTTCAGTGCCTTGATACTTAAGCATTCCTATCCAGCTTCCGGTGACTTTTTCAAGAAATTTCTTGTCCTGGGAAAAACCGCCGGCAGATATTAATAAACCGGCAATGAGCATGATAAGGGACAGGGTGGGTTTCAGTTTTTTCATACGTTGGTTTTTGTATTATTCAATAGGATGTAAAATTAAAAAGAAACTCAAATGTGCAATTCGTTATTTCACAACCATGGTTGCATAGCTGTTTGACCATGCAGCGAAAAAACCCACTGCGTTTTTGTTGATATTCCCAACCACATTGGCCGGAGGACCCATAAAGAACGGGATGTTGAAACCGGCAGTCTGCACTTCACCGATGAAGTCATAATATTCTTTAGTAATACCGGACATCTGCATCTTGATCGTATCCCCGGGATGGAGGGTCTCCCAAGGGTGATCTGCATTGATATACATAGTGGCCAGACCATTGATATAACTCCCGTTGAAATACTTATCATCGGAAGTCACAACTTTCGAGATTGAATCCGTCATCAGCTTCCCGTTCTTGTACAAATGGAACATGTAATAATTTACCTCATCACCAGGCTCCTGTGCAAAAATCCGGATCTCCCAGATCCCTTTTTTACCCCAGTCAGGGTGCAGTTCTGCCTGCAGGGAATCAAGTCTTGCCACATGCATGAGCCTGCAGGTGGAACTGTACTGTGTTTCTCCGGCGATCGGTTGTGCAAGGGTAATATTGAGGGTGTAATCCCTGCCCGCGATGCCGTGAAAACCAGGATCCGTTTTGTAAACGCCTGAAGTACTGGCAACTGTCTCAGTCAAGGGTATTGTATTGGTTCCGTCTGTGATCGCCATGCTTGCCCCGGTGACACGGGGGATTGGCGCATTGTAGAAATAGTCGGCCGTTTGCGTCAGGTCAATGGTGAATGCAGCGGTATCGGTTGAGATCGATCCGTCCACTACAAGGCGGGTGTAGTTCGGGTCAAGTTTGATATTGACTTTTTCTGTGCAGCCGGCTGCAAGGATTGCAAGAAGAGCGAAGAACAGTAACTTTTTCATTCGAAATGAAAATTAAAAGTTATCGACGGCACAATGCCGAACAGGTAAATTTTTTCCGCATAGGTTACATTCGGCTGGGTATCATCCTGGAGGAAATTGATTGCCCAGGTATTATGCCGGTTGTACACATTGTAGATGGATGCATTGAGGTCCCAGGAGAATTTTTTTCCGGGTTTGATCTTGCTGGATAGGGTAACGGAAAGGTCGAGCCGGTGATAATCCGGGAAACGGAAAGCATTCCTGTCAGAGTAAATGGGAATGATCTTGCCGCCGATGAGCGCCCGTCCGGTGGGGAAGGTAACAGCCGATCCCGAAGCATATACCCAGTTCAGTGATGCAGAAACCCGTTTGCTGATCCTGTAGTTTGCTACCACTGCCAGGTTGTGAGGTTTGTCATAGGGGGCGGGGTAGGGGTTTCCCTGGTTGATCTCCGGGATCTGCCGGAAGGTTCTCGACCAGGTATAACTGATCCATCCGCTCAGTTTTTCTTCATTCAGCCGTACAAGGAATTCAGCGCCATAAGACCACGCCTTTCCAACCCTCAGTTCGCCTTCGATCTTGGGATTCAGCACGAGGTTAGCATAATCCTTGAAGTCAACCACATGGTCCATCTGCTTGTAATAACCTTCAACAGAGGTCTCGATGGTGTTGTGCCTGAAATTCCTGAAATAGCCAAGCGCAACCTGGTCTGAAGTCTGGGGTTTTACATTCGGGCTGGCCGGAAACCAGATGTCGAGCGGTGTTCCGACGGTAGAATTCTGGGCCAGCTGGAGGTACTGGTTGGTGCGGGAGTAACTGGCCTTTACGGAGTTCCGTTCATCAAAGGTGTAAAGTACGCCAAGCCGTGGTTCGATTCCGTAATAGGTATTGTAGACGGAGCCTGATGCATAAACAGTTGAATCGAGGGCGTTGAAGTTCTGGTCAAAATTATACACGGTGCCGGGGCCGATGTTCTGAAACAGTGAGAACCGGAGGCCATATTTAAGTGTGAAGTGATCCCCCACTTTTTGTTCGTTGCTGGCGTAAAGGCCGGTTTCAAATGAATAATTATGAGGGACATGCACTTCCGTGAAGACACTCCGGTCGCCGGTACCCCTTGCTACTCCCGGATCGATCATATGGTAAATCACGGAGGCACCGAAACGGACGGTGTTTTTTGTGTTGAGATAATAGCTGAGATCTCCCTTTATGCCTATATCCCTGAGGTCAGAAAGCCATTCAAATGAGCTGACCTGGTCAGTAGGTGTCCCAAGGTTGTAGGTATAGTTGCTGTAGATACCCGTAAAATTCGAAAAAAGCCGCTTGCTGAAAAGATGGTTCCACCGGAGGGTTCCGGTTTCATTGCCCCATTTCATGTTGGCGAAATTGTTCTTGAAAACATCCCGGCCGAAGTACCCTGACATATAGAGTGTATTGTTGTCGTCCACCCGATAGTTGAGTTTGGCATTGAAGTCATAAAAATAGAGCTTGTTTCCATGCAACTGATTGTTTGACGACAACCCCAGGAAAAGATCTGCATAGGTCCTTCTGCCACTCAGGATGAATGAAATCTTGTCTTTGACAATGGGGCCTTCAAGGGTCAGCCTGCTGGCTATGATACCGATGCCGCCGGTCGCCTCAAAGTGCTTCGAGTTCCCTTCATCCATCCGGATATCGAGAACCGATGCCAGTCTGCCGCCATACTGAGGAGGAATATCGCCCTTGTATAACTTGACATCCTTGATGGCATCATTGTTGAATACTGAAAAAACACCCATCAGGTGGGAGGCATTGTAAACCGCTGCGTCATCCAGCAGGATGAGGTTCTGATCGGGTGCACCGCCCCTGACGCTGAAGCCGTTGGTTCCCTCACTCACGGTTTGAACACCCGGTAGAAGTTGAATGGCCTTGATCACATCCACTTCCCCCATAAGGGAGGGTATTTTCTGAATGGTCTTGATGTCCATTTTAAAGGTGCTCATTTCGGGGCGGGAAACATTCTTGTCTGTCTTCTCGCTTTTGATCTCAACCTCCTTCAGGTTTTCCTGCTTTGGCTGAAGTTCGATAGTAAGACTCATTCCCTGGTCCAGGCTGATTTTCTTTTCCTGTGCCAGATAACCGATATAGGAAAAAACCAGGGTGTAACTTCCTTCCTGAAGTGTCAGCGAATAATTGCCGTATACATCGGAGGAGGCTCCTGTTTTCAGTTCGGAGACATAAATAGTGGCTCCGAACAATGCCTCCCCGTTGCTTTTGTCCCGGATCTTGCCGTTGATCGAATAGCGTTTTACCTTTTCTGTTGCGGCATGGATTGGCATTGACAGCGTCAGTACCAGCAGCGCCAGCAGGATTCTTTTTACATGTTTCATGCGTCTTGTTCTGCGTACGACAGGTTCAATAAGATAACATCTCTTTAACGGCCTGGTAAATTTTTTCGTCCGAGGGGAGTATCGCCTTTTCAAGAATGCGGTTGAACCCGACCGGAGTGAAAGTTGATCCCACCCGTTTCACAGGAGCATCGAGCAATTCGAAGCCCTGGTCCTGGATGATGGCAGTCAGCTCTGCTCCAAAACCGGAAAATACTTTGTCTTCATGAACCACAAGCGCCCTGCTTGTCTTCTTAACGGAATCAAGTATGGTTTTCGTATCCAGGGGTATCAAAGAACGGATATCGATCACTTCGATATCGATCCCGTCCTCCTTGCTGATCTTCTCAGCAACCCGGAGGCACATATGGGTGGTATTCCCGTAGGTGATAATGCTCATACGGTCTCCGGCCCTGCGGATCCTTGCCTTCCCGAAGGGAACTTCAAAGTCATCCGGGAAACCGGCTTCGGCAGAAGGGTCATTATAGAGTGCCTTGGGCTCCAGGAAGATCGTCGGCCCCTTTGAACGGATGCTGGTCCGGAGCAATCCAGCCGCATCATCCGCAAAAGACGGATATACGATCCGTAGTCCCGGCAGTGTGGACAGAGCGCCCTCCAGGTTTTGTGAGTGGTATAGTCCGCCTCCGATATAGCCGCCGGAGGCCAGCCTGATGGTGACGTTGGGCGAAAATTTTCCATGGGTGCGCCAGTATTCATGTGACATCTCCACAACCTGTTCCATGGCGGGCCAGAAATAATCTGCAAATTCTGCCCCTTCGATCACGATTCGCAGGTTGTCGCCAAAACGGCTCATGCCGTTCGCAGTTCCCACGATGAAATCTTCTGCAATAGGTGCATTGAATACCCGTCGGATGCCGAACTCTTTCTGCATGCCCTTGGTGATATTGAAAACACCTCCTTTTTCACCGCTGGCCATATCCTGACCCCAGATAAAGGTATCAGGGTTTTTACGGAATTCAGCCTTCAGGGTCTCGTTCAGGGCCTCGATCAGGCGTTTCTTGGGAAGGTCCTCCGGTGGTAATCCTTCCGGGTACTTTTCTGAAATTATGGGTTCCGGGTACACAAAATCATAGATGGTTGCCGGATCCGGATCGGGTGCCGCAATGGCTTTTTTATGTGCCGCGGAGATGATTGCTTTTACCTCTTCTTCAATACCCTGCAGTTCCGTTTCCGTGAATTTTTCGGAATAGAGGAGGATCTTTCTGAATTTATCGAGGGGGTCGAGCAGTTTTGCTTCCTCCAGTTCTCCCGGGGCCCGGTAGAGTTCATGCTTGTCGCTGTTTGAATGTGAGCCGATGCGGATACAGTTTGCATGCACGATGACCGGTTTGCTGTTCTCGAGTACAAAGGAACGGGCTTTGGCCATGGCATTCATGGAGTTGAAGATGTCTTTTCCGTTGCAGTATATAACACTGAGGTTGCGGAAACTTAAAAAATTATCGGCTGCCCGCGGGTTTGCAGTCTGGTCTGATTTTGGGACAGAGATGCCGTAGCCGTTATCCTGGAATACGAAGATCACCGGCAGTTCCTCACGGCTGGCTCCGTTGATGGCTTCATAAACATAGCCTTCGGAAACGGAGGATTCCCCCTGTGAACTGATGGCCAGGCCTTTTACTCCGTAATATTTTATAGCGCGGGCAACTCCGACAGCATGCAGCGTATGGTTGCCTGTGCATGATGAAACATTGTGAATGTTCCATTCCGGCTTGGCAAAATGGTTTGACATATGCCTGCCGGCACTGGCGACGTCCGTTGCTTTGGATATACCGTTCAGGATGATCTCCTCTGCTGTGATTCCGGCAGAAATCGCGGTCAGCATATCACGGTAATAAGGAAACAGGTGGTCTGTTTCCCGCTGAAATGTCTGCCCGATGGCCAGCTGAATTCCGTCATGCCCCGCATAAGGTGCATGGTAGGACCAGCCAAGGGCCTGTTTCAGGTAATTGGGGGCTTTTTCATCCAGTTTACGACCAAGCGTGAGGAGGAAATACCACTTTTTCAGTGTCTCCTTATCCGTTGTCCTTATGGTGAAAAGCTTGTCTTCTCTCTTTATCGATAGTTGCTTGAACCTGTTTGGTGTCATGGTCTGATAATGTTAAACTCTCCGTTCTCATTCAGCCGGATGATCCTTGAGGGTTTGACCTCCTGGATCTCATCGTGCTGATAATTCACTGCATGGTCCACCTGCTCAATGATCTCCCTGGAAATATTATTGAAGACTACCGGTGCAGTTTCACCGGAAATGTTTGCAGAGGTGGAAACAATCGGTTTACCGAACCTGCGGATCAGTTCAATGCAAAATGCATTTTTTACGATCCGGATGGCGATACTTTGATCCGGGCCAACCACATTGTCGGGCAGGTTGATCGCATTGGGATAGATGATGGTCAGCGGTTTATCAACGCTTTCCAGCAGGTCCCAGGCCAGGTCAGGGATCTCCTTTACATAATACTGCAGAAACGCGGCATCATGCAGCAGGATGATGAGGCTTTTGCTTTCCAGCCGTTTCTTGATTTGGTAGATCTTATCAACGGCTTCGGCATTAGTGGCATCACAGCCAAGTCCCCATACCGTATCTGTCGGGTAAAGTATTGTTCCTCCTGCTGCCAGGACCTCCAGGCACTTTTTTATTTCCTCTTCCATGATCTGATGGACTTTCAGCTCCTTGAAAAATAGCCGGTGAACTGAACCGGCAAAGGTACGAAAAAAACCAATAGGGCTGAAGAGTGGTATAAATTGGGGCTTACAGCCTGGCTGACAGGCCATGAACGTCTATTTCTGTAGCACAGCGGAAGTGGACCTTCGGGCAGGACCTGAAACCGTGCAATCCGCAGGGGCGGCAATCGAGTTTGCCGGCTATTTCAACGATGGCAGAATCATCCGACAAAGGACCGAATCCGAAATCGGGAATAGTGGAACAGTAGATCACAGTGACAGGGGAGTTGGTGGCAGAAGCCAGGTGCATCGGGGCTGAATCGTTGGTAAAATTCATCCGGGCATCCCGCATCAGGGCCGCCGATTCAAGAAAAGTAAGTTTCCCGGCCAGGTTTGTGGTGTTTTTATGTCCGCTTTCGCGGATAAGCCGCTCACAAAGTTCATGATCCTGGCTGGAGCCAAGAAGATAAACCCCAGACTTTTCATCGATATACCCCATGAATTCGATCCATTTCTCTGCAGGGTATTGCTTGGTGAACCAGAGTGAGGCAGGGGAGAGGGTGTAATAATTGCCGGATTTGTACTGGGCTGTCCTGGCCTGGTCGGAAACGGAAGGGTACAGCCGGGGCGGTGTGAAGGAATTGCCGGCCCGTGATTCTATCAGTTTAAGGTTGCGGTATACTTCATGAACACCCGGCCGGATCTCATGCAGGATCTTTTCCGTAAAGAGGAATGAGAAGGGATTCTTCGAAAAGCCGGTGGTTACTGCTCCCTTTGAAAATGCCGTAAGGAAACCTGTTGAGGCAAACCGCTGGAGATTGATCACCCAGTCGTAATGAGCACTCCTGATCTTTTTCAGGATTGCAAAAAGGTTCTTGTATTTGCCGTTTTTCTTATCCCATACAAGCAGCTCATGTAAAAACGGGTGCCCGTTAAAGAGCCCCTCCATCCCGTTTTTTACGAGGAGGTCGATCTTTGCATCCGGAAATGCCTGGTGAAGTTTTTCAATAACCGGTGTGGAAAGGATAACATCCCCGATGGAAGCGGTTTGTATTACGAGGATTCGGTTCATTGCAGAAATCAGAAAAAGTGGATTTAAACCGGAACGTCGAATTCCCGGAGTGCCTGGTTAAGAGATGTTTTCATATCAGTGGAAGCCTTGCGCTTTCCGATGATGAGGGCGCAGGTCACATTGAATTCCCCTGCAGGGAAACTTTTAGGACAGGCGCCCGGGATTACCACAGAACGCGCCGGAACCCTGCCCTTGTATTCAACCACAACCGGACCTGAAACGTCCAGGATCTTTGTGGAACCTGTAAGTACTACGTTTGCTCCGAGAACGGCTTCCGATTCCACATGCACACCCTCTACAATGATGCAGCGGGAACCGATAAAGCAGTTGTCCTCTATGATAACCGGGGCAGCCTGAACAGGTTCCAGTACACCACCGATGCCAACGCCGCCGCTAAGGTGTACATTCTTCCCGATCTGTGCGCAGGAACCAACGGTTGCCCAGGTGTCCACCATGGTTCCGGTATCGACATAAGCGCCGATATTGACATAACTCGGCATCATGATCACCCCCTTGCCCAGAAATGATCCGTAACGGGCAATTGCATGCGGAACGACCCGCACACCCAGTTCGGCATAATGTTTTTTAAGGGGGATCTTGTCATGAAATTCCAGGGGGCCTGCTTCAGTGGTCTCCATCTGGCGGATAGGGAAATAGAGGATCACGGCTTTCTTGATCCACTCGTTTGTGATCCATCCGTCTTCTGTTTGTTCAGCTACGCGTAAAATACCTTTGTCAAGCTGCTCAATGACCTGTTCGATTGCCTGCCGGGTTGCTTCATCCTGAAGAAGGGTCCGGTCGTCCCAGGCCCTTTCGATCCGCTCCCTGATGGTGTCTGTCATGCCAATTCCATTTGTGAATCAAAAGTAGGTAAAAATTCAACTTCTTCGTAACTTTGCAGGGAATTTGAACCATGGGAAGAATCGTCGCTATTGATTACGGACAAAAAAGGGTAGGGCTTGCCGTTACGGATGAACTGCAGATGATCGCAACATCGCTGACGACTGTCCCTGCATCTGATATTATGGATTTCTTAAGGAAATACAAGGCAGGAACTACCATCTCCTGTTTTGTGGTGGGCGAACCCAGGCAAATGAATAACGAACCATCCGAATCAGCCCGTTTTATCGAGCCGTTTGTTCTCAGGCTTCGAAAGGAATTCCCGGAGATCCCGGTAGAACGGATCGACGAACGGTTCACTTCAAAAATGGCACAGCAGACGATCCTGGATTCCGGGGCACGTAAAAAAGTGAGGCAGGATAAGGCATTGATCGATACGGTCAGCGCTACCATCATGCTGCAGTCGTACCTGGAAGGATTGCCCGGCCATTGATAATTAACCATTAAACACTGATCAACAGAAATGATATTACCCGTTGTTGCATATGGTCACCCGGTATTAAAAAAAGCAGCCCAGGAAATTGATCCTTCCTATCCGGATCTGAAGGAATTCATTGCAGACATGTTCGAGACCATGTACCAGAGTGATGGTGTGGGGCTTGCTGCTCCCCAGGTTAACCGTTCCATCCGGATCTTTACAGTCGATGCATCCGGCTTTGCAGAGAAGTACCCCGAAGCAAAGGACTTCCGCAAAGTCTTCATCAATGCAAAGATCTATAATGAGGAGGGAACAGAATGGTCCTTTAACGAGGGTTGTCTGAGTTTTCCCGGTTTGCGTGAAGATATCCTCCGTAAGCCTGTGGTCCATATCCGTTACATGGATGAGGAATTCAGGGAATATGACGAAACGTATGACGGTATTATTGCCCGGGTCATCCAGCATGAATATGATCACATCGAAGGCATCGTTTTCGTCGACCGCATGAGTAGCCTTAAAAGGATGCTGATCAAGGGGAAGCTTGCTGATATTTCCAAAGGGAATGTGGATGTTGATTACAAGATGCTCTTTCCCCTTCTGAAGAAGCGACGCAAATAAATAAACAGAACTTATAATTTATCCTTCTGACAATGAAAAGAAACTACATCCTCATCCTGCTCGTTCCTGTGATCATGCTTGCTGCCTGTTCACCCTCACGCAATAAATCAGCCGATCAGATCGCCGGTATTGAAGCGTCGCTGTTCTCACCCAAAGCATCCGGGTTCCAAAAAGAAAAGGCCGACAGCCTGATGATGCTTTACGAAGCATTTGTCAAACGTTTCCCGGGCGATTCGCTTTCACCTTCCTACATCTTCAAAGCCGCAAACATCGCCATGAACATGAATGAGGGACAGAAATCACTTGACCTGTTCGACCAGTACATCAATAAGTACCCCGACAAGCCCAAGGCAGAGGTGAGCCTCTTCTTTAAAGGCTATGTGTATGAGAATGTGCTGAGAAACATGGAAAAGGCCAAAGAAACCTATCTCGTTTTTATTCAAAAGTATCCGAAAAGCCAGTTTGCCGACGACGCGCAGATGGCGCTCAACAACCTCGGGAAATCACCCGAAGAGATGTTCCGTGAATTTGAGGTGAAACGTAAAGCCGACAGCGCCCGGGTGGCCGATTCCATCGCAGCTGCCAGCGGCAAGAAGATCAGGAAGAAGAAATAGACGTGACGGAAAGGCGTGACGGATAATCGTGACCCATATAGCGCGCGTCTCTGACGCGTGCTTATTCTCTCTGACGCGTGCTTAACCACCGGACCAGGCTTCGCCTGCCACTATAGCCCCGCTATAATCTTATTAATTACCTCCGCATATTCTTCATCAGAAAGCGTGTCTTTTCAATAAAAATTGCCACTACCAGGGTATGCGCTCACCTTTGTGTACTAACTGTCCATGAGGAAACTGCTCCCTGGCAATTGTCACGAGACTAACCACTGTACTTGCTCCTTCTTCAACTTCCATGGGGGCAGAATCTGAACCAAGATCAGTCTTTACCCAACCCGGATGTGCTGCAGCAACTGCAATACCCTTAACCCCCAGTGTTTTGGATTGAATCTGTGTAAGCATATTAAGACCTGCCTTAGATGTCGAGTATCCTACGGTCATGAATCCCGAAATATATTGCCACATATTCTCAGCTGCATCAATAGAGCCTAATTGCGATGAATGATTAATCACCCTTGCGTCTTCACTAACTGAAAGAAGAGGCACTAATGCTTCTGTAATTGCATAGGGGGCGATAAGGTTGACTTCGAGTGTACGTCGGATCTTTTCCGGATTAGTTGGTTTTCCGTCCCATTCTATAGCAATCCCGGCGTTATTTACTAACACGTCAAGCTTACCAAATTTCTTTTCAATATACTTCACAAGATTGGCTATATCGTCCTCACTGGTAACTTCGAGTTGCACAGTATGAGCATCGCAACCTGCTGCAACAAGTTCTTCAACCGCCGTTGAGCCAGTCTTTGGGTCACGGGCTGTGAGTACAACGGTATAGCCGAGTAAACCCAGCTGACGTGCAATTTCCTTACCAATTCCTTTGTTTGCCCCTGTTATCAGAGCTACTTTTCCATTTTTACTTACCATAATATTTCTCATTTAATTTTTAAATATGCATATTTCACACCCAACTGCCCGGCTTGGGGATGACGGCCTGTTACCGCACGTTTTGATCTAATCATCATAATGGAACCGGCATTTGGCTATATGAACTTCATCTTCCTTGCAACGATAAATTAGTCGGTGCTCATTGTCAATTCTTCTGGACCAGTAGCCTTTATATTTGTATTTTAATGGTTCCGGTTTACCGATACCGGAACATGGATCCCGGGCAATGTCCTTTAACAGATCATTTATTTTTGATAAAATTTTCTTATCATTTTTCTGCCAGTATAAATAATCTTCCCAGGATTCATCAACAAAAATATACTTCATGGCTTGGTAAGTGCTTTTTGAAATGATTTTCCGTCCTTAAATTTTTCAATAGCTGAATCGAGCCTTTTCTCATTTACTTTGGACGATAATTCATGTTGGGTAGCGCTTAATGAATTATATTCATCCAGGGACATTATCACAACTCCGGTGTCCTTTCCTCTATTAATAATCAGTGTTTCAAAGTTTTCTGTGACGCGATCAAGATACCGCTTAATGTCTTTTCTGAAATCTGAAATTGTTGTTGTTAACATGATAGTGCCCCCTTCTATTATTGTACGTTATAAAGTACAAATATACGTACATATAATGAATTCTTAACAACATATAAAACTTTTTTTCAAAAAATGCGCTAACGCTCATGTGCAAATGAAGCGCCGTCCATTTTTTAGAGAAATTTATTTAGGGTAACATGTTTCATTGTCATAATCGTTATGCCTCATG